>Ga0209777_10001503_pt1 | contig 33382 bp, 22 predicted proteins | sample FrelakmetHBP12HB_FD_187147 | JGI IMG/M metagenome (GOLD analysis project Ga0209777, IMG submission 187147) | Freshwater lake sediment microbial communities from the University of Notre Dame, USA, for methane emissions studies -HBP12 HB (SPAdes)... | ecosystem: Environmental > Aquatic >... | reverse complement strand
CCGGCAAAGAGGGCTCTTTTACTGCCCTGGCGTGGAGCGATATGGAAAAGCAGGAGAATCCGCTGCGCCGCGGATTTCTGCGCGCCACGCCGAACGGTCACGCTCTGGAAACGGCGGATGGCACGCCCTTCTTCGTCATTGGCGATACCTGGTACTCGGTGGGAACCAATCGCTTCCGCTGGTATGATGACGACCAGGAACGCCCCCTGGGTCCCACAGCCGGATTCAAAGACTACGTGCGTTTTCGCAAGGCGCAGGGCTACAACTGGATCAATGTGATTGCTGCGTTTCCCAACTGGATGACGGATGGCGCTCCTTGGCATGTGGTGATGAACGACCCGGAGAAAACTACGGTCCGTTCCGCATGGCTCGAGTTCGGCACCGGCAGTGCCAAGAATATGGATAACGAGGGTGGGCGCCCTTTCCTGTTCCCCGGAAAAGTTCCGGGATACCCGAACATGTTCCCCGATGTAGACCGAATCAACCCGGAGTATTTCCGCTACGTCGATCGCAAGATTGACTACCTGAACCAGCAAGGGTTTGTGCCCTTCATTGAAGTCTCTCGCCGCGATGCCAGCTTGTGTTGGAAAGAGTATTACAAATGGCCCGATTCCTATGCTCGGTTCATTCAGTATGTCTGGTCGCGGTACCAGGCCAACAACGTTGCCCTCAGCCCCATCCACCTCGACATCATCAGCGAGACCATCGGTCCCCAGGAATATATGAAGGCGATCAAATATGTCATGGACAAGTTCGGGCCGCCGCCCTTTGGCACGCTCCTGTCCGCAAACGCCAATCCTTCCACCCTGGAGAATTGGGGCAAAGATTCCTGGGTTACGCTGCAACAGACCGGCAACATGCGCGAACACGACAATTACTGGTACCTCACGGAGATTTTCCATTTGGCGCACCCGGAACCGGCGATCAACGGCGAACCGTATTACTCCGGCTATGTGGACGCTCGCGGGCTGGGCGGAAGCGGCTACGAATATGGGGCTGCGGGCGGAACGGAGAAGGATGCCCAATTCGTGCGCTCTTCGATGTATGGGAGCTTCCTATCGGGCGGGCTGGGTGGACATGTGTACGGAGCCGAAGGTATCTGGGGAGCAGACATCGAGCCGGCAGCACCCATCAAGATGTGGGACGCCTTTCAGTGGATCTCCGGAGCGCAAATGAAGTACCTGCGCGATTTTGCCCTTTCTATTGGCAGGCGTTATCAGGAATTGGAACCGAACGCCGACTTGGTTTCGCCCAACAAGGACCATAACTTGAATGCGTACGAAGGCTGGGCTTACTGCGCTCGCACGCCGGACAAAGAAATCTTCCTGGCCTATTTTGAGAAAGGCATGCCACGCGCCCAAATTCGCGGCGCCAAACTGAGTAGCGCTTACCGGGCGCAGTGGTTCGATCCGCGTAACGGAAGCTGGCACGACGCGGACGCGGGAATCGTGCGCTCGAACGAAATCGGAATTATTGAGTTACCTGATTTCCCCGGGGATACCGATTGGGGATTGCGCTTGATGTACGAGAAGGCCCCCACGGCTGCTCCTGCCGGCAAGTCGGACTGAGTGCTCGCCGCTCGGGCCTACGCCGCCCAACTCACCCGCGAGGGCTCGGGGGACTTGCCCCGGGAGATCAACGCTTGAGATTGAAGAATGATCGCCCTGGGGCTCCTCAAAGATTGGCCAGCCGCTTCCAATACCGGTCCACTTCCTCGACCTTTAGCAGCTTTGCGAACACGACCGTCAGAGTCACTCCTGCGACGCTGACGAGCACTAGAACCAGGAAAGCGTGCAGGGTTGTTTGCCAGCCAATAAGACTTCCCAGCCATTGAGTCAGCGCGAAGGCGGCGAGTCCGGCGAGGGTGGAGGCAATGCCGATCTTGAGGAAGAAAACGGTGAGATCCGCAGCCCCGCGGTTGGCAAGGCGGCGGTTCAGGAGGACGAAGAGAACCAGGGTATAGGCCACAATCCCGCAGGAGCTCGCCCAGGCCAGCCCACGGTGCTGGAGATGCCGTACCAACAACGCATAGAGAGGAAGGCTGAGGAAGGTCAGGACGGTGCCGACGATGGCAGGGGTCAGGGTATCGCGCGCCGCATAGAACCCGCGCGCCAGGATGTTTTGCGCTCCCCAGGCGAACATACCGATCGAGAATATCGCCAGCGTGGACGCGGTCGCGTCCAAATCCGATCCCCGCAGGCGGGTGTGCGAGAAGACGAAGTGTACCAGCGGCTTGTTCATGGCGACGGTCAACGCCGACAGGGGTACAAGCAGCGCCAGCAGGCCTTTCAAGGTGGCGTTGAGCGTACGATTCAGCTCCTCGTGCTTGCCTTCCGAATAGAGCTGCGCCAGGAAGGGGAAGGACGCTACGCCCACCGCCTGCCCCACCACCCCCAACGGAACCCTCATCAGCGTCTTGGCATAACTCAGCCAGGTGATCGAGGCAGGAACCAGGTAAGACCCGAACCAGCGGATGATCCAGTCGTCCGTGAACACCAACGAAAGGGCCAGCATGATGGGGATGGCAAGCTTGATGAACAGAATAAACCCGGGGTGGCGGATGCGCAGGTTCGGAGAAAAACTCGCTCCGGCGCGGCGCGCGCCATAGACTTGCACCAGAAAATTGCCCACCAAAGCCCCAGCCAGAACTCCCACCGAAAAGCCGGTGATTCCCAGGCGAGAAGAAAGCAGCACTCCACCCAGAATAATGCCGGCGTTGTAGATGAGCGGGGCCAGTGAAGGGACCACGAATTGTCCCTTCGCATACTGAACAGCGCTCAGGATGCCGCCCAAGTAAAAGCAAATCTGCGCCGGCATCATCAGCCGCGTGAGGAAGATGACGCGCGCTCGCTCCTGCGGAGCGAACCCAGGAGCGATGACGGCGACCAGTTGCGGCGCGAAAATTTCTCCCACCAGGACCAGGCCCGCCAGCGCCAGGCCCATTACCGTCACCACGGTTGAAAACACCCGCCAGCCTTCCTCCTCCCGCTCCTCCGCCAAGTACAGCATGAAGACCGGGATGAAAGTGAGGCTGAGGGAACCGCCGGCGACGAGATAGTTGAGAAAGTCGGGAAGCGTGAAGGCTGCGTAATAAGCGTCGGTTACGGCGTTGGAACCAATCTGGCGCGCGACCGTCCAGTCGCGCAGGAACCCCAGCACACGGCTGGCCAGCACGCTCGCCATAACAATCCCGGAAGCCTGCGCGATGCGCCGCGTTACTGCAGGGGTCCCCATCGCCGATGGTGTATCACGTTTTCCGGCTGTCTGGCTAGAGAGGTAGGTCGCAGGTGTGAGGGAGCATGCGGACCCGCACGCCGCAGGCAGGGTCTTCCCTCCACCTGCCACCTCCTGTATTCCACCTACTCCTTGGGATAGGGAAACCGAGAACGGCAGCTCTTGCATCGGGCCATTTTCGGCCGAAAAAGGATATGCTCAAGAAGGTTGCGGCGGGATCTGCGGAAGTCCGTGGCTCCGCAGCGCGGACAGCGACGAGATTTCTTGTCGCTCTGAACCTCCGGGCGCACCTTTTCGGCGCCGGCCGGCGCTCGGTCCAACTCAGGCTTCAACGGCTTATCCGCGGATTCAGTGACGCCGGAGGACGTGTTGGGTTCGTGGGACGTTGTATCTGAATGGTCTGCGCCATGGTTGTGCAAGGGAAGAAATCGGAGCCGTCTGCATCGCCCGCACTTCCGCAGACGATAGCCAAATCGCCGGGCCAGCTTGTACATCAGGCCGTGGCGGACCGTCTCGGTTTTAGTTGCACCACACCGGGAGCAAGGAGCTGCCATGGGTTAGCGCGGACAATGATAGCCATCTAGGCACCCGAGCGCAAGCACTTCTTGCTCGCCTTGCCTTCTCCAAACAATCCTTTGATTTTCAAAAGGAAAAGTATTAAAAAGAAACCCGCCGAAAACGGGTACAGGCCCGCCGCGGAGGCCATGGCGGGACGCCCGCGCTACGGGTAGGGTGGTCATGGCACACACAACAGCGGGTGCACGCACTCGGAGCGAAATTCTCTCCCAGCCTACCTGCTGGAGAGACTGTTTCCGCGCTCTGGACGAGTCGGGTGAATTGCAGCGGCTGGAGGGCTGGAGCCCTGCCACGGAGTGGTTGTTCATCGGCTGCGGCTCGAGCTATTACGTGGCGCTGGCCGCCGCCGCCAGTTGGACGGCCCTGACCGGGCAGGTGGCGCGCGCCCTGCCGGCTTCCGAACTGCTGCTGTTTCCCAACCTGGCGCTCTCCCCCGTGCGGCCTACGTCGCGCCCGCCTCAACCGGTGCTCATTTCCCGCTCCGGGCACACCTCGGAAGTGCTCAAGGTGGCGGAGTGGCTGGAGCTGAAGCAGAACCTCCGCACCCTGGCCATCAGTTGCACCACCCACCAGCCCCTGGAGGAGATTTGCGCCTTCACCCTGCACATGCTGCCCGCCGACGAGCAGAGCCTGGTGATGACGCGCTCCTTCACCAGCCTGCTGTTGGGCTTGCAGGCGCTGGCGGCCATGCAGGCGGGGCAGCGGAACTGGAGCGAAGCTTTGCGCCGTCTGCCCGAGGAGATGCAGCCGGTGGTGGACCCCCTGGCGCAGCGGGTGGAGGAGTTCGTTCAGGCGCAGGGGTTTGCCGACTACGTCTTTCTGGGGCAGGGGCCGCTCTTCGCCCTCGCTTCCGAAGGCATGTTGAAGGCCCTGGAGATGTCTTGCTCTCCCGCCCAGTGCTTCCACACCCTGGAATTCCGCCACGGGCCCAAGGCCCTGGTCAGCCGCGAGACGCTGGTGACTTTCCTGCTCTCGGAGAGCGCCTACGAAGCGGAGCGGGAAGTGCTGGAAGAGGTGAAGGAGTTGGGAGGCACAACCCTGGTGGTCGCCAATCGCGCTGACGCCCGCACGCGCCGGGCGGCGGACTTGCTCATCGAGCTGAACCTGACGGTGCCCGAGTACGCCCGCTTGGCCGCTTACGCCCTGCCCGGCCAACTGCTGGGGCTCGCCACCGGCCTGAAAAAGGGCTACGACCCCGACCGCCCCCGCCACCTCTCCCGCGCCGTGATCTTAAACAATGGAGGTTAGTGGTTAGTGGTTAGTGGCTAGCGGCTCATGGCTTGTGGCCAACCGAGCCACGACCTTCCGCCGCAGGGAACCAATCATCTTTTGCAGTTCTGTGACGATTTCGGCGCTTTGGTGGGCGTTGGAGTGTGGGCAGTACCCCAACTCCTCCGCCAGCGTTAGCTGCGTGTCCAGTTCCGCCAACGAACCCTCTGCGTGGGACAGAAACTGAACGAATTCCTTTCGGCCATGCCGCGCTTGGCCCTCGGCGATATTAGACGGGACCGACACAGCGGCACGCCGCATCTGGGCAGTCATTCCGAATCTCTCATCATCAGGGAAGCCACGGGTCATGGTGTAGACGTGCTTTGCCAAAGCCATGCCCTTCTGCCACACGAGAAGATCCCTGTAACTCTTGATCGTGTCTTCTTGAGCCATATCATTTCTCCAGAAACGGCGGGCTGCTGCCGGTCTCTGACCGGCAACTAGCCACTAACCACTATCCACTAGATCTTGCTGACCTCCAACAGCAGGTGTTCACTGAACTCGGTGGAGAGCTTGGGGTTTGAGGCGTCAAGAGTTCCCAGGTCTTTGCCTGCTTCGTAGTCGCGGACCCTGTACTTCCCCGGCTCGAGGCCGCGCAATTCCACCTGCCCTTTCCACGGCTTGCCCGGCGCAGGAGCAAAGAACGCGTAAAACATCTTTCCGTCTTTCTCGATGGCATAACCTTCGGGAACGTCATAACCGTAGACGTAAAGGTCGCGGAAGGTGCCGCGGGACAGCATTTTCGCGTGGTAGAGGTCGATCCACTTTTTCCAGTGAGCTTCCTTCTCGGGAGTCAGATAAACGTTTTTGAATTTGGGTCCGTAATCGGGCCAGGTGAACTTGGTCCCAACCACACCTCCAGTGCCGATTGTGGAAGCGAAGTCCTTCCCGATTTCGACATCCTCCTTTGGCATCTCCGAGAGTTCGACGTGGTCGCCGTAGACGGCGGCTTGCGGGCCCAGCAGGGCTTTGTACATTTTGATGCGCCGCCGCACCTGCACCGCTCCCACGGGATCTGCGGTGACGGCCTGGTCCATGTAAGGCAGCCAGGCAATGCTGGGAGGCGTGCCGCAGGGACAACTCTGGGTCACGCTCTCCGGCTTGAGGGCGCGCGTGGTCTCGAAAATCACCTTATAGACGCTCCCCATCGCCAGCACAGAATCCTGAGGAGAGTGGTGGTGGTGCTTGGGGTTGTAGCAAGCGGGAACCGAGTAGATGTTGTCCAGCTTGTGCCCGTCGAAGCCCCAATCCTGAATGAATTTTTCGGTGAGGTGTTTGTAGTATTGCTGAACTTCCGGCAGCGCGGGACAGAGCGCTGCGAGATGGCGGACCATGTGCGCGGGTTTGCCGCCCTGGTCCAGGATCAGCCAGTCCGGGTGTTCTTGAACGACTTGGGCAACTTTGTAGGTATGAGACTCGTAGCGCTCCTGCCCGTCCTCGACTCCCAGGGGAACCCACCAGATCTGGACGAGTATGCCCTGCTTGTGAAACTCCTCCACCATTTTCCGGATCGCGTCGCCGGGGAAAGTGTCCGGACGAGGATTCCAGTCGCCGTACGTCTCGAACCAGCGATCGTCGAGGGTCGCCCACTTGATATTCAACTCCCGGAGTTTGGGGATCGTGCCCAGCATCTGAGCGGGTGTGACGTTAAATTCGTACCCCCAGCCGCACCAACTAATGTTGTAGTCCTCGCGGTTGGGCTTGGGCAGCGTCCAGCCTTCGCGTTGCAGGAGGCGCGAATAGAGGCTGAGCGGCTCATAGAAATCTCCCGCGTAGACCGCCACAAAGCTGCGCGGAGTCGAGAAGACTTCGCCAGGTTTCAACCGCGTCTTGGCGTCCAGAATCATTGAGGCTTCGATGCGGCCGTCTGTGCCCACTTTGACAGGCAGGGAGAGAACCAGCGGCAGCGTCTCCACATGCCCAATGGCTTCCCCGACTGAGGAGGTCCAGAAGGCCACAACCGGAATCCCTCCGCCCTCGCCACCGCGAGTCATACCTCCCATAAGATTGGGTTGGGAGAAATTCCGGGCGATTTCCATGACATCGTCTTTGCCCCATGAGTAACTCGAACCCTGAAAAGACCAGAGTTTGTAAGGCGGCGCTTGGGGGTCTGCCAAGGAAGCATTCAGGCGGTGGCGCTGGGCAACGACCCGGTCGACGGAAAGTTCCCCCGAGCCTGTATTCTTGAAAGCCACCGTCGTGAGGGCCAGGTTGGGGAAGTCGTCATAAACCTCCACAACGAGTGTTTTTTCGACGGCCGGCGCGCCTCCCCCCGAGCTCAGGCCCTTGATTTCGACCCGCTTCCCGCGACCGCCCACTTTGCCGTGGACATCCGAAATCCTCACATGGTCGAAGTCGAGCGCGAAATTCCGGACCTCCTTACCTGCGCTCACCAGGTAGTCGCTTGCCGCCTCGGACCCGGCCGGAGGCTCATCCAGCGTGAGCCTTTTCCCGTTCTTGATTAGGAATGCTTGAACATAGCCGGAAGGCAAAACATCAAATTCCGCGCTTCCCGTCCGAACGACCACCGGGCCGCCCGGGTTGATCGTGACCTCGACAGACGAAGCCTGGGCTTGTTCTTCGCCCCGCAGGCACGAGGTTCTCCCTGAGCCCAAGATGACGAGTGCGCCGAGGATGCCGACCGCCCCCAGGCTCGTACCAAATGCGTTGCCGAGCGAAAACAAATGCTCCTTGTGCTGGTTCATTGGCCACCTCCTGATTTCCCGGGCAATCCCTTGAACTGGCTTAACCACCGGCGAGCGGGTCCTGGCTCAGCGAGGGATTATTGTTACTACTCCTTTCGCGTCGGCGTCAATGAAATTGTCTTTGGTTTTGATTGCTGATGTTTTCAAATCCAGTAACTAACATCGGGAATATCTTGGGCCGTGTCGGCCCTAACTTTCTGTGAGATGATGGCGCGTTAGGGACGTATCGTGACTCACATTTTTTTCTTGACAAAGATAACGAATGTGCTATAATGGTCATCCTGAGTCGCCATGGGAAGCTACGCATGCAAGCCGTCAACGGACCTGCCCTGCCGGCGGCGAGGAGTAAGCTTGCCACAAGTTCCAGTGCCTTTGCCATGCCCAGAAACGGGCACATTAGGCAGGATTTGCCCGTCATGCAGAGCGGACAATTTACCCATGCTCCACCGACAAAGTGTCCAGAGTCTAAGACAAGAAAAAACGCCTAAGCCGCCAGCTATCTGAAAACAAACCACCTGACGGCTTAGCCAGCGTGACTTATTGTCGCAAAATGCCGACGAGGGGGGTCCTCTGGGCGGTCTCTGGATCGCGCCACGACCCTCGGCTCTCGGCCAGGGGCGACCCGTCCGTCAGCTGACGGAGTCGCCTTTGCCTTTTGACCTTTGACCTTTGACTTTCTCCTCTCACAAAAACAAGCAAATGAAAAAACAAAGGTGAGAAAATGTTTGTCAGGAGGGGCTACCCATGAGCATTGCAGGACTCTTTGAGAAATCCTTTGTGCTGGCGTTGAGCGCCGGCTTTTTCTTGCCGGGGATTCTCAGCGGTGCGGCCAGTCTGAAACCCGTCGTAGCGGGCAAGCGGGGAGTGGTCGCTGCCGGCCATCCCCTGGTCGCCGAAGCGGGATTGCGAATCCTCGAAAAAGGCGGAAACGCCGTAGATGCGGGAGTGGCCACGGTCTTCGCGGCTTCGGTGGTGGAAATGACCAGCTTCGCCTCGGGAGGCGAGTGCCCTATGCTCATCAGGATGTCGGGCCAGCCGGTGATTTCGATCAACGGAGCCGGCATTGCGCCTGAACTCGCAACCGTCGAGTACTACGAAAACCTGCGGCCCGATGATCCCCGGCGGATAATCATAGGCACCATCGGCAGCGCCCGCGGCGGGATCATCCCCGCTTTCGGCCCGCTCAGCGCCATCGTTCCCAGCGCTGTCGATTCCCTCCTGCTGGCCCTGGAAAAATACGGAACGATGCGCGTCGCAGAAGTTCTTCAGCCGGCGATTGAGCTGGCCGAAGGATTCCCACTCAATGACACGGTCGCGCGGGCGCTGGCCCGGGCCAAGCCTGTGGCGGAGAAATGGCCCAGCACTGCCAATGTTTATTACCCGGGCGGGCGCGTACCCAAGGAAGGTGAAATCTTCGTGCAAGCGGACTTGGCGCGTACGCTCAAGAGCTTGGTGGAGGCGGAGAGCAAGAATGCGGACCGCGGCCGCGAAGCAGCGATTGAGGCGGTGCGAGACTACTTCTATCGCGGGCCCGTCGCCAAGTGCATCAGCGACTTCTGCCAGGGAGCCGGGTGCCTGCTTCGCGAAGGGGACTTCGCCGCTTACCATACTGAGATGGTCGCGCCGCTCTCAACCCGCTACCGCGGCATCGAGGTTTACAAGTGCGGCTTCTGGACGCAAGGCCCCGTCTTTTTGGAGAACCTGAATTTGTTGGAAGGCTTCGATTTGAAGGCGATGGGGCATAACTCCGCCGACTATGTTCACACGGTCGTCGAAGCGATCAAGCTGGGCTACGCCGACCGCGACGCCTACTACGGCGATCCGGAGTTCAGCCCAATCCCCGCCGGCCTGATCTCCAAGGAATACGCCGAACTTCGCCGGCCGCTTATCGACGCGAAAAAGGCCTCCGCCGAGCACATTCCCGGCGATCCCATCCACATGCAAGCCCGCGCGTCTGCCGAGTTCGCGCGCGCGCGACTCTCCCACCGCAACGGCCAGCATCAAGACACGACGTGCGTGAACGTCATTGACCACGCCGGGAACATGTTTTCCGCCACGCCCAGCGGCGGATGGATTCCCGCGGTGATCGCGGGCGATACCGGCATTCCGCTCACCCAGCGCGCGCAGGCTTTCGTGCTCACCCCGGGCCATCCGAATCAACTGGCGCCGCATAAGCGCCCGCGCATCACCCTGACTCCGTCACTCGCCCTGCGCGACGGGAAGCCCTGGCTGGTCTTTTCAACCCCCGGCGGCGACAGCCAGGACCAAACGCTGCTCCAGATTTTCCTCAATGTGGCGGAGTTCGGCATGAACCCGCAGGAGGCCGTGGAGGCGCCGCGCTTTAATTCCGAAGCGATGTACAGCTCTTTCGACGACCACAGCGACCAGCCGCTGACCCTGGACGTGGAAAAGCGAATCGAGCAAGCGGTCCTCGACGCCCTGCGCGCCCGTGGACACAAGCTGCTTCTGGGAGGTGATTGGAGCAACCCGACCGCGCCGACCCTGATCGAATACGATCCCGCTACCGGCGTCATCAAGGCCGGAGCCGATATTCGCGGGCACCGGTACGCTTTGGCGTGGTGAGAGGCAGGGGACAGGTTACAGGGGACAGGTTACAGGGGACAGGTTACAGGGGACAGGTTACAGGGGACAGGTTACAGGGATCAGTTGTCCTTGGTCCGTTGTCAGTTGTTCGTGGTGCGTGGTTCTTCGTCTGTTGTCAACATTGGGAGGCTGATGCCGTCGTGGGGAGGCACAAACTGGAAGCTGGAGTACGAGTTTCCAATTTCCAGTTTCCCGTTTCTAATCTCACCGCTTCGCGCCCTGGTAACATCCCAGCACGCGCAGGAAGTTGGTGACTTCGGCCAGGTGATCCAGGGCCTTGCGGCAGCGTTCTTCCTTAACATTGCCGACGAAATCCAGATAGAAGAAATACTCCCACGGCCGGCCGCGCAGCGGGCGTGATTCCATCTTTGTGAGGTCGATGTCGCGCAGGGAAAATACGCTCAGGCATTTATAAAGAGCCCCGGGAACGTTACGCGTCGAAAAGACGATGGAAACCTTGTTAGCCCGGCGGTCTCCTCCCAGGGGATGGGCGGACTTGGAAAGGAGGAGAAAGCGGGTGTAGTTCTCGCGATGGTCTTCGAGGTGCGTGGCGAGAATGCGGGCGCCATAGACCTCAGCCGCAATGCGGCTGGCGATGGCCGCCGCCCCACGTCCCACACGAGCCCGCTCGGCCAGCATCTTGACTGCGCCGGCCGTGTCGTAAAAGGAGATCCTTTCGATTCCCGGATGCCGGGTAAAAAACCGGCTGCACTGGGCCAGTGCCACCGGATGCGAATAGACCTGGCGAACTTCCTGTCGGCTTGTCCCCGGCAGAGCGATCAGGTTGTGCACGATCCGCAAGTTCACTTCCCCGACGATGTGCAGGTGATTTTCAAGCAGGAGGTCGAAGTTCTCATAAACGGACCCGGCCAGAGTGTTTTCGATGGGCACCAGGCAAGCTGAGGCCTTGCCACTCGCCACGCTGTGAAACGTGGCGGCAAACGTTTCACAGGGCAGGGGGCGAATGCGGCGGCCCAGCAGCTTGTACGCCGCCTCTTCGCTGAATGATCCTCGCTCGCCCTGAAAGGCAACGGTGCGATTGGCCATAAGAACGGTTGTCCTCCCCGCTAGAAAAATGCAGTCCTTGTGCTGTCACTCACGGTAGTGTTGTGAGTCTCCAGCAGGTTTATCCGTCAGCCGACGGATAGCGCCCCCATGCATCGGGGCATGCCGGGCTCACCGTCAGCCGACGGGGGCAGGTTCCTCCCGGCGCTGCGCGGGCGCCCGCTCACGCAGTCCCCATCAGCCCGCGGAAGAAAAAATCGGCGTAGGCCTGCGCCATCTCGCTTTGATTAACAGGACCTTCGGGGCGGTACCACTGGTAGAGCCAGTTGATCATCCCCAGCAGGGCGAAGGCTCCCAGGCGGGGCGAGATGAGAGACTGGGCCGCGGGCTGCTCCTGGACCTCCGCAATCATCTCCTCGAGCATCTCGATATAGGCTCTCTTTCGAGCATTGATCTTCTTGCGCAGAGCCCCCCGCAGCGAGCGGTTTTCGTGCAGGATAACGGTGATTTCCTGGTCGCGGGCGCGAACGATCAAATCGATGTGGCCGATGATCGTCTGCCGCAGTTTCTCGCGCGGGTCGGCAATGCCCTTCACCCTTTGGACGACCGTCTCATCCAGGATGTCCATGCCGTAGTTCATGATTTCAAACAGCAGGCGGTCTTTGCTGCCCACGTGATGGTAGAGGCCCGCCTTGGTCAGACCCACCGCCTCGGCAATATCTTGCATAGAAGCGCCGTCATAGCCCTTCTCGTAAAAGACGCGCGCCGCGATGCGGCAAATCTCGCGCAGCTTCAGTTTGGCGTCCGTCGATTGAGCCATGGAAGGAGACCCGGAGCGATTGACTGGGGCAGTGTAGCACAAAAGATGGGCAATAGAAGCTAGAAGTACTGGCTCATCAGTGGATTAACCTCTGAGGTGGTGCGGAAGGGGGGACTCGAACCCCCACGGTCTTGCGACCGTCAGCCCCTCAAGCTGGTGCGTCTGCCAATTCCGCCACTTCCGCGTGAAAACAAGTTGTCAGTCGTCAGTTATCAGTTCTCAGTTTTCGCGACTCAAAATCCGGCGGAGGGATTTTGTACTGACAACTGAAAACTGACCACTGAGGACTGTTCTTATCACTTCTTCGCCGGGCCGGGGGTCACGGGCGCCGTCTTGGCAGGAGTGCTATCCAGCACCGAGCGCGTCGATCGCCTGGAGGCATGAACCGCCAGGGTGACCGAGGTGACGATGAAGATCGCGGCCAGCACCCAGGTGATTTTCGCCAGAAGCGTCACCGAGCCACGCGGCCCGAACGCGGCCTGGCTGACTCCGCCGAACGCCGCCGTAATATCCACATTCTCCCCCCCTTGCAGCATAACCAGAATAATGAGGAGAACGCAGGCGAAAACGTGCAAGATTTGTAACGCAGTAATCATCCCACCCCTGTTCCAGCCTGGCCTGGGAGGGTTGCTCTCCCTCCCTTACCAGCGCAACTCCTGTTCGGCACCACTCAATGCCGGGAATAATTCACAATCGCGAAGAACGAATCAACCTTCAGACTCGCTCCGCCCACGAGCGCGCCATCGATTTCTTCCTTAGCCATCAGCCCGGCGACATTATCGGGCTTCACGCTGCCGCCGTAGAGAATCCGCAGGGCGTTCGCCTTGGCCTCCCCGAATCCTTGGCGCGCCAACTCGCGGAGGTGCCGGTGACTCTCGGCAGCCATTTCGGGAGTGGCCGTGCGTCCCGTGCCAATGGCCCAGACAGGCTCGTAAGCTATTATGATACGGGAAAAATCGGAGGGGGTCAACCCGTCCAACCCGCGCGTGAACTGGCGGTCCAGCACTTCGCGGGTGCGACCCGCTTCGCGCTCCTCGAGCATCTCGCCCACGCAGACAATCGGAGTTAGTCCTTCGGCCAGGGCTCCCTTGAGTTTGCGATTCACCTGCTCGTCGGTCTCGCCGCAGTCGTGCCGGCGTTCCGAGTGCCCGATAATCACGTGCGTGCACCCGGCATCAAGCAGCATCGGCGAAGACACATCACCCGTGTGCGCGCCTTCCTTCTCCCAGTGCACGTCCTGGGCGGCGACGTGAACGTTGCTGCCCTTCGCTGCGTCCGCCACGGCGCGCAGTGCCGTGAAGGGCGGAGCTACAACCACTTCGCAGTGATTCACCCCCGCCACCAACGGTTTGAGTTTCTCAATGAACTCCACCGCCTCGGGGATCGTCTTGTACATTTTCCAATTACCAGCAATTACGGGTTTACGCATGATTTCCATCCTTTGTTAGAAGTAGGCAGTCGGCAGAAGGCAGTAGGCAGCGCTGTAGGCAAAGCGCTGCGCTCCACGCCAGGAATTTCACTTGGCTTTGTTAAGCCCACCGCTTAGCTGGGTAGCGGAGGCCAGACCGGCAGCAGAGGATGACACACTGGCCTTCAGGCCACCACCTTCCATTGCCTTCGCTGCGTTGACAGTTCCCCGCGGGGCGAACTTCTCGGGATCAGCGATCATCACATGCAACATCCTGCCAATTTCGTCATAGGCTGTCGCGAACTGCCGATGGCCTTCTGGGGCGAGATAGCCGCAATCCCGAGCAAAGTCGAGCCAGACCGAGGTTTCGGTCGCCTCCGCATCTGCGTCTGCCAGCTTGCTCGAAAACATTGCGGGATACTGTCGCTTTCGATATCCTTCTGCGATGTTGGCGGCAACGGAGCGCGAAGACCGGCGAATCTGGCTGGTCAGCGAGTAGCGCTCCTCTTCTGGAAATGACCGCGACCGGCGAAAGATATCCATCGCTGTTGAGTACGCCAACTGGTAAACCCGCAGCTCTCTAAAGCCACCCTTCGACGTGTTTCTTGTTTCGCCCGTTGGCGGCCCGCTGTGTTGACGAACTGCCTACTTCCTACTGCCTACAGCCTACTTTTCAGTGAGCGCCGCCACACCAGGCAACGTGAGACCAGAAAGGAACTCCAGCGAGGCTCCTCCGCCGGTGGAGATGTGGGTGATCTTAGATTCGACGCCCGCTTTTTTTACGGCGGCGATGGAATCGCCGCCGCCCACTACGGAGACGGCGGAAGAAGCGGCGACGGCGCGGGCGATGGCCAAAGTTCCCTCGGCAAACTGATCGATTTCGAAGACACCCATGGGGCCGTTCCATACGATGGTCTTAGACCCGGCAATCAAAGCTGCGTACTCCTCGCGCGTGGCCGGCCCAATATCGACGCCCAGACGGTCGGCGGGGATGCTCGGCGTGCTCGCCAACTCAGCCCGTGCTCCAGCCTCGATCTTCTCCGCCACGACGTGGTCTTTGGGCAGGTGGATCCCGATGCTCCGGCGCTCGGCGAAGCTGAGCAAGTCGCGAGCCAAGCCGAGCTTGTCTTCCTCCACGCGCGATAGCCCCACCTCCACTCCCTTCGCTTTCAGAAATGTGTAGGCCATAGCGCCGCCGATCAGAACGTAGTCGGCGAACTTCATCAGGTTCTGCAGCAATTCGATCTTGTCGGAAACCTTGGCGCCGCCGACGATCGCCGTGTAGGGACGCGCGGGCTTCTCGACTGCCTTCCCCAAGTACTCGAGTTCCTTTTCCATCAGCAGTCCGGCAGCCGCCGGCGACAGGAAGTGCGTGATGCCTTCCGTCGAGGCGTGGGCACGATGGGCGGAGCCGAACGCATCGTTGACGTATACCTCGCCCAATGCCGCGAGTTGGCGCGCGAAGGCAGAATCATTCTTCTCTTCCTCCAAATGGAAGCGAAGATTCTCCAGCAACAGGACGTCGCCGTCCTTGAGCGCTCGAGCTTGCGCCTCGACGTCGGCTCCCACGCAATCAGCGGCAAAGGCCACCGGCTTGGAGAGCAGCTTGGAGAGCCGCTCGGCGGCGGGCTTAAGACTCATCTTCGGATTAGGCTTGCCTTTCGGCCGCCCCAGGTGGGAAGCCAGAATCAGTCGCGCGCCGTGGTCGAGCGCGAATCGGATGGTGGGCAGCGAGGCGGAGATGCGCGTGTCATCGGTAATCTCCCCCGCTTCATTTAAGGGAACATTGAAGTCCACGCGCATGAAGATGCGCTTGCCCTTCAGATCAAGGTCGCGAATAGAAAGTTTAGGCATGGTGTTCGTCCGTTGTTCGTTGTCGGTTGTCCCCGGTACGGGAGGGGTGTCAGGCGTTGGGGATTCGGGTTCCGGAGTTCGTGTCCCGAATCCCTGACACCGAGCCCCCATCCCGAGCTTTGCAACGGCTCCCAGACTCCGGACCAGGGACAATCCGCTTAGAGGCTCTTCGACACGTACTGAATGAGATCCCGCACGCGGCAGGAGTAGCCCCACTCGTTGTCGTACCAAGCGATGACCTTTACCAGGGTGCCGTCGATCACTTTGGTGAAGCCCGCATCCACTATGGAGGAGTGCGGGTCGCCAAGATAGTCGCGTGAGACAAGTTCCTCCTCGCTGTAACGGAGGATGCCCTTCAGAGGGCCTTCCGCGGCTTGCTTGAACGCAGCATTGACGGCTTCCGTGGTCGTGGCCTTCTCAACTAACACCACGAGGTCGACCACGGAGACATCCGGAGTGGGCACCCGCATGGAGTAGCCGTCGAGCTTCCCCTTCAGTTCAGGCATGACCAATCCGATCGCCTTGGCGGCGCCCGTGGTGGTGGGAATCATGGAGAGTGCGGCCGCACGGGCCCGCCGCAGGTCCTTGTGCGGGAGGTCCAGAATGCGCTGGTCGTTCGTGTAAGCGTGGATGGTGGTCATCGACCCGCGCAAAATCTTGAAATTTTCGTGCACCACCTTGGTGGCCGGCGCCAAGCAGTTCGTTGTACACGAAGCGTTGGAGATGATGTGATGTTTGGCCGGGTCGTAATCCTTCTCGTTCACTCCCAGCACGATGGTGATGTCTTCGCCCTTCGCCGGGGCGGAGATGATGACCTTCTTCACGCTTCCCTTCAGGTGCTTCTTCGCGTCTTCCGCCTTGGTGAAGAGGCCGGTGGACTCGACGACGATCTGCGCCCCCAACGAGGACCAGTCGATTTCGCCCGGGTCCTTCACCTTGAAGACGTGCAGGCTCTTGCCATTTACACGGATGCAGTCCTCTCCGTAGCTGACCTCGGCGTCCAGTGTGCCGAAGACTGAATCGTATTTCAGCAAGTGGGCCAGCGTCTTGGGGTCCGTAATGTCGTTTACGGCCACATACTCGATTCCAGGATCGGCAAGTGAAGCGCGCAATAAATTGCGCCCAATTCGGCCGAACCCGTTGATCCCAACCTTGACAGGCATGACTATTACCTCCCGCATATTTAAGCAGATTTAATTTAAGTCAGAAATGTTAAGCGGATGGCGACTCGAAGTCAAAGACAAAAACTCTCTCCGGACAGGATGCCGCTTACACCGCCTGCGCCAAAAGGCACAGGTGGGCGCTTCTTGGTGCACCCTGGGTTCCAAATTTAGTACTGCTTCACGGCGATCACGTTATCGCCGTCGAAGGTGACAAACAGGACGTGCGGAGGGAGGCCGTAAATCCAATCTTCCTGCTCGACGCCGTCGCGATCTTCGCGAACCCGCCGGTCGGGAGGACCCTTCGAGGAGAGGACTGCGTCACGGTTCATGCCGACAAGCACCTGGTGGTTTTTGATGGCCTCTTTGAATTGGGGAGGCACCGTGGGGGAATAAAGAACGGTGGGCGACTGGCGCGACCAGTCCAGGACGCTCCCCAGCGCTTCTTTCACCTTCGGCACCGTCAATTCCGATACCTTGTCTTTGTCTTTGAACGTAAGTTTGATCCAGGAGCCGAAGGCGAGGTCCGGCGCCTGGGTTGCGATCGGCCGCGTGGTGGTGCCCATGCCTATTTCGATATGCTGGTACCACTTAGTTCCTTTCTTTCCGCCACCGTTAATCTCGAAAATGATCTCGTCGGACTTGAACGTGATCTTGGTAACTTCCACGGGCATGCCAGGTTTGATAGCCATACCGTTGGTCCGAAGCTCGGCATCCGCTTTCTCCTTGTCCAGCTTGCCGGGATATTCCACGAGGACGCCCTTCTTGCCACGCGGCAGCGCGACCTTGTTCACGGCAATTTCCTTCAGCAGGCCGCGAATCAAGTCAATCCGGCCCTCGCGCGTTAATCGCTCTTTGCAGAAGGCGGGCGGAAGAACTACCAGGGCCAGCCCGAGCGCGCAGCACAGCCGCCTCATCGCGGAGTGTTTTGAGGGGAAGACTGAGTTGGCAATCCGCGCAGACATTTAACTCCGCCTGTCTGTGCCTTCCGGAGCAGGTCCCCGGCTCCCGGCTTCGCCGGGTTGGGTCGCCGGGGCAGTGCCTTCGGTGATTGTCGGGAGCTGAGCCGCAGTAACAGGTTCCGCCATCAGCTTTCTCATCTCTTCACTTACAAAGAGGCGTTTCGAAAGCAACAAGTAGATTGTAGCACCCAGGATGACGAACGTCGCCAGCGCGCCGCCCTCCGGGCCGTACGCAGCCCCCGTGATCCATGCGGCGCCCTGGACCTGGCCCTTGAGCAGGCTTTCCGGAAGCGCAAAGCCGCTCACCGGCAATCCGATGACAAAGCCCAAGACAAAGTTCCAGCTAAAGTGGATCCCTACGGGCATCCAGAGGGAGCGCGTGCGCAGATATGCAATGGCCAAAGGAATGCCCACGAGCGCCGTGTTGACAGTGGAGAACCAGGTGTGGTGCGCATTACCCAGGTGCGCCAGACCAAAGAGAACGGAAGTGACCGCAATCCCACCCGCCGGCGTGATGGCCTCCACGAGCCGCTGGAAGGGGTAGCCGCGAAAAATCAGTTCCTCGATGGTCGCCGCGATGGCGAGCGTCACAGCATAAAACGCTCCCGCGGAAACTGCCTGCGTCGGGGAGAGGGAGTTTACGCCAAAGTGCGCCAGGCGAAGAACCCGCTCAAGCGCAGCGACGGCGAGGATAATGGCCGCGCCGATGACAATCCCCAACCCCAATTCCCTGCCCCAACAGGAATGGAATGCCAGACCTACAGACCTTAGCGCTCTCCGATCAAGAAAGGTTGTCAGGATCTTGAAGACTCCCAGTAGCGCCAGGAGGAGCAGAAGACTTTGGAGGAAAAAGGTCTGGGTGGGAGTAATGCGGGACTTCAGGCTCTGCGGCACCATCTCGAGAGCAATTTGTGCGGCCGAGAGGGCCACGAAGACGCCGGGAAGGGACAGGAAAAATCGCCAGGCAGGCCGCAGGCGGCCGTCAGCTAAGAAGATTCTTTCCGCGATGCTAGGCACAGATACCTTATAGCACGGCCATCCAGCTTAAATGCAGTGGTTGGTGGTTAGTGGTAGTCGTTAGTGGCTAGCTGCTGATTGCCGATTGGCGATTTTCGATTTTCGCATCGTCAATCGTTCCCCTCTGGCCGGCTTTACTGTCGAGCGTGGACTGGCGGCTTTTCCCTCGCCACTGCCGGTTTCGGTTTTTCAATCGACCATCGGCAGTCGACAATCCCCTACGGCTGGTCGGCGCGAACTTCCAGGCCGGCCCGCGCAACCCCAAAGTTAATGATCTCACCGCCCAGTCGCCCCAGGGCTTGCTCGACCGCCGGCTTGGTCCCAGGCCGGACCATGAAGATCACGCACCCTCCGCCGCCCGCGCCGCAGACTTTGGCCGCTATGGTGCCCGCCTTGCGCGTCTGCTCAATCATGCGGTCAATTTTAGGTGTGGAGATGCCCACAAAATTCCGCTTGCGGTTCTCCCACTCGAGGGCCAGGAGCTTGGCGACGTCGTTCCAGTCCCGGGCCAGCAGGGCTTCGCGCATCTGGCTGGCGATGGTGACGATCTGGTCGAAATTGCGCAGCACGCGCTCGTCGCCGTCGATGTGCGACTTCATCACTTCCCAATTGTTGATGGCCGAGTTGCGCGGGTGACCCGTGTAGCACAGGACGAAACGCTTCTCCACGTCGGTAAAGGAGAGTGGAAGCCGTTCGCGTTTCACGCCGTCGCACTCCAGGTGCAAAGCGTTGGCGCCGCCGTAAAGCGCCGGGAAATAATCCTGCCAGCCCGTGGGGACGCGGATTACGACGGCCTCAACGTTTTTGGCGATCTCCAGGATTTGGTGGCGCGCGTAGGCCTTCCCCGTCACGCGCGCCAGTCCGCCGCAAAGCGCGATGTTCAGCGCCGAGGAACCGCCCAGTCCCGCCCCCGAGGGCACTTGCGAGCTGGTCCGGACGCTGAGGCCGCGGCGCGGCTCAAAAAAGAGCACCAGTTCGCGCAAGAGAGGAAGCTGCGACTTTCCTAAAGTCAGATCCGTGAGGTTCTCGAACGTCTCGCGGATTCCCTGATCCTGGGAGCTGAGCACAATTCGGCGGTCCGCGCGCGTCTCGAGCACGCAGGAGGCGTAACAACGAATGGCCAGGTTCACCGTCTGCGCGCCAGGGTGAAACAGATAGAGGGGCCAGATGTCCACGGTCCCACCCGCCAAATCGACTCGTGCCGGTGCTCGGGCTTCTACTCGCATGTCAACCTCAGCTTTCGGAGACTAGAATTCAGGAGTCAGTAGTCAGAAGCCAGGAGACAAAAACCCGAGTCCCCCTTTGAGGGTCGAAGGACAACGGGCGAAGCCACACCATCGGCCCATTGCCCTTTATTCTGACTTCAGACTCCTGACTTCTGACTCCTACTGCTGCGCCACCTGCATATTCTCATCAATCGTTAACGCGGGCCAAGCTGCTTTCGCCGGATCGGAGGGCGTAGCGGTGACCTTGAAATGCTGCCCATCGTCGATATCGGCAGTGTAGTTGTAACCCCTGCGATTCGTTCCGGAAAAGCTGAGCGAGCCTTCCTGCTGGAGCTGGTCGATTGTTGCGTAAGCGTTGTGGCCAGCCAGATACAACCGTTCGGCCTGGGCAATCGCCAGCAGGTCGTTCTTCACGCCCGCCACATCAATGGTCTGCTTCGGGGGCGCGCCGCCGGTCGGCCCCGAGCTATACTGGACTTTGAATATCCAGAAGCCGATGCCTAACGCCAGGATCAACCCTACCAGCCCGAAAGCTCTCTTCATAATACCTCCAAGATCAGGAGTCAGAAGACAAAAACCCTGCGTCGCACTTTGAGACCCAATGGGTCTAGGACAACCTTCTGGGGCCCCCATTCTTTATTCTGACTTCCGGCTTCTGACTCCTGACTGCCAGAGGTTACTATCGCGCCTTCTCCCACAATGCCCGCTGCCGCGCCATCTTCCCGTAGGTCGCAGCGAGATAAGCTTCGAGCTCATCAAAGGAGGCGAAAACCCGGTCGGTGCATCCCAGGACCCAACCGTTGATGTCCTCTGCTGGGCATTCGGCCACGCAATAAACCGGAATGCCCTTCCGGAATGCTGCCGTGAGTTCGGCCTGGGTGCCGCCGCCGCGTGCCGCGGCCTCGTCCCAATAACACACCACGTAGTCCGCCTGGGCAGCCATCACATTGAGGTCGTGGTTGATGATGAACCGCATCACCTTGCGAAAGCGCTCCGGATCGGAACTCTTCCAGGCCCCCAGATTCTCGGCTTCCTCGGGACTGAGGATGCGGTGGACTTCCTCGGTGGGATCGTAAACCCGATGATTAAGGTTCTCCTGGATCCAGAGGCGCATGCGCTCGCGCCACTGCCTCCCGCCCTCCGCCGCGTACTCCATCCCCCCGCAGAGAAATGCCAGCATAGCTGATTCCAGGTGGCCCCATTCTCCCCACTTCTTGCCCGCTGCGCAACTGGGAAGAACAGTGGCTAGTGGCCCTTAGGTGCGAACCGCGCTTTCTGAGAGATTTCCGCGCCCCACCACTTGGGGTTGAGAATTCAACAGTGCGCGATCTTCACTGCAGCAAGTCCTGCTTCGAGCAAACAAAGGCATTGATTCCAAAGGACCTAACGGCTTTGTTTCGCAAAAATGGCCTTTTATATTATCTCTATAGGTATTTAATGAGAAGTAAAAATATGACAACATCCCGCATCGCGCCCGCCGCTTTCGTGCCGTCCGCCAGCCGACGGATTGGCCCCGCCTCGTGCAGGCCAGCGACGGATAGGCAGGTTAGGGCTGGCGGGGTGTTCGCTGCCTGGGCTTCGGGGTCACTCAGCGGCAACAAACGTCACGCAAACGGGCGACGGCACCTCGAGCACCTGGCCCGTGGGTGTCAGATGGCCGGTCTTGGGATCGATACGGAAGACCACGATGTTGCCAGAGTTCTGGTTGGCTGCAAACAGGTAGGAGCCCGTAGGGTCGATCGCGAAGTTCCGCGGCTCCTTCCCTTGCGTGGGAACAATCTCAAAGGGCGTGAGCTTCCCCGTGAGGGCGTCGATGGCAAACACGGCGATGCTGTCGTGCCCGCGATTCGAACCGTAAAGAAACTTGCCGGAAGGATGGACCTGGACCTCCGCCGTGGTGTTCTCGCCCTTGAAATCTTTGGGGAGCGTTGAGACGGTCTGCAATTCCCGCAACGCGCCCTGAGCCGTGTCGTAGGAGAATGCCGTCACGGTGGAACCCATCTCGCAGATCACATAAACAAACTTCCCGTCCGGCGAAAAATCAAAATGCCGCGGCCCGGAGCCGGGATGCAACTTGGCAAAAGGCGGCTGGTTCGCCGCCAGGGTGCCCTGCTTGGCATCAAAGCGGTACACGAGCAACTCATCCAGCCCCAGGTCCGCGGCCAGGGCGAAACGGTTGTCGGGCGACAGGGCGATCGAGTGCGCGTGCGGCCCTTCCTGCCGCTGGGGATTCACGCCGTGTCCTTGGTGTTGTACGAAGGCCGACGCGCCTCCCAACCGGCCATCCTGAAGCACCGGGAACACCGCCACGCTGCCCCCGTCGTAGTTCGCAACCAGCACGTATCTTCCTGTTTTGTCCAGCGAGACATGGCAGGGCCCGGTACCGCGCGATGATACTTGGTTCAGAAAGGTAAGCTTGCCGGTGCCACGGTCGATGGCGAAGGCGCTGACCGCGCCGCTCTTCTGCCCACCAAAGTCAGCAACCTCATTGGCTGCGTATAGGAATCCGGCGCGAGAATCCGCGGCGAGAAATGTGGGATTAACGCTCTGCGCCACTAATCCCAGCGCAGTCAACTGGCCGGCCGCGTCGAAACGGTAAGCATAAATGCCTCGGCTTTGTGGCCCGGTGTACGTGCCGACATAAACGTAATAATTGCCCCGGCCCGGAGCCTTGGCGGCAGTCCCGCGCGTTGCGGTCAACAACAGCAAGCCCAGCGAACAGATCGACAGCAGATAAATACAGTGGATGGTTTTCATGCCGATATGAAACCCCATCGTAGTGCAAAGCGCAAGTTGTATCGTTATCCTCGAACCGGTCCAGTAGGGGCGCGCGGCCCTTCGACAAGCTCCTGGTCCCCGAACGAAAGGCGAGGGGTGAGTAAAGTCGGACCGTGCGCCCACACCGTGGGGCGAACTTACCGCGGGAGGTTCATGCGGCGCAGGAAGTCTTGGAAGCGAGCGTCGGAGCGCGAGGATTATTTCAACTTTGCGTATTCCGCCTTGGCTTCCTTCAGGATGGGGACGTCAGGGTCGGCGTCTTTCCAGAGGGTGAGGAAATCCTGGTAGGCGGCGCGGGCTTTGGCGAGGGCGTCAGGCTGTAGCGGCGGCTTTACGCCGCCATTTTCGGGGTGGCGGGATAAACCCGCCTCTACGGCGTAAGCGCGCGCCAGTCCGAGGCGAGCCAGCGCACCCCAGGGAAAGTTCACCACTACTCCTCGGTGGTCAACGAATTTCTGAAATTCCGCTGCCGCCGCGTTGCCGTCGTGGAGCATGAGATAGGCTTCCCCACGCAAATAAACGGGGCACAGGAATATCGTGAGGCTCGTTGCTGCGCCAAGTTCGAGCGTGCTCGCCACCTTCAATAGTTCGATTGCCCGGTGCGGGTCTTTGTGTTCCAGGGCGATCCCCGCCCCGATCGTCGGCAGCCAATACCTCTGCACCAGCGTGTCCAGCGGGAGGGTCTTGTCGAGTTCGGCCGCCAGCTTCCCCGCCCCTGCCGTATCGCCTGCCCGCGCCAGGGCCAGCGCCGCCAGGGCCCGCACGTCGCGGTTCGGGGCCAGCTTCAACGCCCCCTTGGCCTCGGCACGCGCCTGCTCCCGGTTTCCCGCTTCCGCGTCGCGGAGCGCTGCCGCTGCTTGATAGGCTGCAGCACTCTCTTTAGCATCATTATGCCGGGCTGAATCCATCGCTTGCTCAGTTAGCTCGTGCGCGTTCTTCAGTTTGCCGTACCAACCTTCCGTGTCCGCTTGCGTGGCCAGCAGCAGGTCTTCCGCGCCCGGCTTGCCCATGGCGGCTGAGACCAACTGCGCCATCTGCGCCGCATCGCCCTTCAGAAAAGCCAATATGTAACGGCTCTGGAGCAGCCAGTCGCCCTTCAGGTTGCCCTCCTCCGCCTGCTTGTACACTGCCTCCGCTTCATCCAGCCGGTTGAGGGCGGTGTAGGCGCGGCCGAGGTTGCCATAGTTGTACGCATCATTTGGCTCTACGCGCAGCGCCTCTCGCCATTCCTCCAATGCCTTTTCCCAGTTTCCCAGGCCGGCGGAAACGACACCCTGTCCTCTGAAAGGCATGTCGTCTCTTGGGTACGTCTGCTGCCACAGTTCGAAGGTCTGCGCCGCCTTCTCCAGCTCTCCCGTCGCGCTAAAGTAGTATCTCCCCTCGATAAATAACCGCTCCCGTTCGCTTACCTTCTCCCGCAGCTCATAAGCCTTTCGTGCATTTTCAGTCCCCCGCTCCACTTCGTTTAGGTCGCTGTAGTGACCCGACATCCGGCCGTAGGCCATGGCAAAATTCGGGTCAAGATCCACCGCCCGTTTGAAGAATGGTAGCGCGGCTGTGCCCCCTTTCGCAGAGCGCGTCTTTACCCCCAGGCTGTAGGCTTTCAGCGCCTCCAGAGATGGTGTGGTCGCTTCCTCCAGCGGCGTGGCGTATTTCTGCACCGAGCTGAGGGACTCGCCCAGCTTGCTTCGCAAGCTGACCGCAGCGGCGTCCAGAGCCTTGAGCATCGCTTCCTTGCTCGCCGCCTGCTCCTGCACTTCCGCCAGCACGTCGCCCGTGTCACAGTTCAAGGCCTTCAGGCCAATCACGTACTGGCTGCCCAGCCCCGCAATCGAGCCGGTCAGCATCGCCTTGCTGCCCGTGCGCTGGCAGACCTCCTGTGTGACCTCCGGGGTCAACCGGTCACCGGCGGGGCGACCCATCAGCTTCAATGTCTCATTTACCTTGCGGTCGGACACCATGGCGAGAAAAGGCGATTGCTCAAGCTGTACCGAGAGTCCCTGCTTCAGCGCGTCATCAAATACCGCATCGCCCGTCTTGTTGTCGAAATCGGAAAGAACAATCGTGTCCTTGTCGGTCAGGTGGGTCATGGTCTGGCGCGAGCGGAAGTAGAGCGTTCCCCCGATGGCAGCAGCGACAAGCATCAAGGCAGCGGGAACAAGAATTTTCCAGAGTTTTTGTAGGGGCGCCCCTTGTGGGCGCCCTTCTGGGGCGGGCACAAGGCCCGCCCCTACGCGCCCGGACTCCGTCTCGCGCTTCACATGGCGCAGGTCAACCAGCAGTTCTCCGGCCGACTGGTAGCGGCCGGCCGGCTCCTTTTCCAGGCACTTGCGAATGATCCGCTCAAGCTCCTCGGGAACGTCGTAATTGAAGCGCGCGATCGCTTCCGGCTGGCTGTGGAGGATTCGGGCAATCGTCTCGCTGACGGTCGACCCCGCGAAGGGAATCCGTCCGGTGGCCATCTCGTAGAGCACCGAGCCGAATGAAAATAGGTCGGTCCGCGCATCCACCGCCTGCCCCAGGGCTTGCTCCGGGCTCATGTACTGAATCGTTCCGGCCACCGCCCCGGCCGCGGTCTGCAGCTCCGTCGAGGAGTCGCCCCCCAGAGACGCCGGCCTCGCCATCTTCGCCAGACCGAAGTCAAGGACCTTCGCTTCTCCGTGCTCGGTGACGAAGATGTTGGCCGGCTTGATGTCCCGATGAATGATGCCTTTGGCATGCGCGGCATCCAGCGCGTCGGCAATCTGAATCGCCAAGTCGAGAAGTTCGCCAATCTGTAGCGCCGGTCTATGGCCGGCGGCTCGGGGGTCATAGACCCCCGCTACAGCTAGCCGCTCCTTCAGCGTTTGGCCTTCCAGACACTCCATGACGATGAACGGCTGGCCTTCATGCTCGCCGATGTCATGGATGGTGCAGATGTGGGGGTGATCTAGCGCCGAGGCAGCACGCGCTTCACGGTGGAAACGCTTCAGCGCCTCGCGGTCGCGCGTAACTTCCTCGGGCAGGAACTTGAGCGCCACGCACCGGCCGAGCTTGGTGTCCTCGGCCTTATAGACCACGCCCATGCCCCCAGCGCCCAACTTTTCGAGAATGCGGTAGTGGGAAACGGTCTGGCCGACCATGACGAATGGCCCAGGAGTAGCTCGCGAGGTCGCTTCGGCTACCCGGAGCATACGCCGCGTGTACCGGCAAGTCAACGCGAGGCGAGTGAGGTTTGCGATCCGGCCGAAGCGGTCGCCCGAATCAGGGTCTGAGGAAAGGATTCTTTTTCAGGCCGCTAGAGCCGGCTTGCGGTAGACGGCGTCGGTGCCTGGATCTAATTGTGTCAAAACCGCCCTATCGGGCCATTCGGCCCGCTTTGCACATGCAGCGAAACGCCAACGAGCTATGCGAGGGCTTGCCAGTGCCGAGGGTGCGGTCGTTGCGTGCCCGCACGAACCCTCTGGCCCCTGCGGATGCTAAATCCGCTGGGTCTTCCAGCGCCCGCGGCTGAAGATAATCACGCTCACGGCCGCAATGGCGCATTCCGACATCAGGATGGCCAAGTAGACGCCGTTGGAGCGCCAGCCGCCGGGCAGGGCCAGGGCATAAGCAAGGGGGATCTCGAGCACCCAATAGCCGAGCAAGTTCACGCAAGTGGGCGTGCGCGTATCCCCTGCGCCGTTGAACGCCTGGAGCATCACCATGCCGTAGGCATAGCCGACGTTGCCGAAACTCAGAATCCGCAAGCAGGACACGCCGAGCGGCACGACCGCGGGGTCTTGGGTGAAAAGGCGGACGACCGGGCCGGCGAACACGACAAAGAAGACACCCAAAATCCCCATGAACAGCATATTGTAGAAACCCGTAATCCACACGGACCTCTCCGCCCGTTCCGGCTGCTTCGCCCCAAGGTTCTGGCCGACCAGCGTGGCTGCGGCGCCGCTCAGCCCCCAGGAAGGAAGAATCACAAAGATGATGATTCGAATGCCGATGGTGTATCCCGCCAGAGCCGCGTCACCGAAGATACTCACGATGCGCACCAAGCCGGTCCAGGCAACCTGGGGAATGGCAATTTGCAGGATGCCGGTCAGCGAGACGTTGAGCAAGCGCAGCATGACTTCGCCGTGTAGGCGCACCTGCCGCGCCAGAATGGGGATGTGTTCTCCGCCCTGGAAGAGCCGGTAGAACTGATAAACCACGCCGATACTCCGCCCGATCAGCGTCGCCACGGCGGCGCCCGTCACCCCCAAGCGGGGGAACGGCCCCAGGCCAAAGATGAAGCAGGGATCGAGCACGAGGTTGATGATGTTCGAAATCCACAGCACGCGCATGGCGATCGCAGCGTCCCCGGCGCCGCGAAAAACCGCGTTGTTGAGGATCAGCAAGACGGGCACGGCGCAGGTGCCCAGAACGATGCGAGCGTAGCTCGTTCCCATGGCCAGAAGCGCGGGAGACCCCCCCATCCATTGCAGGAGGCGGCGTGCCAGCATGAGGCTCGGCAGGCCCATCACCAGGCCCGTCACCACGGCCAGCGCAATAGCTTGCACCCCCGCGACCGCCGCGCCCTCCGAGTCCTTTTCCCCCACCCGCCGCGCCACCATGGCGGTGGCCGACAGTCCCAGACCCATCGCCACCGCGTACACCAAAGCCAGAACTGCCTCCGTCAGGCCTACGGTGGCCACTGCTCCTTCGCCTAGCCGCGCCACCCAAAAGACGTCCACGACCGCAAACAGCGATTCCATGAACATCTCCAGGACCATCGGGATGGCCAGGAGGAAAATCGCCCGGTTGAGGCTTCCTACCGTATAGTCCTGGTGCGACCCGCGCAGGGCCTCGCGCACTGAGGCCCAGAACGTGTGTGGCTCGCGAGTTGTGACGGCGGCATCCATAAGAGGTCAACAGTCGAAGGTCAAAGGTCGAGAGTTAAACTGCCGGAAGACTTGCGCTGTGTTTGGCGCAAACCCTTTACCTAAGAATACAAAAGAGCTGGACCAGTTTTGCGGATTCAGGCCCTTGGGGAGACCGACAAACCGCGCGACGCGAGATAGAAACTTATTGGGACGAGGTCTTCATCGTCCGATTACGCTAACCTAGATCGGCCAGGCTGCGCAAGAACAAAAGGCGCCGGGTGCCGGGAACACGGAGCCCGGAGTCACATTTCGACTGCGGCTCGATCCTTCCTGCGGCAGGCAGGCTTCCATTCCCAAACCCTTGCTTCTGACTTCTGACTCCCGACTTCTGACTCCTATCCTCGCATCCCCCTCTTTGCCAATCCCGCAGAGGACGGTTACAATGAAGGATTGGGCCTTCACGCAGGGGCCCCGTGTCGAGCATGGGCAATTATTTCCAACTCGCCTTAGGCAAGATCATGGGGACGAAGAACGAGCGGGAGCTGAAGCGTCTCCAGGAGCGAGTGGAGGCCATCAACGCGCTCGAGGCCGAGACGCAGGCGCTCCCGGACTCCGAATTCCCCAACCGCACCCAACAGCTCAAGCAGCGAATAGAAAACGGCGAGGCGTTGGACGATCTCCTGCCTGAAGCCTTTGCACTTTGCCGCGAAGCAGGCCGGCGCACGCTCAACATGCGCCACTTCGACGTGCAGCTTATCGGCGGCATGGTGCTGCACGAAGGCAAGATCGCGGAGATGAAGACCGGCGAGGGTAAGACGCTGGTGGCGACTCTGCCGGCTTACCTGAACGCGCTGGGGGGCAAGGGCGTTCACATTGTCACGGTGAATGACTACCTGGCGAGGCGCGACGCGGCCTGGATGGGGCCCATCTACCGGCTGCTGGGGATGTCGGTGGGCGTGATCGTACACGACCTGGAGGACGAGGAGCGCCGCGCCGCGTATCGCTCCGACATCACTTACGGAACCAACAACGAATTCGGGTTCGATTATCTCCGCGACAACATGAAATTCGATCTCGCGGACTACGTCCAGCGCGTACACCACTACGCCATCGTGGACGAAGTGGACTCCATCCTGATTGACGAGGCGCGCACGCCGCTCATCATTTCCGGGTCTTCCGACGAGTCCATTGAAAAATACAACCGTGCGGACAAGGTGATTCCCCGCCTCCAGTCGGGGGTGGACTACGAGGTGGATGAGAAGCACAAACAGGCCACCCTCACCGAGTCGGGCATCGCCAAAGCGGAGAAGGCGCTGGGGCTCGAGAATCTCTACGACCCGGTCAACATGGAGTGGATCCACGGGGTGCACCAGGCGCTCAAGGCTCATACGCTGTTCAAGCTCGACCGCGACTACGTGGTGAAGGACGGCGAGGTCATCATTGTGGACGAGTTCACGGGGCGCCTGATGCCCGGCCGGCGTTGGTCGGACGGCCTCCACCAGGCGGTCGAAGCCAAAGAAGCGGTCAAAGTCGAAAAAGAAAACCAGACGCTGGCCACCGTCACCTTCCAGAACTACTTCCGCATGTACAAGAAGCTGTCAGGCATGACGGGCACGGCGGAAACGGAAGCGGCGGAGTTCGAAAAGATCTACAACCTGGAAATCGTGGTGATCCCCACCAACCAGACGCTCATCCGCCACGAGTATGCGGACATCGTCTATCGGACGGAGCGCGAGAAGTTCACCGCGGTCATCGAAGAGATCAAGGAATATCATCTGCGCGGCCAGCCGGTGCTGATGGGCAGCATCGCCATCGAAAAATCGGAGAAGCTGAGCGCGCTCCTGAAAAAAGCCGGCGTGGTGCCGGTGCGGCTTCAGGAACTGGCGAGGGCGGCAGGGCTGGAGGGGCCGAAACTGCGGATGTGGGTCGAGCGTTTGACCCAGACCTCCCCGCTGGCCATGGAGTGGCTGGTCCGCGCCGGCGTGACGGCCTCCCAGGTGAAGCGACTGCTCAGCCAGGGTCGCTACCAAGCGCTTCAGCAGATGGCGCAGGGCCAGGCGCCGGCCAGCAGCGGCGATGGCACCCGGCGGGTGTTTCTCGAGGCGATCCTCAAACACGCGGCGACGGGCTATCCGTACAGCCAGCCTCCGGCTCCCGATGAGAACGTGCTGCCCGAGCTCCTTCGCCTGCTGCGGGACACCGACGAAGCAACTCTTCCCCTTCTTGACGACCTCATCGAGATTCGCTGCTCACCCGCGCGCGTGGCGGAAGTCCTGGGCCTCAAAGAGGTGAAACACAACATTTTGAACGCCAAGCAGCACGAGCGCGAGGCGTGGATTGTGGCGCAGGCGGGGCGCGTGGGCGCGGTCACCGTCTCCACCAATATGGCAGGCCGCGGCACCGACATCCTGCTGGGCGGCAACCCGGAGTTCCTGGCGCGGGAGGAGTTTCGCAAGGCGCCGGAGAAATACCGCGAACAGGGCGTCGACCCCGATCCGCCTGAGCGCCCGCCGGAGGGCTCGACCGACGAGGTCTTCCAGGGTTACGTGGACGCTTACGCCCGCTGGCGCGAGCAGTGGAACGAGTTCATCAGCCGCTTCAAGGCCGTCACCGACAGCGAGCACGAGCGCGTGGTGGTGCTGGGGGGATTGCACATCCTGGGGACCGAGCGGCATGAGGCGCGCCGCATCGACAACCAGTTGCGCGGGCGGGCGGGCCGCCAGGGCGATCCGGGCTCCTCGCGATTTTACCTCTCGCTGGAAGACGACCTGCTCCGCATCTTCGCCGGCGAACGGATCTCGAGCATCATGCACAAGCTGGGCATGGAAGAGGGCATCCCCATCGAGTCGCGCATGATTACCCGCCGCATCCAGGCCGCGCAGAAAGCCGTGGAGGCCCAGAACTTCGAAGCTCGCAAGCACTTGCTCGAATACGACGACGTGATGAACAAGCAGCGCGAGACCGTTTACGGCTTGCGCCGTCAGTTGTTGGAGGGCGAAGACCAGAGAGCCTACATCCTCGACGCCTCCGACCGCTTGGTGAACTGGCTGGTGCGCGATTTCTGTCCCAAGGAACAGCACGCCGACCAGTGGAATGTGAAAGGGCTGCAAACGGAATTCTGGGGACGCTTCGGCATCGACTTGCGGCAAGTCGATCTGCCCCTCGACCCCAAGCAGCTCGACGAGCTTGGCGACAAACTGAAAGGACTCACCCGCCAGCGCTACGAAGACCGCGAGAAGGTCTGGGGACCCGAGCGCATGCGCATGCACGAGCGCATGATTATGCTCCAGGTGGTGGATACCCTATGGAAAGACCACCTGCTCACCATGGACCACCTCAAGGAAGGCATTGGCCTGCGTGGCTACGGGCAACGCGATCCCCTGGTCGAGTACAAACGCGAGTCCTTTGATATGTTCGAGCAGATGATGGACCGGACCGAGGACGATACCCTCCGCTACCTGTTCCTGATGAGAACGCCCGAGGAAGAGCAGGCCATGATCGAGGAGTACAAGCGCCGCAAGCGCCGCGAGCAGAAGGAAATGCAGATGATCGGCGGCGGCGCGATGGAAAAACCCCAGCAGGTCATTCGCCGGGAGAAGGTCGGGCGCAACGACCCCTGCCCTTGCGGCAGCGGCAAGAAATACAAGAAATGCCATGGCGCCGCGCCGCCGGCACCTCCCAGCGCTTCAGGGACAGGCAAACCCGCCGGAACCCCGCCCGATTCTTAACCCACAATAGCCGGAAACGACAAGGCAGTAAGCAGAGGGCAGCAGGCGGAAGGCTCTGAGGAAGGTTCCTCCCTGTCTACCGACTACTACCTACCGTCTACCGCTCTTACTGCTCGTCCCCCCCGCCCGAGTCGCCGGAGATGACTGCAAAGAACGACTCCCCTTGCCGATTGATGCGCAGCAAGGTATCGCCTTTAGCCTCGGCGGCCAGACGGTTGAAGTCGGCCACTGTGCGCACGGGTTTACGATTGATAGACTCAACGACGTCGCCCTGTTGTAGGCCCTGCTGCGCTGCCGGGCTATTCGCGTCGATGTCAGTAATTACCACGCCCTGCACGGCGCCGGGGAGCCCCAATTGCTCCCGCAGGCCCGCCGTCAGGCTCTGGACGGTGATGCCTCGCAAGGTCCCCTGCGAGGGGGCCTTGCCAACACCCGCGCGCAAACCGAGGTTGGCCGGCCTTTCGCCCAGGGTCACATGGAGGGTCAGGGGCTGGCCGTCCCGGAGGAGGTCGAGGGTCACGGCGGTATCCGGGTTCAGTTCCGTGACCAGAGCCGTCAGTTGGTCGCTGCTGTCCACTTTCTGGCCGTTGATTTTGCGAATGACGTCGCCCTCCTTGATCCCAGCCTTGTCCGCGGGACTGTCCGGCGAAACGTCTTGCACTAAAGCTCCGGAGGTATCCGGAGCCTTAAACTGCTTGGCGAAATCCTCAGTCAAGCCGGCAACCGAAACACCCAGCCAGCCGCGCGAGACTTTCCCGGTTTTGATGAGGTCTTCCATAACGTGCTTGGCCATATTGACGGGAATAGCGAACCCGATGCCCATGAAGCTGCCTTCGCCTCCGGGCCCCGAACCCCCGCTCAGGATCGCGGTGTTGATTCCCACCACCTGGCCGCGCACGTTGACCAAGGCGCCGCCGGAATTGCCCGGGTTAATAGCGGCATCGGTTTGAATAAAGTTCTGAATCTGTTCGATGTTGCCTTGCGCTCGGCCCAAGGCGCTCACGATACCGCGCGTCACCGTGAAGTACAGCCCAAAGGGGTTGCCGAAAGCCATCACCGTGTCGCCCACGCGCAGAGTGCCGGAATCGCCCAGCGGGGCCGTGGGAAGATCCTTGGTGTCAATCTTCACCACCGCAATGTCCGTCTGCGGGTCAGCCCCCACCACCTTACCTTTCAAGACTCGCTTGTCAGAAAGCGTGACCTCAATGGAAGTCGCGTGGGCCACGACGTGATTGTTCGTCAGGATGTAGCCGTCGGGAGAAACAATCACACCGCTCCCCAGGGCGCGCTCGCGCTGCTCGCGAGGGACCTGCGGAAACATGTCGCCGAAGAACTGCCGGAAGAAAGGGTCCGTCATGAAAGGAGACTGCTGGACTTTGACGACTTGCGTGGACTGAATCGCCACAATCGCCGGCGTAACCGCCTGGGCGATTCGTTCGTAGGCCTTGTTGGCTCGCTCCAACGAGTCAATGTCGGGGCCGTCCAGGCCCTGCCCCTCCGCGAGCGCGAAACGAGGGAAATCGCGGTGCCCTTGATAGAGCAATCCTGCCAGGGCCAAACAGGTGACGCCGATCAGCGCCAAACTGATCCCCAGAAAATTCTCGCGCAAGAACTGTTTGCTGAAAGCGCGCATTCGAGTATTCCTCCTTCATCTTACTGTCCGTTGTCCGTAGTCAGGGGTCCGTTGTCCAAAACATTTCCTAGTGTCCGCGGGTTAGTGGCCAGCCGCTCGCGACTGACCACTAGCCATTGTCTCAAAAATCCGGCCTCCGATCGGAGTAAACCGCTCACCTTAGCAACCCCCGAATTGTTAGACGCATCTCTGCCCGGCTGGTAACCAGAGTGCACCCGCCTCCCTGCAGTCCGTGCTCAGATGTCCGCCATTGCGGCAGGCATGGTGCCTTGCGACGGCCACGCCAGTTGGCCGGACAAAGGACAACCGACAACGGACAACGAACATCTTACGACAGCCTCTATTGTAATGATGCGCGGGTTGAGCTGGAGGTTTATCAAATGCAGTTGCCGTCTCCCAGTGCCAGTGGCCAGTGAGGCCCTTCACTGACAACTGGCTACTGGCCACTACTGTCCGGTCATAAGTCGAATAAAGCGAGCTGGTTGCAAGAACTGACCAACTCGGTTGGAGGTTGAAGTTGCGAAAAAGCCCGTAAAATGGGCATTTTCTCGAGAAAGGTGACGCTCAAGAT
>Ga0209777_10001502_pt1 | contig 33391 bp, 29 predicted proteins | sample FrelakmetHBP12HB_FD_187147 | JGI IMG/M metagenome (GOLD analysis project Ga0209777, IMG submission 187147) | Freshwater lake sediment microbial communities from the University of Notre Dame, USA, for methane emissions studies -HBP12 HB (SPAdes)... | ecosystem: Environmental > Aquatic >... | reverse complement strand
GCATCGAAATCGATCAGCCAGACCTTATCGCCCTTGATGCGCTCTTCTTGGCGGTATTCGACTTCGATGCCATCTGCCAGCATTTTATGAAAGGCGCGGTTATTGCCAACCAGCGCTGGTGAAGTGGGGCGTGTTATTTTGCGATAAGCATCTTCTAATGCTTCTGCGGGTACATTGGGATTAATCCGTTTCAGTGCCTCTTTCAATCGCCCCCCCAGGATCACCTCGCCATAATTCTCGCGCTCGGCGGCGGGCTCTTCCGGCGCGATGTCGCCGCCAAAGACGATGGTATAGCCTATGTCCTTTAACCAGGCCAGCGTTGTTTCTTCGATTATGGATTCCGTGAAATGGGTCATGATCTTTTGTCGAGATTTTCGTCGTCATCTTCCCAATTGTCAATGTTTGATTCGATGTATAGATGAATGCGATTGCATTCATCGTCGTTGCGGATGATATGTTCGTAATAATTGCGCTGCCAGATCGGGATGCCCGCTGAATCGAGCACCAGATTAATCCGTTTCGCAGAATTCATTTTGAAATAACCGATAACAAGCGGTAGGGTCATTCGGCGGCGCTGTGCCCGCGGTTCCCGTGGGGGTAATTCCCGTAGGGGTAATTCATGAATTACCCCTACGATGGGCGATTCATGAATCGCCCCTACAATCACAATCCCATGAAAATGGTTGGGCATCACCACCGCCGTTCCCAATGTAACCGTTGGATACCGTGTGGGGAGGGAATTCCACACCTCCAAAACGATTTGACCCGCTTCACTCAAATACATCATGCTATTACGGATTTCACCAAACAGACATTCCCTTCGAGAAGTCACCAGCGTAACAAAATACGCGCCGGGTTGAGAATAATCATATTCAGGCAATCGGATGGATCGCCGATGCTTGCCCTGAGCCTGGTCGGAGGGATGTTTTTGCGGATCGAATTTCATGTCTATGCCCGTAGGGACAATTCATGAATTGTCCCTTTCATGAATTGTCCTTAATTATCGTCCCTACCCCTCCAGCGCGGCTTCTTTAATGTCGTATTCGGTGAAGGCCGTCCGATTATTTTAGTCCTAATTTATCAAAAAGTATTTGATTTCTTTTTGTTGCAGTTTCTAGCACAAAGTCAAAGCTTTTTACTTCAATTAAAGCATTGTAGGTTTGATGATAATAAATATACCAGTCTTGATTACCTACACGCTTGAAATCTTCTCTTTCCAGCATCTTAATCAAGGTTTGAGTAAAGTCACAGATCACATGACAATAAATTAATCCGCCATCTATTACTGTAAATGATCTTTGGTCTTTTGTTGTTGCACCCCCATTCCGAATTATTTCTAAATAATCCTTTATTTGGTTATATGGATTTTCATCGGGCTTGTAATCATCCCTCATTGGTCGCTTGAATTCAAATATATCTAGTGATTTGTATGGCGACCAGGTATCATCAGGCTCAATAGTAGAAAATGTAAAAGCATAAATATCCGGCCTTTTCTTTTTTTCTTCATTTGTAGAGTTCTCATATCCAGCTATTTGACTAAATGGCTTATCAGAAGCTATGTAGGTGTTATAGGCTAATCTTTCGTCAAGCAGCCATAAATTGTGCTTGTCGTAGGTAATTTCATCAGTTGACGATCTAATAGGGAAAACATAGTTGTGAACAACATCTTCTTTTACAAATTTTCCGTCATCTTTTATTTTCAACGCTTTCTCAAGGAGATGCAGCACTATCTTTCTGTGAATAATATATTCTGCTAAGTCTGCCTTGCCTGTTGGATTCATTTGCTCCAATAAAGTGTTTAGCTTTTCTTTGTATTCTTCTGTTGATCTAATTTGGTCATCGGGAATGTTGAGAACCTCCTCCGCTTCTTCCGTAAAACGCTCACGAAGTTGCATGTGGATTTTGGCGAGTTCTTGGCGAATATTTCCTTTCTCAATACTTCGATATGGTATTTTATCGACCTCATCTTTGTGTTGAGTATAGATATAAGAATAATTTGGTGCCTTTTCGTTGATAAATTGCCTGATTTTCTCGTCTTTATCTCTTCTTGCCTTCTCAAGGTAATCACCCAAGTATGTACCGATTGATGTATTTACTTTTTCTTCAATAGTTTTCCAGTCAACTTGCTCGAATAAAACATCGCCCTCTGTTGAATCAGGAATGTCAAACGTGTATCTTGATTGATTGACGTTTTTATCAAGAAAGCTGGATTCCACATACCCAACATAAACATATTCTTCCTCATCAATTTGAAGTCTTGTAGGTAGGTGAGCCACCTTGTCGGATGAGATTGGACGCGTTTCAACAACCCTGCCATACGCTACATAGAAAATGCGATGCTCCTTGTTTCTTTGTGAATGATATTTAGTCTTTGTGTGTGTTATATTGAATTCATTATTGGCGATAGTAAATCTATCGCGCTGGCCCTTATCTGAAATATAGGATTCAAAAACACTCCATAGATCGATATCTTCGAGGCCGTCTTCTTTGATTACGATGTCAGGCACATTGCTTACCATGAAGTAGGGAAGAAAATGTATAACCAAATCTTGGGCGATGACACTTCGCTTTTTAGGAATGGCTTCTTGATATTCGCTTTTGCAATTTACTAAGCGAACAGATGTTTTTAATGTCGTGCCTGAAGCCAGACTTTGTTTCTCGATCAAGTCAATAGCATTTTCAGCGCACACGAACTTGAAATGCCTATATTCCTTGCTTTTGTTGCCATTTGAGTATGTGCTTTGAATTTCTGCGTAATCAAATACTTTCAACCAGACTACTCTTCCAACGCCCTTGCCACCCCTTTTCTTTTTCAAAACAGTATTTAATTCAGAAAATGCTCCAAAATTTACATCCGTAAACCCAACTCCATTATCTTCAACAATAATATTTTGAATGGGTAGCAATTCTCGATTTTCTTCCCCATCCTCAATCAATAGCCCTTGAGGCATTCGCTCCAATATAATCGTGATTAATCCATCTTTAATTTCGCCTTCCTCGATTGCATCTATGGAATTCGATACTGCCTCGAATAGCGGATACAATGCTTTAGTTGCAGGCAGTTTCAAAGTTTCAATGTAATTTTGAAAATTAATTTTCATCGACTTCCTCCTTCTCGTCACAGCAAATAGCTATCCCAATTCTTGACAAGAAATCCCCTCATTCCAGAACTAGGATTATACGGCGGATAAATCTGGCGAAAGTTCTGTTCGGCTGTAGCAAATTTTTTCGGCAATTTGTCTGTGTGGGTCGCAAGATAAAGCAATCCAATGCTTGGCGAACGCGACTCGCCCAAATTGCAATGCACCAGAACTTTATGCGACTCGCTTAAACCTTCTCGAATAAACTCAAGGGCGGCATCAATAATTTCTTTCGGAATATATGCAGGATCAGGAGCATCTACCAAGTTCAAAATTAGCCGATTTCCCCGTTTTGCTATCAGATATTCAGGATGACCTTTCGGCGCACCTCTAGATGTATATCCCAACTCGCGGCGATGATAAGGTTCTTTACAAGCGTGGACTACCATCCAGTCGGGTTGTCCTTTTACTTGGTATTCATAATCTTGTTCATTGCCTATAAAGAGATTCGGAAATATTTCAATCATTGCACTGCCTCTACATCCTTCACGCGGACTTCCTCCCTCATCAACTTCGGTAGCAGACTATCCCGCAGATTCGCCAGCGTTCCACATTTATCCTTCCGCCTTCATTCCTCTTGTTTTTCTGATAAGTGATCTTGATTTTCTTTCAATTTCTTATATTGTTTAGGCCAGGAGAGTGACGGAGCCAAACAAATATTGTCTTCACGCGCAAAAGCGCATACTGTCGGCAAAGAGTGTCTAGCACAAATACTGGGATTAGTATGCCGACAACCATATGTTTGTTTTTCAGAATCTATCTCATGAAGAGGCGCATGAAATGCATTCTTATTTTTACTTTTCATAATCTAATTTTACCAGTCTCTCTTGTATTACACTTTCATCTACTTCACTCTCGCTTCCCCCTTCATCAACTTCGGCAGCAGACTATCCCGTATCCTCGCCAGCGTGCGAGATTCCAAGTTGTTGGTAATAATCTTATCCAACAATGGTGATATAAATTTATCCATCTCTTGCAATCTATCATCATCAGGAACAAGAACTTTGGCAGCGCTCAAATGATGGCGCTGAATATGTCCCATCGTGGTTGCTTTTCCTGCTGCAATTTCCTGGAATTCAGGCAAATGATGTTTTGTCCAGAAATAATAAAACCACTTTGGGTATTTCTCAGACGTCACCTTGAATAAATGCTGATTGAGTGCACCTTTACCGCCACACCAAGCAACAACTACTAAGCTCCCTGACCATGAAAACAAAATATCACCATCTTCAATAATATATTGAGGTGGAATGTTCGTACTGGCTTTATCTGCGCCTTCGGTGTCATTCTTTCTCAGTTGAGCAATTTTGATAACTGGTAGGAACTTATTTCCTTGTGGTGGAAATTTTTGCAGAGCCAACCCATTCAGGAAACTTGCTATTTCATCTAGCGATTTTTCTTCCCAATTAATTACTTCCTCATTCTCCACAAACCACTGACGAAATACCGCCCTCGCCATGGACTCGAGCGTGGCATTCATGCGGCGGTTGACTTCGATCTTATCGTCCAGCGCGCCGAGTATCCCTGCAATGGCGTGTTGTTCAGGAAAGGGTGGAATACTGAATTTTAGTCTTTTTAGAGTTCCTCCAGAAAGTTCTCCAAATGTCGTGCCTGACGAATGAGATTTGAGATATTCGACATTTGATTTCAGTAAGTAATAAACAAACTCATTATCAAACCCATCTCTGACGATAAGGCTTTTAAAACCCTGATTTGTAGTCACAGAATTCGAAGCAATTGCTAAATAACCAACTGGTGCACGGGATGATAACAATACTGCTCCAGTAGGTAGTAATGTCGCATTGCTTGCATTTAATCCTAATTTGGTAATATTTCTTTCCCCTCGCACAATGTATCGAAAGCCATGAGTAGATAAATCCTTTGGGGTAATCCAAGGAATATTACCGCCAAAATTCTTTTCTTCATTTGTTGACGGCGTGCCGCCACCAATTACTTCCGCAAACTCTTCAACAGAGTATTCTTTCCATTCATTCGCCATAATCCAACCTCTTCAAGTTCTGGCGAATCTGTTTTTCCAACATTTCACTCTCTTCAAACTGTGCTTCCAATTCATTTGTCAAGCGCCTCATCTTTTCCTCATACGGTTCATCGTCTTCTTCGAGTTCCGCCGCACCCACGTACCGTCCCGGCGTGAGCACGTAACCTTGTTCTCGAATCTCCTTCAATGTCGCTGATTTGCAAAACCCCGCCACGTCCGCGTACTGTTGGGGCAATTCATGAATTGCCCCAACAGGAATCGCCCCAACATGAACTGCCCCAACACGAATTGCCCCAACTACGCCCATCCCAACCTCCGCCCCTCCGCCCTCAACAGCGGCGGCTTTCCACGCATGATAGGTATCCGCGATCTTTGCAATATCTCCTTCCGTCAAATCCCGATGAACCCGGTCCACCAGCGTTCCCATCTTGCGCGCGTCTATAAACAACGTCTCCCCGCGCCGATCGCGTTGTAGGGGTAATTCATGAATTACCCCTACGCCATATTTTGAACGCGTCAAAAACCACAAACACACCGGGATCTGCGTCGAGAAGAACAACTGCCCAGGCAGCGCCACCATGCAGTCCACCAGGTCCGCTTCGATGATCGCCTTGCGGATCTCGCCCTCGCCTGACGTGTTCGACGACATGCTCCCGTTCGCCAGCACGAACCCTGCCGTGTCGTTCGGTGCCAGATGATGAATAAAATGCTGCACCCACGCATAGTTGGCATTACCTGTTGGCGGCGCGCCGTACTTCCAGCGCTTGTCCTCGCGCAACCGGTCCCCGCCCCAATCGCTCATGTTGAATGGCGGGTTGGCCAGGATGAAATCGGCTTTCAGGTCGGGATGCAGGTCCCTGTGAAAGCTATCCGCGTTTTCCTTGCCCAGGTCGCTGGGTATGCCGCGAATGGCCAGGTTCATCTTGGCCAGTTTCCAGGTGGTCGGGTTGCTTTCCTGTCCGTATACGGCGATGTCATCCACCTTGCCGCCGTGCGCTTCCACGAACTTTTCGCTTTGCACGAACATTCCGCCCGACCCGCAGCACGGGTCAAAGATGCGTCCTTTGTACGGCGCCAGCATCCTCACCAGCACCCGCACCACCGACTGTGGCGTGTAGAACTCCCCGCCCTTCTTGCCTTCCGCGCTCGCAAATTGCAACAGGAAATATTCGTATACCCGCCCGAGCACGTCTTTGGCCTTCTGTTCTTTGCTTCCCAGCCCGATCCCGCTGATCAGATCGATCAACTCTCCCAAACGGGTCTTGTCCAGTGTCGGGCGGGCAAAGTCCTTTGGCAGAATATTTTTCAATACCGGGTTGTCACGTTCGATGGCCACCATGCCGTCATCCAGGAACTTCCCGATCTCCGGCTGTTTCGCCTTACCCTGCAGGAACGGCCAGCGTGCTTCTTTTGGCACCCAGAACACATTCTGCGCCAGGTACTCGTCCCTGTCTTCGGGGTCAGCATCCTTTTCTTTGAGCAATTTTGCGCACGCTTCTTCAAACGAATCGGAAATGTATTTCAGGAAGATCAGTCCCAGCACCACATGCTTGTATTCCGACGAGTCCATGTGCCCGCGCAGTTTGTCTGCCGCTGCCCATAACTGCGATTCGAAATCGAGTGTTGCTCCGTTGGATTTTGCTTTAGCTGGCATACTTCTCCTCCAAGATGACTATCTTATTGTACAACGAAACATGCATTGTTGAGGCCCATGTGCCACAAAGCATGGGGTTAATAATCTCCCTGGGAGGCGTGCCTTGAAATTGGGTGCTTCTGCCCAGTTGTTGTTAGAGCACTGGTTAAGTCCGCCCAGAGCCGCAGATCGAAACCCGTAGGTGCACGTCAATTTTCCCAGAGCGAATACCATTCCCCCGCTCATTCCTCTTTTTTTCCTTGACTTCATAGTACATATGTTCTATAATAATCTTGGCTAGGGACATTCGTTGGTCTCCTTGCCGCCTGTAATTTTGCACCTTACCAACCGAATATCCCAAAGAAAACCGCCGATGGTTGGGGTGGGCATGCGCGCACTCGAACCCAAGTCGTTTTGCACCACACACTTGCACCGCACTGCGTTCCCTGGCACCGCCCGCTATATCGTCCCCTGGCTGAGGCGGCCTTTGCGAAGCACCCCAGTGGGGCAAGACGCTGTCAGCTGTTTCGGTGCCACGAGGCACCGAAGTGTCCTTCCGGGAGGGCAGGTGTGGTGCAGTGCAGCTGTCGAAGGCCTTGCGAAGCATCCCCGTGGGATGCGCCTTCGATGAGAACCATATTCGTTTGGGGCTCGTTTTGAGGAACGAGTACCCGGCATGGAACTTTTATCGAGAGAAATCACGAGTGATTCGTTCCATACTCGTTCCTCAGGAACAAGTCCCCTGTCAAAATCAAAACCCTCTCTCGAGGGGCTTCTGTGACCGATAGGGGACTTCTAGCCGAGGCTTGGTCGAGGCGGCAACAAGCCGCCATCGACCACTTCGGGCTCATGAGAGCCCGAAGCCTCTACTCGCCATTTACGAAGCGCATCATCCCGGTGTCTTTCCGGGACATTATCCCCGTCAGGGGATATCATCCCCGCAGGGGACATCGTACCTCGCGAAGCACCCCCTGGGGGAGGGCGCAAGGGTATCCTCGCGAGACGAGGCGCCGAAGTCGAACAGCCCGGCCAGCAGCGGCACCAGGCCGACAATGGCCACAATGGTACCGCCCACGCCATGGATGACTAGCAGTCCCAGGGCGATGAGGACGATGCCTGCCACAATACAGGTGACACCTGCAGCGGCAGTGCCCGACCTGATGAATCGAAAATCAGCCCCTCGTAGGACGAGAAGAGATTCTTTCGAGTTACTGGGTTATCAGGCTTCGATTTTCTTGATCGTGGTGTCCGCAATCACCGCTTTGATGGGAACCTTCACAGCATCTTCCATGGGATCTTTGAAGGGCACCTCGATGCGGAGCAGGCCGTTTTCGTAAATCGCTTCGGCTTTGTCAGGTTTTACTGGCCAAGCTAGAGCCAGTGCTGAAACATACTCGATGTCCCTTGCTGGCGCCGTCAGGTGGACGCTGTCTTCCAGGATCTTCAGATCGATGGTATCTGTTGGCGCTCCTGGTATGGCAAACTCCACTACTAGCTTCAGGTTCTCCTCGTCAGCATACGCTACTGTATTGGGCGCAACCCTAATCCGATTTTGCGGCATACTGGTAACCTCCTTGTGGCTGGGAACAGCTCAATCTCTTTAATACTATAGCATTGTTGACTTTGCAGGTCAATACGACGGCCAGGACCGCCCTTCAGTCTCAACGCTCCCGCGCTGTTCTCACCTGTTCTCCCTGGCGCCGCCCGATACACCGTCCCGGTGCTCTTCCGTTGGAGGGTATTCGTTTGTTTTGCAAAAAACAAATCCAGACCGAATCCCTGCCTCCACTGTAGACTTGACAATGAGGAAGCCCCCGAAGAGAAAAGGGGCGCCGGGAGGAATTGTTTGTTCTTTGTTTGTTCCTCAGAACAAACAAATATCTCCATGCCGAAGCAATGTGTAGGGGCACAGCGCTGCTGTGCCCATTGCAAGGAGGGGCCGTTATTCGTCCCTCAGGAACGAATCCAAAACGAATCCTCCTTCTGCTCTTGTCAGACTTAATAATGAAGAAACCCTCGAAGAAAACGGTGATTTTAAAGGAAAATATTCGTTCCTCTTTTTTTTATTTTAAGAACGAATATCATCCCCGCAATGGGTATCATCCCCGGTTCTTGGGGGAGGAGGGCGTTTTTTACCCGTCTATTATCATACAAGGGGAAGCAATCTTCTTTGCTCTTTCCAATTCACCATTCCCCATTCTGTCTTTCCTTCGTGTTCATTCGTGGAGAATCCTATCTTTTTCATTCCTTCGCGTACTTCGCTTCTCATCGTCCCCGTCCTTTGGGGATCGCGGTAAAAGTTTTAGCCGAAGGATTTTAAGAGCACCGGGTTCTCTGACCGCAGCTCCAGAAGTCCTTGTACCATCAGAAGCAGTATAATTACCTTGCCATGCCAGTTACCCGCTCGAAACGCGATCTCAGGAAAAGTTCTTCCCGCTCCGGCAGCCGCAGCCCTTCTGACCGGAAACCGCAGCCCGTGCGCAGTTCTTCCCGCTCTGGCAGCCGCAGTCCTTCTGACCGGGAACCGGGGCCTTCGCCTCGTTCCTCCGCCTTGAAGCGTTCCTCCTCCCGGCGCAGTGCCCCCCCTGAGCGTTTCTCGATCTTGGGAAGCATCTCCCCCGAGCGCAAAATGGACATCCTCGGTGTGGGTCTGGCCATCGTCGGCCTGCTGACGTTGCTTAGTCTCTTCTCGGAAAACAAAAGCAGTCTCACCGGCGATTGGATCGGCGCTTTGAAGTATGTCTTTGGCTGGGGTGTCTACATCCTGCCGGTCGGGTTGATCGTGCTGGGTACCTGGCTGGTTGCCCGCAACGTGGACCGTCTCCCGGCCCTCAGTATCGAACGCGTCATTGGCATGATTCTCCTCTTCACCGGTCTGCTGGTGGCATTCCAGGCCGGTCGCGGCGGCGGTGGCTTCATCGGCGCCCTGCTCCAGAAGGGGCTGGTCGGCGCCATAGGTGCAGCCGGGACGATCATCGTGGTGATTGCCTGGCTGGTCATCGCCCTGGCCATGACCCTGGACCTTACGATGCAAGAGATGTTCAAATGGGCCGGGCCGTTCTGGGCGAAACTCAGAGCCTGGCTGAAGCAGTCATTGCAGAAGCTGGCCCACCGTCGGACCGGGAGCCAGTCGCCGGAAGAACCGCTGGACGATTTCACCCCGTTGCAGCCTCCGCCGGTGGCGCAGCTGGCTTCTGCCCTGCCCCCGGGTGTAGCCGTCAGGACCAACCTCCCCTCCATTCCGGCGATGACCTGGGTGTTGCCGAGGGTGGGCGATATCCTGGAGCCTCCGCAGGCTCTCAAGGTGAACGAGGAATTTATCCAAAAGCGCGCTCGGCTAATCGAAGAGACGCTGGCCTCCTTCGGCGCCCCCAGCCAGGTAGTCGAGATCAGCCGCGGGCCCACGGTCACGATGTTCGGCGTGGAGCCACTCTTCGTCGAGTCGCGCACCGGTCAGACGCGTGTGCGCGTTGGCAAGATCGCTTCGCTTGCCGATGACCTGGCCCTGGCTCTGGCGGCGCCGCGCATCCGCATCCAGGCTCCGGTGCCGGGGCACGGCTACGTGGGCATCGAAGTACCAAATGAAGAGATGGCGCTGGTGGCGCTGCGCGAAGTGGTGGAGAGCGAAGTGTTCACCCGCAACAAGGCCCCGCTGCGCTTCGCGCTTGGCAAGGATGTGGCCGGTCACCCCAAGGCCACCAACCTGGAATCCATGCCGCACCTGCTCATTGCCGGGACGACCGGCTCCGGGAAGTCGGTGTGCGTCAATGCCATCCTGAGTTGTCTCCTGTTGAGCAATACCCCCGACGACCTGCGCCTGATCCTGGTGGACCCCAAGCGTGTCGAACTGACCGGTTACAACGGAATCCCGCACCTCCTGGCTCCGGTGGTGGTGGAGATCGAACGGGTGGTCGGCGCCCTGCAATGGATGACCCGTGAAATGGATAACCGCTACCACAAGTTCGCCGAGATGGGTGCGCGCAACATTGCCGACTACAATGCCCGCATGTCCTCGCAGGGCGGTCAGAAACTGCCTTACCTGCTGGTGGTGATTGATGAACTGGCTGACCTGATGATGATCTCCCCCGACGAGACCGAGCGCACCATCACCCGCCTGGCCCAACTGGCGCGCGCCACCGGCATCCACATGATCATCGCCACCCAACGTCCCTCGGTGGACGTGGTCACCGGTCTCATTAAAGCCAATTTCCCGGCCCGCATTGCCTTTGCCGTGGCCTCCAACACCGACAGCCGCGTCATCCTTGACCAGCCCGGTGCGGAACGCCTGCTCGGGCGCGGTGACATGCTCTTCCAGGCCCCCGACGCTCCAGCGCCGGTGCGTTTGCAGGGTGTCTTTGTCTCGGATATCGAGATCACCCGTTTGGTGGACTACTGGAAACAGCAAGCGGGTGCCTCCAGCCCATATGCCGCCGTAGCCGGTGGAACCCCGGTCGGGACAGCCGGGATTCTCCCGCCAGGTGGGCCATTGAAGCAGGTGCCGATGTTCGAGGATATTACTGCCATCCAAGGCGACCCGCTCCTGAAGGACGCCATCGACACCGTCCGACGTGAAGGGCGTGCCTCGGTCTCGATGTTGCAGCGTCGGATGCGCATCGGCTACACCCGGGCCGCGCGCCTGGTGGATACGATGGAAGAGAAAGGCATCGTCGGTCCGCCCGAGTCGGGTACCGGCGTGCGCGAGGTGCTGGACTACGGTCCCGCCGCCCCGCCGAAGGAAGATTAATTTTGTAGATGCAACCAAAACCTCTTTGGAATTTGTTCGCCCGCCATCCCAAAGATCGTAATATTTGCGAGGGTGTTTTGCCAGTGACCTGCATAACCTATATAATCTTGTAAGAGAGCATTCCAAACAGCTATCTTTTGGAGGTGGCGTATGAGTAAGGCAATTGCTGATCTAATGAATGAACATGAAGCGATACTATCTGCCATTCAGATCTTGGAAAGGATGATCGCTGCTGTAGAAAAAGCTACATCAGTGGATACAAAGGATATCCATGATTTCATTGAGTTTCTAAAAGAATTTGCAGACAAGTGCCATCATGGGAAAGAGGAGGGCCTTTTATTCCCGGCGATGATCGGAGCAGGCGTCCCAGATAGGGGTGGACCTATTGGTGTAATGCTTGCTGAACATGCCCAGGGCAGGAAGTTGATCCGGGATATGGAAGAATCAATCTCAACGGATGTGGACCGTATGAAGCTCGCCCAGGCGGCCAGGGAATATGCACACCTTTTAAGGAATCATATACAGAAAGAGAATGCTATATTGTTTCCAATGGCGGAAAGAGTGTTAACCGAAATACAGTTAGAAAAACTTTATAAGGGGTTTGAGGAACATGAAGAAAAGGTGATTGGACAGGGGCGGCATGAGGAACTTCATGCCTTGCTCAAAAGCCTCCAGGAAAAATACCCAATGTAATAATGACGATCGTTGATCCGCCCGAGCCGGGTACCGGTGTAAGGTCCAGAAAAATCAGCCGGAAGTTGAATGGCAGCAGGCGTTCTTCCAGCCAGTGGAAATCGATCAGTCCACGCCCCCAGGGGAAGCTGGTGAAGGCGCACCACTTGGCTGAAATGAGCGGGAAATGGTAGCGGTGCTTGCGCGGTCCCACAAAGCGCGGATGCTCATTGAGAGCAAAGGCGATGTCGGTCTTGAAGGTCAAATGGGTGCCTTCGAGCATGATCTTTGGCGTGAGTTTATGGCTCATCTTCGTCTCCCGACCGAAATTCTAATAATACGATTAGATTATTAGCTGGATTTTTATGGTATGATTTTCACGCTATATCGGAAGATTATGGACGACCAGATCACCATCATCGAAGGTCCACCCCCCGTATTCGAACCCGTCCAGGACGGCTGGGCGCTCAGTCTCAGCGAAGGTCCGTTCCTGCCGCTGACCCTGCTCACGCGCCTGCGGACGTTTAACGGCCCGGCGCTGGTGGAACGTTGTTACCGACGCTGGCGCCTCAACGAACCCATTCATTTGCACTATCGCAACGATTTGGGGTTGGAAGAGAAAGCCCCCATCGTGGCGGCGCGCGCGATCGAAACCGACGACGGGAACGTGCTCCTGCTCTGGATCCAGCTGGACCCGCAAAAAGTCCGGCTCGAGCTTGATGCAGGGGATGATGAAGCCGACGAGGAGTAGCGGACCCTGGGCCGCTGCGCTGAGCTCGTCAAAGCGGAAGGCGAAGGGTTCACGGCCGTTTTGTTTGTGTCAATAATCACGAAAAAAATCACGCGCGGTCATGGATTTCGTCATATTGACTTAGGATTGATAATCGAGTACCTTTAAGAGGAAAGATATTTCTTGGTGGAAATGTTTATGCTGGAATGGTTGGACATAGCATAGAGTAGAGCGGGCCTCCTGTCCGGTGTGCCCGCTTATATTTTCACCGCACTTCAATTTTTACAAGGAGATAAACATGTCAGGACAGATTAATGCTTTCGAAATGGCGCAGAAACAGTTTGACGGTGTTGCCAAGCTGCTCAACCTCGACCCGCAGGTGGCAGAGGTGCTGCGCTGGCCGATGCGCGAATATACTTTCCGCATCCCGGTACGCATGGACGACGGCTCGCTGCGCATCTTCCAGGGTTATCGCGTCCAGCACAATGACGCCCGCGGCCCGAACAAAGGCGGCATCCGCTTCCATCCCGCCGAGACGCTGGATACCGTGCGCGCCCTGGCGACCTGGATGACCTGGAAATGCGCTGTAGCCGACATCCCGCTGGGCGGCGGCAAGGGCGGCATTATCGTTGACCCGTCCACACTTTCCGTTGGTGAGAAGGAACGTCTGTGCCGCGGTTGGGTGCAGAAAATGTGGAAGAATATCGGTCCGCGCCAGGATGTCCCTGCCCCTGATGTCGGTACTACCCCGCAGATGATGGCCTGGATGATGGACGAGTACTCCAAACTTGTCGGTGCATACACCCCCGGTGTTTTCACCGGCAAGCCGCTGGGCGGCGGTGGTTCGGAAGGCCGCACCGAAGCGACCGGTTACGGTGTCATCTTCACTGTGCGTGAGACCATGAAGCATCTGGGCATTGACCCGAAGAAATCAGTGGCTGCCATCGAAGGTTTTGGCAACGTTTCGCAGTACGCCAGTATTGCTTTCATCGAAATACTGGGTGGAAAGGTCGCCTGCGTCTCCTGCTGGGACCGCAACGACAAGACCTCCTATACTTACAGCCACAAAAACGGTGTGGACCCGCGCTTCCTGCTCACCATCGTTGACCAGTATGGCACGATTGATAAGAAGAAGGCTCAGGCCGCCGGTTACATAATCGAAGACGGCGAGAAGTGGATCGAGAAGGATTGTAACGTTTTGATCCCGGCCGCCATCGAAGGCCATGTCAATGCCGAGACCGTCAAGAAGATGTCGAAGAATGTCAAGATCGTGGCCGAAGGCGCCAATGGCCCCTGCACGCCCGAAGCGGACGAATACATTAAGAAGAACAATATCTTCGATATCCCCGACTTCCTGTGCAATGCCGGTGGTGTGACCTGCTCATACTTCGAGTCTGTCCAGAATGATGCCAATTATTACTGGCCGAAGGAAGAAGTATTGCAGAAACTTGATCAGAAGATGACCGTTGCCTTCCACGCTGTGCTGGATATGTCCATTAAGCAGAAGGTCTACATGCGCGATGCGGCTTATATGGTTGCCATTGACCGCGTGGCCAAGGCCATGCAATTGCGCGGCTGGGTTTAATCCAACCTGAAATTTGCGTGGTAGTCCCGGATCCAGCACGAGTCGTTATAGTCCTGGATCAAGTACGGTGCAAAGAAAGAGGACGCCAGGTCAGCTTGGCGTCCTTCGCGTTAATCCCGGTGCCAGAATATCATCCCGAATCACGTACGGGACGGGGTTGTTGTATAATAAGGATATCCACTGTGATAGCCCCGGTTCGAGTATATCATCCCGAATCCTGTACGGGACGGTGCGGAGCGAGCTTATAAAAATGGACCTGCCAGAAGAGACCCCAAAACCAGAAGAACCCACCCCCTCGGAAGAGACCTTCCCCAAGGAACCGATCCTGCCGGAAGGCTATACCCCGATAGGCGACCTCGCCCACCTGCCACGCGCCCGCCGCAGAAGGGCGCAGCGCATGTTGGTCCCACTAGCGGCGGACGAACGGGCGGCCTTGTTGGTCGATCTGGCCCGGCGTGCCTTTCCCTCGTTCGAGTTCTTCTTGTATGCTTTTCTGTGTGGGGTTATTCTGGGTGCGGCGTTCTTGCTGAATGCACCGGCCCTGCTCCTGCTGGGAATTTTACTCGCTCCGCTTCTGACCCCCTGGGTGGGTCTTACGCTGGCTGCGGTAACCGGCTCCTGGCGCTTTTTCTTCCTGACTTTGATCGGGCTGCTGGTAGCCGTGGCACTGGTATTCCTGACTGGGGCGCTGGCCGGGCTGGTTGGCCGTCTTTGGAATAACTTGCCATTTTATTATGCGAGGATCCATGCCCAACTGTGGTGGCCGGATTTATTAATCGTAGTGCTGGGGGCGGCTCTACTGGCAATCTCCTTCATCCGCTCCGAACAAAAACCAATCCTGGCAAGTGTGATGCTTGCTTACGGGTTGCTCCTGCCGATCAGTTCGGCAGGCATCGGACTGGGCATCGGGAAGGATATCGGCGGCGTGACTCTCTGGCCAAACGGCCTGCTGGTCTTCCTTATCTACCTGTCGCTGGCTACGCTGGTCGGCGGTATTGTTCTGGTTGCAATGCGTTTCAAACCAATGAGAGCCAGTGGATACCTTCTTTCGATTTTCATCGGACTGCTTTCCCTGACGGCACTGGTCGTTTTTACCGGGCTGGTGACTTTCATCCGGGATGAAATTAATGCCACCCGCCACACGGAGCCAACGCCTACGATCATGCTCCTCCCCTCCGCCACCCCGATGGTTATCAAGACCTCCACGCCAATCCCCACCAGCATGCCGAGTGCCACGTCTTCGCTGATACCCACGCTCGAACCGACTCCCGCTTACGCCATCATCGCTTCTTCCTCTGGAGGTGGTGCAAATCTGCGCACCGAACCAGGCGGTGGAACAGTGATCACCGGCCTCAGTAACGGTCTCATGGTCGAGGTCCTGCCCGAAATCCAGAGCATCGGCACTGCGATCTGGGTGCACGTCCGCACATTAGACGGAATTGAAGGCTGGGTGCTGCAAACTGTCCTGACCGTCACCACGCAAACACCAGTCCCCACGATCACGCCAACCCCCTAGGGTTTGATCCCTTATATTGGAGTTTTAAATGACCATCCACTTTGGAACGGACGGCTGGCGCGCCGTCATCTCAGACACGTTTACTTTCAATAACCTGCGCATGCTAACCCAGGCCATTGCTGATGCAGTGGCCTCCGAGACCTGGGATAAATCCAGAAACGGCGGTTCCGTTCCGGACCCGAAAAAGTTCGTTGTCGGTTTCGACACTCGTTTCCTCTCCGATCGCTATGCTGGAGATGTGGCGCGCGTCCTGGCAGCCAACGGCTTTACTGTTTACCTCGCACAATCAGATTCGCCCACTCCTGCCATCTCGTATGCGGTTAAAAATCTAAATGCCATTGCCGGTGTGATGATTACCGCCTCGCATAATGCCCCTCGATATAACGGCGTCAAACTTAAAGCCGCTTATGGCGGTTCGGCCCTGCCTGAGCAGTGCCACCGGGTGGAGGTTTACCTAAATGACAACGAGGAGCGTGCCCGGGGCCCGAACCTAATGGACTATGACCAGGCGCGCCAACAGGGTCTCATTCAGAAATTCAACCCCCTACCGGCATATTTCGAGCAAATGCGCAAGCTCATCAACAGCGATGTGATTGCCGATAACCCTCCATGTTTTGTAGTTGACTCGATGTATGGTTCCGGGCGTGGTGTGATCAAGGCGTTCCTGCAAGGGACCGGCTGCGAGATTACCGAAATCCGCTCCGAGATGAACCCGGGCTTTGGTGGCATTCACCCCGAGCCGATTGCCAAGAACCTGGGCGCGCTGGCCGGGGCCATCGGCGCTGGCATGGGCAATTTCGGTTTGACCACCGATGGCGATGCGGACCGCATTGGCGCCATGGATGAACACGGAAATTTCGTGGACCCGCATAAGATTTTTGCTCTCGCCTTGCGCTATCTGGTTGAGAAGCGTAACTGGAGCGGCGCCGTGGTAAGGACGGTCTCAACCACGCGCATGCTGGATCGTCTGTGCAAACGCTACGGCTTGAAACTCTATGAAACTCCGGTCGGCTTTAACCACATCGCTGATTATATGATGACCGAGGATGTTCTTATCGGAGGCGAGGAATCGGGAGGCATCTCTTTCAAGGGGCATATCCCAGAAGGCGATGGCCCGATTATGGGCCTGTTGCTGGTCGAAATTATCGCCGTGGCGAAAAAAACCTTGCATGTGCTGGTGGATGATTTGCTGGCGGAGGTTGGCCCAGCCTTCTACGAGCGCACGGACCTGCGCCTGCATCACCCGGTCGCCAAGGCCGAGTTGACTAATTTCCTGGTCAAGAAAGCCCCGGCGGAGATTGGTGGGCAGAAGGTGGCTGAAATCAGCAATATTGATGGTGTCAAATACATCATGGCCGATGATTCGTGGCTGCTCATTCGTCCCTCCGGCACCGAACCTGTGTTGCGGGTTTATGCTGAAGGACGCAACGCGGAGATGGTTAGAGCCTTGCTGGGTTATGGCGAAACCGTTGCTGCCAGTGTGACCTAGAACCTGGAATTTTAAAAGGCACTCTTAATAAAAAACGTGGATCCGAATTCTCGGACCCACGCCAATACCACCGATAGGAGCAGATCCTTTTATCTGCTCCTATAATTCTATTTTGCTGGGGATTTTCTCATGCGCCGCGCCAGAAAGATGATGACTACCAATGCAAATGCCAGGATAATCATGCTGGGCAGACCAAATTCGTCGAAGAAGCCAGTTTGAGGCATTCCTTGAGCGCCTAACGTGGTCGTTGATAACGCACCAGCCGTGGAGGTCATTTGAATCGACAGTTGCGTTTGCATGGCAATCACCATAGCCGGGTTGGCGGTGGCAGTTGCAGCCTGAATACCCAGTGCAATAACCGGTGTGGGACTGACTGTCGGCGTTTTTGGAACAGAGGTACTGGTCTTTAAGGTTATGGGAGTGGGTGGAAGTGTCGGTGTCCATATAGCGGCCTTTGCCGTTAATGTCACCTGTTGGGCGGCCTGGACATTTCCTGCCTCGATTGTTGCCTGTGCAGCATTTCTTTGTGCGGTGATGCGCGGTGAAATAACCAGGAAATAGATTGCCATACACGCCAGGGTCAGGAAAACCAGACCGGCCATAATCCCACCCACGATCAAAAATGTTCGGTTATTTTTCTCCTCAGGCGGCGGGGCGTCAGGAGTTTCCATCATATTTTGGGTATTACCTTCATTCAACATCGCTGCTTCCTCCTTCTTTGAATTATATTACCCTAGGATTTCCAAATTGGCAAGCGGGACTACAATTTGCTCACCAGAATCCAGCCTTATATCTGCCGCCGCCACGCGTAACCCACTGGGGATAGTTGTCAGACCAGGCCGAATTCTGGCCAGGGTTCCGACCGCTCCGGCGTGAGGTGCACGCGTCAGACGGACCGGTTGGTCGGGGGCAAATGTCTCCACCTCGCGAGGCAAAGGTGGTTCCTGCGCCACCGGCATAGGGATGAGGATTTCAGGCCGCACACCGGTCTGCCGGTCGAACGGTTCGGCATTGAGTGTCACTTCGCGCTTGGCGTTGGTGGTCAGTAATTTGTAAGCAGTGCTGTCCATCGGTTTAACGCCAAAACCATCCACCACAACAATCGGATATTGCATCTGCGTTGCCAGCGGGACGAGGGCGGGTGAGAGACTACCCAGGATCATACCGCGTACCGGCAGGTCGCCAGCTGCTTGCAGAGCCGCCGGGTCACTGCAATGACCAGCCAGCAATATTGCCCCGCGCAGGCTGATATCTATCTGGTTTAAAGAGAGCAATTCATCCGGGGCCATAATAACGGGCAGCATCAGGCCAAGTCCGGTCTGACCATTGCCCCATACGGCTTGCACCAGCGCCCCATTGAATGTGATTTCCACCCCGCGGTCGGGGATTTGACGTGTGATCTTCCCTGGGATCCCGGCGCGCAGTTCAAACGTTCCCTCCCCGATTTCCATCAAGATGCGCCCGCTGCCGACCAAAATTACCCGTCCATTGCACGGTGCACGCAGGATTTGGGGGACAAGGCCTATCCGCTGGGCAATGATCTGACCTTTAGTGATCATCGCCCCGGTTCTGACCTGAATCAGCCCATGGGCCGCTTCTGGCTGCACTCCGAGTGTGCGAGCCACATCAATTAGCAGATGTTCCTGCCCATAGTGCGCCTCGGCCACCACATCCAAAGGTGAAACTTTTTGGTCCACCCGTGCAATGACACGACCAGGCACGGGCAACAGGCGTTCGCGCCTTAGGGTGGTCAATGGGAGGATATGTACTACGGGTGCCAGCATGGAGAGTCTAGCCTCCTAATGTCCATAACCACTTTTTGATGATCTCACGCCGACGTATACCATCTGCCGGGAAGCGCAACGGGCGGCCGCGTGCATCGATAACCAAACCCAGCGCCGTCCCGGTGACGGGGATACCGTCCTCACGGAAGCGGCCGGGGCCAAAGCCCAGGTCGGCATGATGTAAAGGTTGCAGATAGAGGCGTCCGGATTGACCGGCGGGTAAAGGCATTAATCCCAATTCACCTTGTTTCACCTCCAACCGGCTGTCGTTGCTGTTCTGGTAGATGAGGCGGGCGTTCAGGACAGGTGTCCCGAGGCGGGCATCGACATATGGTGCGACCACCGTCGCCAACCCGAGGAACGCCCCCGATTCCAGTACATGGATAGGCAAGATGGAGTTGCGGCTGGCAGCTGCCCCCAGTGCAGGCAGCAGGTTGTTCTGGTCAAGAATCACAGTGGTGATACCCACAGGTTGGATGGCATCCAGCAGGATCAGCAGGCTCTGGCCGAGGGTGGGGGCGCGCGTGAACACGCTGCCAGCCGCCAGGATTGGTTCGAAGTAAGGCGTCAGGCCGAATGCAGCCCGGCGGACTTTGCGGGGAAAATCTTTGCCGGCGCTGTTCAATGCCACGTACAGACTCTGGCGTGCCACAGCCTGCTCAATGGACAGATCTTCGGGGGTGGCGGGTAAACTTGCCGGGTAGATGGATTTCTGATAGAGATAATCGCGCACTGCCTCGGCGGGAATCTCAAGCGGAATCCATTTCAGGATGTCTTCCAGGCTGATGTAACGCAGCAGGTTGGAAAGTCCTTCGCCAAGCCCTAATTGCGGATACACGCCCAGAGTTAGTTCGCCGCTGAAAGCCGCCGCGACTGTGGCTGCCGACGCACCCAGGTCTACACCCAGGATACCTTTGCTTGAATCATATACTTGGCTGAGGAAACGAATAATGCGCCCTTCTGCGGAAGCGGTTGGCATTAGCGTGTTTCCCGCCCAGCTGTTGAGTTCATCCAAGCCGTTCATCTGATTGCGGCGTATTTGGATGTATAGTTCGGTCAGGGCGCGCTGGGCAGGCTGGAGGTCCTCGGTATCGATTCCTGGACGCAAGTTAGAGCTGATGCTTAAAGAGGAAGTCAATGGCTGTAAATTCTTTTTAACCTCGGCAGCCAGTCTCTGATTCCCGGCGAAAAGCAGGGCGGGACGTTTATCAGCCGGCATCAGGTAACAGGCCAGGCCGACGATTTCCAGTAGACTCTGAACAGAGCGTGTTGCCCCGCCATCCGTCCCGCCAGCGATCAGGATCAGGTCCGGACGGAGTCGCACCAGACTATCAATTTGCTCCTCCGGCTTGCGGGCGTCGTTCAGCCTGATGGTCTCGACCACGCGGGCGTAGATGCTGCGTGCCAGCCGCTGGGTGCTTTCCAGTGAAACTTCATCCAGCAAGCCAACCACAGCGGTTTTGATGGCTGGACCAGCGGAAAGTGTGGCAGCAAAGGTATCCACCCCCTTTCCTTCCGAAGCAGGCAAAATAAGGTGGTGGTCTTCACCGAGAAACTTGCGCCCGGTGATGATTTGCAGGTTTTCGATGGCCTGACGCACACCCTCACTGGTATCTCGAAAAGGCGCCGCGGCTGTCGAGGGGGCGTTGCCGGAACCGATGAAACGGTAGTGGCCTTCCACCACGTCAAAGAGGGCGGCGCGGGTGGTTACGGTGCCAACATCTACAGCCAGGAGGGAATCTGCGTCAACCAGTGAAGCGGGCATTCGGGTAAAGTCTCATTGGAGAATGGAATGTTTACAGAGATGCCAAAAAGGCAATTATGAAATTCAGACGTTCGATGAGAGCGGTCAGGGCAGCCATAAAAACACCGGCGAACAGGACGCCAAACGTGATGGCGATGAAGATCTGCCCCACCCAACTCAGCCCATCGACCAGTTTGCCACGTTGCGGACCGCGGGCCGTGGGTTTGGCTCCAAAATGGAAATAGACAAGTGTTGTCACCGTGCCTACGATTACCACGATGTCTTCAAAGAATTTATCCAGGTTTGTCTTCGGTACCGTAGAGTTGAATAGTTGGGCCAGTTCGGGCTTCATTGTGGTAAAACTTGGCAGGCTGAAGGTGGCCGAGGTTTGCGGGAAAAGCGTCCCCATGACTGCCCCGCCAATAGCGACTGCTGCGCCCACCCCCACCAGGAAAGCCATTGATGGAGTTCCCAGGCGGGCAGTCCGCGGCGATAGTTTGAGCAGGAGCAGCAGTCCCAGCACCAGCGGGATAATGGTCAACAGACTACCAGCCAGATTACCAGAAAGCAGCGGAATGATAAGCCGCGGATACAGCACCTGATGCCAGGCTATTATAGCGGTATATCCGGCGGAAACGCCAATAAATATATAGACAGCCACCCGGAAAGCCGGGTTATCCCCAATAAGATAACTCAGTACCATCAGGGTAAGCAGGAAACTTATCCCACCGGTAATCAGGTCAACCATGTTGGAGGAGATCGCCGGCATGGTCAAACTCCTTCTCCAGACCTGTTGCGGCGCGTACGCCGGCTCGTTAAGGCGCTCTGCAGCAAGCCGATTACAATCAATATTTCTGCAATCAACGTCCCAGCACTGAATGAATTCCAATAGCGCTGTGCCAGGCCAGTTTGTGCATCAGATCGGAGCATGGTCTGTTCGTAGGCTTCGCCGCCCGCCAATCCGGTAACCAGGCCTTTGATTTGACCCGAATCATAATAGGGGAGAATCATCGGTTCCGTCTGGGCAGAGATGACCATTAGCATGGGCGTTTTGCCAATCACAGAACCGGTTTGCTCGATCCAGATGCGGCCGGTATCAGCATTGTCGGTTAAAACGATGATGGCAGCAAAGTCGCTTAATTTTTGGATCCCTTGCAGGGGTGGCAATTGCCAGGCCGGTTGACCGTCAAGCGCGAACGGTGCGGCTTCTTCAGGAGAAATGGCAAAATCCTGTACACCTGATGGACCTCCTGCCAGGTACCCCAGGTTCACATATTGCTGCCCGGGCTGGTAATTGTGCCCGGCAACCAAAGGCGAAGCACTTGTATCATTCAAGAAGCGTTCAGCCAGTGCCGGACCGGTTGGGCTTGTAGAGATCAGCGCCAGACGCGGACCCTGGAGAAGCAAATGATCCATTAGCGGAGCGGCTGCGGCTTCCAATTCGCCGGAGAGGGCCGGTTCATAATCAAAAACCACAAGTACCGGCGCATTGGATGGTAGGCTGCCGATCAAAGTAAAGGCGCTTACCATTTCAGGTGGTTGCAGTTTACTGGCCTGTGTGACCGGAATTCCGGTACTGAGTGTCAAATAGACCGCCGCGATCAGGAGGAAAGCAATCAGCCACCGCCACAGCCGGTTCGAGGTGAGGCGCGTACTTTTGGCGACCTGTGGTTGAGTCTCGTTGGAAATCAGCCGTTCGATAGTGGCAGCATAACGCTTCTGACTGTCGGTAACCTGGAGCATGGTGGAATAAGCTGGTGGCTTGCTCAGCAGTCCCAGCCCGGGACCCACTGGCAGTACTCCTTGCAGACCCGCTAGCGGGCCACTCTGCTCAGTAACTTGGGCATCCTCTTGAGAAGCTGTCTGGGCTTCTTCGGTAACCACCGATTCCACCGGGCGCATGGCCTGTACCCAGGAAGGCAGTTCGGATACTTCAAGGTTTTCAGGTGTAGATGTTTCTGCATTCCCCTCGGGAGCTTTTTCTGCAGCCTGTTCCGGATTCAATTTGGAGAGCCAATCGGGCATTTCCATTAAGAAGGCTGTGTCATCTTTTTCCTCAGGGGCAGCACTTTCGTCGTTGGAAATCAGTGCCGGAGTCCCATCTGAGGGTGTTGTGGTGGGCTTGATCCCGGCCAACCAATCGGGCAATGGTTCGGCGCCTTTCTTTTTTGGTGTCGGTGGAAGAGCCTCTTCAAATTGTCCTTTTTTCGCTTCCTGCTCCTCCGCCGCGCTAACATCTGCCTGGAACTGGGATAACCAGTCCGGTGTCTCATCTCGATCTGTGCTGGAAGGCGAGGGTTCGCCGCCGAATACTGACACAGGCGCTGTGGACTCTGGACCGGTCTTTGCTTCCAGGCCTGATAGCCACTCCGGGAGATTTTCCCCGGTGGTCGTCTCAGGCTTACCGGTTGTTGACTCGAAATTGGAGAGCCAATCCGGGCCTTCGGAGTCTGCAGCTTTCCCTTCATCCTCGCGCGGAGCAGGTTCCGAATCGACGGCTTTCTCTTCTAGTTGATTCAACCAGTCAGGCTGGTTTTCTGCCTGACCAGAGGCAGGTTTGTTTTCTTCCACATTGCCTGGCAGACCGGATAACCAATCAGGTATTTCTCCATCTTGCGGCACAATAGGTTGTATTGGCGTGCTCGGAGCGGCAGGCTCGGGTTTCAGAGAATCCAGCCGACTAAGAGATTCCTCCTCGCCCTGCAGGCCATCTTGAGCTGGGGTTTCCGGCGTTGCAGATTGCGGCTCGCTACTTTGAGGCGCGATCCATTTCATACTGTCATTACTGGCAGATGGACTAGCAGTTTCATTCGAGGCAGGTTCCAGCCCGGGTCCAGATACCGGAGCGGATGTGCTAGTCTTTTCACCGCGCAGGCTGGCCAGCCAGTCGGGTGGTTCTTCCTCGTCTTCGGAGGCTGCTTTGCCGAGCCCAGAGAGCCAGTCGGGCAGATCGCCGGAAGAGTCGGGATTGGTGGTCGCGCCAGGTCCGAACGGCAGGTCCTGGTCGGGGGAGGCGTCCTCCGTGGATTTACCTTCAGCAGAGTTCTGGCCTTCACGCAGAGAACGCAGCCAGGGTGGCAGCGTCGGTTCCAGTTCCGCTGTTCCTTTCCTGGTGGGAGCTTCGCCAGCATGGACAGGATCTACCTTGGTAGATACTACTTTATCGAACTCGGAGGTCCCTTTCTTGACCGGCTCTTCGCCCACCTTGATAGGCTGGGGATTGTCCGGCGTGGAGTCCAGGAGTGGCATCAATCGGGCTCCACAGAACTGACAGTTCTCCAGTTCTTCGGGATTGGATTTGCCACACAGCGGACAGCGCACATCAGCCATTATTTATTCCCCCCGTAGGGACGGTCGGCGCCAAAGAGGATTCGCAGGCCGGTGGTCAGCGTGCCAAGCGCCACACCAAGCAGGATGCCGCGTGCCCCCGCCGCAGCCACAACCTGGGCAATAAAAGGACGCACCCAATCGCTTAGGCCTGGTATAACACCCAGGAAGGGCAGGGGAGCGGTCCCAAGCAGGATGAGGAGTGCGGTGACAAGGAAGATGACAGAAAGCAGATTGAACCGACGGTGCAGCAAGCGGACGCTGGCATAGGTGAGCGTGACTGCCAGTAAAGCCATCAGGCTGGCTTCCACCGGCAATTGGATTGTGGTGAAAACAACTCCTATCTGCCCCGGTTTTACCAGTCCAAACAGGAATGTTGCCACCAGGCTGACGATCAGAAGCAGGCTGTAGACCGATCCTTTTTGCTTGTTTTGGATCTTTTTGAAGTGGACCTGGAATAGATTTAGAATGCCAATGAAGATGGCAAAACCAGCCAGGATAATCGCCCAATTAAGCAATGTCAGGCGTATGTCGGTCAGCAGAGAGATCTGGCCGTTCACCTTTTGAGCAAAGAAGTAGCCTGCCAGGACGAGCACACTGCTAGCAATCGCGATGGCTGTGCTGATAATGGCGATTACTGAGGGGAGGCCTTTACGGTTCACAGCACACCCGCTAATGCAAGCAGCGCCCCCGCCAGGATAGCGGCAATAATCAGCCAGCGAAGGATATCTTGTACGGTCAGGCTGGCAGTATGCAACGGATCGGATTCGACATAGGCGCCGGCTGCAAAAACTTCCTCTCCGATGAGCGGTTCCTGAGCGCTGGCATAGATCACGGCCTGGGCAGTCAGATTGTCACTGCCAGCCAGCCCGAAGGTATTCTCTCGTTCAACGGCATCGGTCAGCAAGGCCACTTCCACGCCGAAATTGCCCATCAGCACATTGGCTGAAACGTTTTCGTCACGGATGGCCGGGATTGCTCCAGCAGCATAAGAGAAAGGGGTCAGGCCAGTCAATCGTCCTGCTGTAGGGTCGAAGGAGGCCAGTTTGGAAAATTTTGCCGCGCTTTGCAGCGTATCCTGTGAAAGGATGGCCAGCGTCGCATCACCGGAGGTGGCAATCGGTGGTTGGTCACCGGCGGAAGTCAGGTCGGCCAATCGGCGCAGGAGCGCGAGACCTGCCAGGGCAGAGGCGGATTGGGGGATGGTCAGCGCGCTGTGCCCCAACAAGATGTGGAGGCGGCTGCCGTCTTCGACGACGAGTCCCACTGCCTGGCGCAGGCGGGTAAAAGCAGGAATGTCACGGAAAACAGGGGACGCCTTGCGGTGTGAGAGCGATAGGCCCAGCATCAGCGCTGCGCTCAAGAATACCACCCCAAAACCGGCCAATCCAAGCCAGATGCTCATGAAGGTATTTCCTCCCGTAAAAAGGCAGCAAAAGCCTGCGCCTCGCTGTGATCTTCCAGCAGACCGGCCAACGCGTTAATCTGGCCATTCGACAATGCCGGACGCAGGAGCGGGCCACCGAGATAGAGGGCCTGTGCACCGAGCACTGTCAGCGGGCCGGCGGCCTCCAGCGCCCACGCAGCCAGGCTTTCCAGACCGCGGCGGCGGAGGAATTTGGCCCAAGTGGGCCATGAAGCGCGACCTTCGGGGAGAGAGTCAGTCTGCATCTCATTATGAGTATAGCACAAGTTGTGAAACAATAGAACAAACGAGCGTTAACTCATTCTATATCCTCACGCGCGGCTGGTCAAGGATAGTATAATCCAGTTAACTACCCAAACTCTTGTCCTGTTTTTATGGAGTTTTTCATGCTCTACGGGAAACGCATCCGCCTGCGTGGAAACGAGCGCAGCGACATGCCCAAGTTTGTAGAATGGCTGAACGACCCGGAGGTCCGGCGCTACCTCTCCATGTCATTGCCCATCTCACAAGCTGCCGAGGAGCAGTGGTTTGAGAACATGCTCAAGCGCCCGCCCGAGGAACAATCCCTCGGCATTGAAATCAAAGACGGCGAGGGCTGGCGTCTGATTGGTAATTGCGGTATCTTCGACATTAACTGGCGCGCCCGCAGTGCTGAAGTGGGTCTTTTCATCGGGGAAAAATCCTGCTGGAACAAGGGCTACGGGTCGGAGGTGATGCTCCTCCTGTTGCGTCATGGTTTTGGGACCCTGAACCTGAACCGTATTTTTCTGCGCGTCGATGCCGAAAACCTGGGCGGCATCCGTGCCTATAAGAAGGCCGGGTTCATCCAGGAGGCCCGCCTGCGAGAGTCGGATTTTCGCGAGGGCAAGTATTGTGACGACCTGATTATGAGCGTTTTGCGTTCGGAATGGACTCCTGAAAAATAGGTGGCAAGATGGCCCAATCAAACGAACTACGAGTATACGGCAGCATCAAACTGTATGCAGGAACAGCTAGCCCGGAACTGGCCCAGAAGGTGGCTGATTATCTGGGAGAGAAATTATGTGGCCGGGATATTGTTGAGTTCCCCAACGAAAACCTGTTCGTCAAGCTGCACAGCAGTGTACGCGGCCAGGATGTGTACGTCATCCAGCACACCGCTGCCCCCGTCCATCGTAACCTGATGGAATTGCTAATCCTGCTTCAGACCCTGCGCATGGACTCGGCGGCGCGCATCACGGCGGTCGTACCCTATCTTTGCTATGGGCGCTCGGATAAAAAAGACCAGCCGCGCGTGCCAATTACGTCACGTCTGGTGGCCGACATGATCCAGGTCGCCGGTGCAGATCGTTACATGACCCTCGATCCACATGCGTACCAGATTCAGGGTTTCTTCTCCGTACCCGGTGATGTATTGAATGCCTCACACTTGTTAAGCGACTATGTTCTGGATAACCTGCGCCCTTATCTCAAGGACCCGGTTGTTGTGACTGTGGATCTGGGCTATGCCAAAAAAGGCCGTAACTTTGCAACCCGTATCGACACCCCGATTGCATTTATCGAAAAACGCCGCGTTGCCAACGATGCCAAGGCTGAAGCGCTGACGATCATTGGTGACGTAAAAGGCCGCGATGTGGTTCTGGTGGATGACGAGATTGATACCGGCCGTTCCATTGTTCAGGCAGTCAATCTCATCAAGGAGAACGGGGCACAACGCATCTACGTGGCGTCTGTCCACCCGATCTTATCGGCGGATGCCGTCCAAAGACTGGCGGCTCTGCCTGTTACCGAATACATTACCACCGACAGTGTACCTATCTCGTTGGAAAAACAGGAAGTGTTCGGTAAGCGTCTGACCATCCTGACCGTTGCCCCGCTGCTTGGCGAAGTCATCCGTCGCGCCCATGAGGGCCGCAGCGTTGGACAAATGTTTAATGAATAACTCAGCCCATGCCTGAACTCCCCGAAGTTGAAACTATTGCCCGGACCCTGAGACCGGTGCTTATTGGTAAAACCATCCTCTCCGCTGATCTGCGCTGGCCGAACACGCTGGCTGCCCCTTCTCCGGTGGCGTTCAAAAAACGTATCAAAGGCCAGCGGATTGAATCAATCTCGCGCCGGGCAAAATTCCTCGACCTTCAACTGTCGGATTCGCATCTCCTCATCCACCTGCGTATGAGCGGGGACCTGCTGGTTATCCTGGGTGGGTACCGGCCTGCCAAACATGACCGGCTGATTGTGAAACTTTCAGAGGATTCCAGCCTGGTCTTCAGCGACCCGCGCAAGTTCGGGCGCGTCTGGCTGGCGGACGATCCAGCCGAAATCTTTCAGGAACTCGGACCGGAACCGCTTTCGGAGGCGTTTACTCCTGATTGGTTATATTCCGCTTTGCATCTCCGCCATCGGCAACTCAAACCCCTTCTACTCGACCAGGCCTTCCTGGCTGGATTAGGTAACATCTATACCGATGAAGCACTGCACCTGGCGAAACTCCATCCGCTTTCGCTCTCGGATTCGGTCACTAAAGAACAGGCTCAAGGTCTATGGCAGGCGATCCGCGAAGTGCTGGAGGAAGGCATCCGCCGCAGCGGCTCCAGCATAGACTGGGTCTATCGCGGCGGGGATTTTCAGAACCATTTTCGGGTCTATGGGCGGACGGGTGAGCCTTGTCCTGTCTGTAAGACTACAATCGAGCGCATCACCGTCGGACAGCGCGGAACACATTTTTGCCCCCGATGTCAGGTGCGCGCGAAACCCAAAAATCCTGTAAAATAAATGGTAATGAACACTACAACGATTTTCCTCTTCATTATTTTTGCCTGTTTGGGTGCAGCAGTTGGTGCATTAATCCAGCGCGCCCAAAACCGGCGCTCGGCTCCACCGCTTTTGCAGTCTTCCATGCCTCTACCGCCAGCCGAGAATAAACTCGCTTCCGAGGGAGATGTCGAAATCCTGCGCGCCTGGCGGACCCTTTCTGGAAGAATATGGTTGGAAATGGACGGAGCGCGACTGAACGGAAAAGAATCTCTTCAGCCAGACCAGCGCCGCCGTCTGGTGAGCACGCTTCTCGATTTGCGCCCGTGGCTGGAAAACACTCCAGTAGCGGCGGTTGCATCTAAGGTCCAGCCCCGCCCGGTTGTTGCAGCAGTTCCCCCGGTCAAGAAAAGCAAGCCTGACGTTAAAGAGACCAAAACTTTACTGGTGCTGAAGACTATTGTAGAACAGATCGACGATGTTCTGCAAGCCAAACTGATGGTCAGTCCATTAAAAGACCGTGATATCCACCTGACGGAGGGACCCGGTGGCGTGGTGTTCGTCAAAGATGGGCTGAAAAAGTATGAGGGAATTGACGCTGTGCCCGAGCTGGATATCCAGGCGTTCATCCGGCAGGCCGTGGCTGAATGGGAAAAGAGTCCACACTAACCGCTCCCGGAGGGACTGTCCCAAAAAGGACTTTATAACTTTTTTATCAGAAATAGTTTCCCGCGTTCAAACCCGCGTTCCATATAATATTGACGAGTGCCCACCGCCGCGATGACCGCCATCCGGCGGTAGCCTTTTATGCGGGCGAGGTTATCCGCCTCCACGAGCAGCCGCGTGCCGAGACCTGCGTGCTGGGCCGCACCGCTCTGCTCCGTTCCCACTGCCAGCGACTGCCCATAGACATGTACTTCACGAATGATGGCCGCTCCTTCCAAGTCGGCGAGGCTGGTGGCGGGTGAATCTGTTCCCTGAAGGGAAAGCCGCAGGAATCCGGCGATTTGATCCTCCGGCGTGACAAAGGACAGGAAGTGTTCCTCGGCTCCATCTGGATGGTAGATCAGATCATCAAGGTGCAAAGCGGCGGGTTCCACTTTTTCGCCGCGTACCTCACGGCAACGGATGCATTCGCAGTGTGTCCCCCGCCGGGCCATTTCAACCAGCACATCCTGTCGCAGGCTGGTGCGTTTGTTCCCGGAAACGACATGCGTGGACGGAATGTCGCGGATGATCCGGTTGACCCGGCAATAGCGCGGGATGGATGGTTTCACGTCAGCGATGAGCTGGACAAGTTCGTTGGTGGTGTAGGGTTGGTATTCGCCACGTTTCCAGATTTCGTACAGCGGTGCATTTTCAAGTAATTGTGTCGGGTAAATTTTGATTTCGTCCGGGCAAAGACCCTCCCACAGGTGGGGGAAATCGGCCCGGTCGGATTCGGGTGTGGCACCCAGCAGGTTGGGCATCCAGTGCAGGACAATTTTGAACCCGGCCGCGCGCAGCAGGGCCATAGCGTGGTGCGACTCAGCCACGGTATGGCCGCGCTGGTTAAGCTCCAGGATCGAATCATCCATACTCTGTAAACCCATCTGGACTTTGGTCACGCCCAGCGTGCGGAACCAGGCCAGTTCATCGGGGGTAATTTCGTCGGGGCGCGTCTCCACTACCAGACCAACATTGCGGTGCGGAGCAGATTCATTGGCGAGGTGGGTCTCGGACAAAGATTTCACCTCTGCATTCACAGTCCCCTGCGGGGATGATAAGTCCACAGGGATTTCTTTGGGCTTTTCTCCGTTCTCTCTGTCTACTACCAGCCCCGGATGCTGGTGGCGGGGACCGTGGTGAGCATCTTCGTTCATTGCCTCGAAACACTGTTTTACAAACCAGGCCTGGTAATCCCGCCGGTAGGACGAGAACGTCCCACCCAGAATGAGCAGTTCAATTTTGTCGGTCGGATGTCCCACTGCGGTCAGGGCCTCCAGGCGCGCATGCACCTGCGCAAACGGGTCGAAGTTATGCTCCAGAGCGCGCATTGCTCCCGGTTCGTCGGGCAGGTAGGATTTCGGCATGCGTACATCCTCTGGGCAGAAAATGCACTTGCCGGGACAGGGGTAGGGCCTGGTCAGAACGGTGACGGTGGTAACGCCGGAGAGCGTCCGCACCGGCTTCAGGCGGATGGCTGCCAGCAGCGCCTCATCCGGCTCCCATTCACCTGATTCGACTAACTGCTGGTAGACCGCCACAAGAGCAGACTTGTGGAGCGGCGCATCGTTCCAGGAATACTCCCGCAGAGCGACCCCCAGCGGCTTCCCGAGACGCACATCTTCCAGGGCGCGGCGCGCCTGGGCCAATTTTTCAGGGGGGAGGGAGCGCATTTCGCTCCAGTTCAGTTTCTTAACCATCGCTAAACACAGATATAATCAGATTATGAACGCCGATACCATCGCGCGGTTGTTATCCTTGAATAAACAATTCTACCAGACCTTCGGGCGGGAATTTTCGTCCACGCGCCAGCGGCTCCAACCGGGCGTTCAGCGGGTATTGGACACACTGACAGGCGACGAGTCACTCCTCGACCTGGGTTGCGGCAACGGCGAACTGGCCCGCGAACGCATGCGTCGCGGACAGCGCGGTCCGTACACGGGTTTGGACTTCAGCCAACCTCTGCTCGAAGTAGCCCGGCACGGCTGGGAGGATGCCCCGGCCACATTTATCCGCGCTGACTTGACTGCCGGGGATTGGGATAAACGCATGGAAACGCCTGTTCCCCAGTTTTTCGACCTGGTGACAGCCTTCGCGGTGCTTCATCACATCCCAGGTGCGAACCTGCGCCTCAACATTCTGCAAAAAGTCCATAAATTGTTGCGCCCTGGCGGCCAATTCATCCATTCGGAATGGCAATTCCTGAACAGCGAAAAACTCAAAGTCCGCATACAACCTTGGCAGGAGGTCGGTCTCTCTGACAAGGATGTGGACCCCGGGGATTACCTGCTTGACTGGCGTAGCGGCGGGCGAGGACTGCGCTACGTGCATCAATTTAACGAAGCGGAGTTGGAGGCCCTCGCCGAAGCCGGCCGATTCCGGGTTTGTACGGCGTTCCTTTCGGACGGGGAAAATGGTCAACTGGGGCTGTATCAAATCTGGGAGCCGGCATGAAAACGAAAGAAGAAATCGTCACTAACTGGCTGCCGCGTTATACCGGCACACCACTGGAAGAGTTTGGCAAGTATATCCTGCTGGTCAACTTCGGCAATTACGTTCATATGTTCGCCGAGATGAATGGCACGCACGTTTGCTGCGAAGACAAGCCAATGCCCAACGCCACTGCGAATGGGATCACGATTATCAACTTCGGCATGGGCTCGGCCAATGCTGCCACGGTCATGGATTTACTTTCGGCCATCAAACCGAAGGCGGCTCTCTTCCTGGGCAAGTGCGGCGGGTTGAAAAAACGCAACAGCCTGGGAGATTTGATCCTGCCGATAGCCGCCATACGCGGTGAAGGCACGTCGAATGACTACTTCCCACCGGAAGTTCCGGCGCTTCCGGCCTTCAACCTGCAAAAAGCTGTTTCAACCACGATCCGTAACTACCACCACGACTACTGGACGGGCACGGTCTATTCGACCAACCGGCGCGTCTGGGAACACGATGAAGATTTCAAAAAATATCTGGTTCGCATCCGCGCCATGGCAGTGGACATGGAAACCGCGACGATTTTCACCACCGGCTTCTACAACAAGATCCCTTCCGGGGCGCTGTTGCTGGTATCCGACCAGCCGATGACGCCGGATGGCATCAAGACCACCGAGTCCGATAGGCGCGTAACGGAGGATTTTACCGCCCTGCACCTGAACATCGGGATCGACTCGCTCAAGGAAATCATCAACGATGGGTTGACCGTCAAGCATCTTCGATTTTAATATTTGCAGGGGCACAGCAAAGCTGCTCCCTTTCGCAGGCAAAAAAATGCTCATCGCCATCACACGTGCCGTCAGCCGTTCCATCATCAACTGCGAACTCACACATCTGGAACGCGTCCCGATCGATCTCGAACGCGCCCGTATCCAGCACCATGCCTACGAGGAGACTCTGCGCGGCCTAGACGTAGAGGTCCACTCCCTGCCCGAAGAGCCGCACCTGCCCGATTCGGTCTTCGTCGAAGACACCGCCATTGTGCTGGACGAATGTGCGCTGCTCACCCGACCGGGAGCTGTTTCGCGCAGACCCGAGACCGAATCCATTGCCCGGGCACTGGCCCCCTTCCGAAGCCTGTTCACTGTCCAGACCCCGGGCTCCCTGGACGGCGGAGACGTCTTGACCGTTGGCAGGACAATTTTCGTCGGGCTGTCCAGCCGCAGTAATCAATCAGCGATTGACCAGATGCAGACGTTCCTCGCCCCATACGGTTACACCGTCAAAGGCGTGCAGATCACCGACTGTCTGCACCTGAAATCGGCCGTTACCCAGGTGAGAACGGACACGCTGCTGGTTAACCCGGCCTGGATCGATAAGGCTAATTTCCCCGGTATGAAATTAATCGAAATAGACCCATCCGAGCAGTATGCCGCCAACGCACTGCTAGTTGGCGGAACTGTGCTCTACCAGCCCGCCTATCCAATGACGCAGGCGTGCCTGGAAGCGGCTGGCATTTACCCGGTCCTAGTGGACGAGTCTGAATTGGGCAAAGCCGAGGGGGCATTGACATGCTGTGCGCTCATATTTAGAAAAACATAGCAGTTATTCATTTTCTTCATCCTTCCCATTTCGCCTCTCCTCTTTCTCATCCGGGCATACGGATCTGAAAGGAGTTTAGGGTAAAATATATGTGATTTTATGCACAAATAGGAAAATAGGAATCACCGT
>Ga0209777_10001501_pt1 | contig 33392 bp, 18 predicted proteins | sample FrelakmetHBP12HB_FD_187147 | JGI IMG/M metagenome (GOLD analysis project Ga0209777, IMG submission 187147) | Freshwater lake sediment microbial communities from the University of Notre Dame, USA, for methane emissions studies -HBP12 HB (SPAdes)... | ecosystem: Environmental > Aquatic >... | reverse complement strand
TGCGGCAGGGTGCCTTGAATTCCTTCGCAGCAGGTATTTGTGCCAGCCGCAGAGATAGTAATCCCGCGGCGCCACAGGAGGCAAGAGTTTGTTCTTCATCCGGCGAAGAGCGGGGCAGACAAGAGGCGTAAGTGCTTGTAGAATAAGGCGGATCGAATACTTGGGAGGGATAGGGATCTTCGTTCAACCGCAGCGCTCCTTGGCTCTCGCCGTCGGGGCAGACGGCAGGGTTGTATTGCGTGTGAACGAAAAGGGCAACCCGCCCAAGGAGCGCGGAGGAAGACGAGTATGGACGCGGCGTTTGAACAACTTGGCAGCCGCTACATTGACGAGAGCGCCGCACTCTCTCCAGTCTCAGCAACCTGGCTGGGGAACCACCGCTTTGACGACAGGTTGGACGATGTTGGCCGCGAGACGTTGGAGCGCCAGGCCGCGTTCTGCCGCACATACCTCGGGCGTATCGCGCACGTCCCGAAGAGCAGGTTGTCGCGTGCCCACCAGATTGATAGGGCCATGCTGGAACATACCCTTCAGGCGGAACTCTGGCACCTGGAAGAGTTCCAGGAGTGGGCGTGGAACCCGATGCTCTATGTGAGGCTGGCAGGCAACGCCATCTACCATCTCATGGCCCGCGACTTCGCACCCCTGCGCAAGCGTCTCAATAGCGCGAGGCACCGCTTGGAGCAGTTCCCCCGTCTCGTGCAGCAGATCAGGGAAGTGCTTGATCCGAGGCGCGTGCCTGAGGTCCACGCCGAAACGGCAATCCGACAGACGCCGGGCATCATCGGCATCCTGGAGAACATGGTCGAGCCCCATGCGGACGTGCTTTCAACGCGCGATCAGGTGTTGCTCGCCCGCGCTTTGGAGAGAGCGCAGGCGGCCGTTGGGGTTCTTCGGCGGTGGCTTGAGAACGAGGTTCTGCCGCGCGCCGCCGGGAACTTCCGAGTCGGGTGCCGCCTTTACGACAGAAAGCTTGCCTTCGTGCTGCAAGGCACCCTCGCGCGGAAGGAGATACGCGAGTTGGCCGAAAGGGAACTTCGCCGGGTACGGCAGGAGATGTACGAGATTGCCGCAAGGGTCTACAAGGGGGAACACCTGCGGGCGGGCCTTCCCAGGCGTCCCTCTGAGACGCGCAAGCGGGCCATTATCCTCGCCTGCCTGGAGATGGCGTATCGCCAGGCTCCTGACCGCCGCAGGATTGTGGCGATCGCCAAGCAATCGCTTGTCCGACTGACTGCATTCGTTCGCGACGCCGACCTCGTGACGGTCCCGCCGGACCCGGTTGAGGTGATTGTCATGCCGGAGTTTCGGCGAGGAACGACGCTTGCTTACTGCGATTCCCCGGGTCCTCTGGATGCGGGCCAGCGGACCTTCTATGCCATTGCACCTCCGCCGAGGGATTGGACCGAGCCGCAGGTTCGCTCGTTCCTCCGGGAGTACAACCTGCGGTCTCTCCACAACCTGACTGTTCACGAGGCCATGCCCGGGCACTTTCTGCAGTTGGCGCACGCCAACCGCTACCCGTCGAAGTTGCGGGCGATCCTCGCGTCCGGCGTCTTCATCGAGGGATGGGCGGTCTACGCGGAACGAATGATGGTTGACAACGGGTTGTTCGGGGGCGACCCCCTGATGCGCCTGATCGTCCTGAAGTGGTACCTGCGCGGAATCGCTAACGCGATCATCGACCAGGCCGTTCACGCGGAAGAGATGACCGAAGACGCGGCCATGAGGCTGATGATGGACGGCACCTTCCAGGAGCAGCGCGAGGCCGCCGGGAAGTGGGTGCGGGCTCAACTGACGTCCGCCCAATTGTCCACGTACTTCGTGGGCTACCTCGAACACGCCGGCCTGCGCCGTGAAGTGGAGACTGCGCGAGGCACGGGGTTCGACCTCAAGAAGTACCACGACGGCGTGCTGTCATTCGGTTCGCCGCCGATGCAGTACGTCCGGACGCTGATGCTGGCCCACGTGCCGTAGCCGGCGCCCATCTTCTTCTGCGTGCCGTTGCCGGTCCACTCCGGCGCCGTTTTCGCCGGCGTGCAGCGCGTCCGGCGGCGCCAGCAGCAGGGCCGTAAATGTGAGGATGTGTTTCATGGGATGATCGCCAATCTTTCGTCAGGCCGCGTTTCATGCTCGATGATCTTCCCGGTTTGCGGATCGAGCAGCCGCAGCTTACCGCCGACGGTGGAGGTGATTTCCAGTTTCACGACCTTGCCGGCCTTTTGCTCGGCGGTGACGAGGAATCCGCCTTGGGCGCGGAGACGGGCGAACGCGGCGTCTTTCTCCTTCGGCCAGCAGGGGAAGACGCGGATAACGTTGTCCACGCTCTGCACGAGGAACTCGGAGATCATCGCGGCGATGCCGACGCTTTCGCTCAGGTAGTAACCGTGCATCGGCCAGTGGAACATGCCGTTGGGCTGGACTTCGGGCTTGTAGTACTGGCGCGCATCGTCGAGGGCGTCGAGCATGGAGATCCGCGCCTTGGCCACGCTGAACATCACGGTGGAATTGCAGCCGCGGTGGTGCGTCTGGCGGATGGTGTTGCGGAACAACTCTTTTTCCGGCTCCGGAGAGAACCACGTCACCTGGTCGGCGGGAAACACTGGCACGACCGGCACGGTGATGTTGTGCTGTTTGATCTCGCGGAACTTGCAGCCGGTCCAGTCCACGATCACCGGCTGGCCGCCTTCGTCCGGCGCGGTAGGGTAGGGTGGCAGCAGATCAAGGGCTTTGCGGAAGCGTGCGGACGATTCGCCGTCGCGTCCGAGTTCGCCGGCGGCGGTGATGGCGGCGCTCAGGGTGAAGCGGGCGTAGGCAATGTCGAACGGGACGTTCGCGACTCCGAACTTGCCGTGTTCCGGGCTGTAACTCGGGCCGAACTTCGCCTTGCCTTGCGCGTCGCGGGGGCATTTCTCGGCGAACGAGCAGTAGAAGAGCGCGACCTCGCGCAGGACCGGATAGATCATTTCCTCGAGATACTTCCTGTCGGGCCGGTACAGGTGAGTCAACCAGAGGACCTGCGCGGACATGCCGGCCATGCCGAGGGTGTAACCGTAAGGCGGGATCGCGATCTGGCGGCGGTTCACGCTTTTGCAGTCGGCCGGGTCCGGCTCGAAGGCGAACGTGGAAATGCCGACGCACGCGCCTTCGCAATCGTAGGTGGTTTTTGCAAGACAGCGCAGGCGCGGGAGCATCTGGTTCATGTAGCGCACCCACGGATCGGTCAGGTCGGGGTGATTGAGGATGAGCGGCGTCCAGTACGGCTGCCACGCATTGTAATTGTGGTGGTAATCGCCGTGCCACGGCGTGCTGTTGCTCGCCAGGCCGCCGAACAGGCCCACCGGTATCGCGCCCGGCCTCGCAAAGCAGCGCAGGTAGTAGACCATCCGATACCACCAGGTCTGAAAGTCCGGGTCGTCGAGCGCGACGCCGCTGGCCGACCAGTAACGCGACCATTCCTGCTCGTGGCGCGCCACCAGGGCCGCCGTGTCCGCCGCCGCCGTCTCCCGCGCCAGGCGGATGGCCGCGTCGCGCACGTTCTCCTTCGTCTCGAACGAGGTCACGAGCGACACGGCCTTGCGCGTCCCGTTTGCGGCGACGGCGAGGGCGTACTCCATGCCGGGATAGTCCGGGTCGCCCGGCAGTTTCACGTGCAGCCACTTCACGCCGCCGGTCTCGCCCGGTTCGGCGGTGGGGATGTCCTTCGTCTGGATATCCTCCAGCGCGACCTCCTGGTCGGACTCGATCAGGAACACGTTCCGGTCCGCCAACGCCCGCACCGCGGTGTCATCTACCGTTGCCGCCGCGCGCCGCAGGTCGAGCCGGGCGACCTTGATTCCACGATCCGACGTGCCCGGCGCGATCACCAGCGGCTCCTTGCCGCCCTCGAAGGCGATCCGGCGAATCCGGTTCTCGACGCGCGAGCCGTTCTTGGTCATCACGAACAACTCAATGGCGGTCACCTGGCTCTCCGGCGGAATCGGGAACACGACCTCCTGCTGCGCGTCCGGCGAATCCTTCCAGCCGCTTGCCACCGGCTGTTTGCCCGTGGCCGCGAATACATTCACGTAATACCGCGCACCGGTAGTGCCGGAGATCTGCAACTTCAGCGCCGTGAACGAGCCGGCCGGCTCAATGCTGTACCGGTAACCGGCCGACGCCCCCGCCGCACCCGAGACGGCCATGACGCCCACGTCGTCCCGCCGCAACCATTCGTTCGTTTTGCCGCCCGAGCGGATGCATTGCCAGTCCCCGGCTTCGCCCGTGATCGCACCGATTCTTACGATGGCTGCGCAACGCGGTTGCGGATAAGGCTTCTTCCAACTCGGCGGGTAGCCGCCGCCCGACCATTTGTTGTTCGGCACGTCCACCTTCATCAGTGGCTCATCCTGTGACGTGTCAACGCGGGCGTCCCAGATGTCATTCTTCGCGACGCGGATGCAAAGCGCGCCGCTGCGCTGCCAGAGCAGTCCGATGATGTCGCCGTTGCCGAGCACCAACGCCTCGCGGTTGATGTCGGCAATGCGCGATTCGGCGACCGCCGCCGCATCGAGCGCAGCCGGGAAGGGAACCTCTGCGGATGCCGTGCCGGCCAGCAGCAGGGCGGTGAGTGCAAACAGCCATAATGAGCCTATCTTCATAGTGACCGCCCTTCGCTCGATTGTCGGTGGTCGCTTCTTGCAGGTTCTGTTGTGCGCGGCAGTATTGTAGCAGCAATCCGCCACACAGAGTAGATTGGGTTGCACGCGGTGGAGCGGGGCGGACTTGACGTGGCGGCTCCAGTGATTGGATAGAAACAGGTTCGGGCAACCGTGGTTCTCGGGCAAATCGGATTCCGAAAGAAGTTGTGAGCAGGCGTGTCGGAGGCTACCATAAGTGTGGCCAAAGAGACAAGTTGCGCCGCCAGACGAAGGGCACTAAAATCGGTGGACCAGTACAGCCAACGCAAAATCAAATTCCTTATCAATAAGATTCTCTAAGGACCTACAATTATGGATAAGTGTCCTTCTGGCTTTTGGCTGCTGGTGGCGGCGGAAGGCGTTATGACAGCCAGCTATGCCATTTCTTTCCCCTTCCTGGCGATTTATCTTAGTACTCACCGGGGTGTGCCCATGGCATGGGTGGGAGTGTTCCTTTCCGTTTCAATACTGGTCGCTTCGGCGGCACAGTTTGTAGGCGGCGAGGTTTCCGACGCCATAGGGCGGCGCAAAGTTATGGTGTTTTCACTGGCTCTTCGTTCAGTTCTTATAGCGGTTATAGCCTTGATAATTTACGGCGGGGCGGGGTTGTGGGCTATTTTTGTTTTTCATCCGATGGGAATGTTTATCGGCTCTTTCTTCCACCCCGCGGCCAGATCTTGGGTAGCGGATTTTGTGGGCCCGGCGCGCAGGCTAAAGGCCTACGGTTTCCTGCGCATGGGTAACAACGCGGGCTGGGCGCTGGGGCCGGCGCTTGGAGGGTTTCTGGCGGAGGGTTCCTACGCACTTATGTTTTTTGTGACGGCCGGGGTTTACGCTGTTTGCACGGTTTTAGTGGCGCTCTCAATTAAGGACGTTCCCGGGGCGGCCACCGGAAATTTTTCCCCCCCGCGCCTTAGCGACGGAGTCGCGACTTTAAGAAACAGGCAGTTCCTGCGCTTCTGCGTTTTTACTTCCACCATGTGCGCTGTTATGAGCCAGCTTGTGGTTTCAAGTTCACTTTACTCAAAAACGTATCTTGGCTTCTCCGAGACGGAAATCGGCCTGCTTTTTTCCATAAACGGCCTGATGGTGGTGGCGCTCCAGTATTTTGTGACGCGGGTGCTCCAGGCGCGCCGTATGACGGCGGGGCTTGCCGCGGGGGCGTTTATATACGGCGCCGGGTATCTTGCTTTCGGTTTAGCTCCCGCTTTCTGGGCGGCCGTGGCGGCCATAGTGGTGGTGACGCTGGGTGAGATGGCTGTTTCGCCGGGCCTCCAGGCGTTGGGGGCCAATATGGCGCCGCACGGTGAAAAGGGGCGCTACCTTGGTGTGCAGGGCGTATTCCAGCAGGTGGGCAGTTCGGCGGGTATTCTTGTGGGCTCAAACGCGATAGGCCTGATAAGCCCGGTTTTCCAGCAGGGCCCATGGTTCATTGTGGCTGTTGTAGCGGTTGTTTCTTCGCTCGGTTTCCTGAGCCTCGGTCGCAGGCTGTCGCCCGAGCAGGATGGCCTCCGCAACCCCGAAGCCCCCGCCTCTCCCGTAGAATCACCCGAAACGGTGTAGGATACTAGGACCTTACCTCATGTGTATCTGTGGGCATAGTTGCTTCAGTGCTATTTTGCCGTATCCGTGGTGAACTGCCAGTCCACCGTTTATTGATCCGCGTTACGCCCAGCGTACCATGCCGTTATAGTGGGCCACCGAAATCGCGTTTGCCGTTCGTTAGGCTGTTTGAAAATGTGAGGAGCTGATTTCCCAGCGGATTTGTTGTTTACGTGGCGTGGTACACAGGCGAGCCTCGCCAGGGAGATGACGTGGAGCAGGGCGGGACACGTGGAGCATGGCGGACTTGACGTGGCAGATCCAGTGATGGGGTAGAAACAGGTTCGGACAACCGTAGTTCTTGGGCAAACCAGCCTCCGAAAGAAGTTGTGAGCAGACGCGTCGGAGGCTACCATAAGTGTGGCCAAGGAAACAGTTTATGCCGCCAGGCGAAGGGCACGAAAATTGGTGGACCAGCACGCCCGGCTATGGGGCTGTCGAGGAGACTGTCTGCAGAGAATGATCAAAGGCAAGCAAGGTCGGGGAGACATCAGTAGACCCCACCGCGACAAGACGCGAGCGGACGAATCCGGCATGAGGAACTGAAGCCGCATCAGCCTAATGCGAAGCGCACGTCGAGGAGGGCCAGCCCGTCTATTGCCAGCAGAGAGAGCGTGGCGGGCTCGGGAACGGTGACGGTGAGAAAGGCAAAGTATGCTGAACGTGTGTGACACCGCTCCGGAGATCTCGAAATGATCCATTTCGGAGCGATCGATTACCTGATCCTGGCGGTGTATTTCATCTTCGTGCTGGGCATTGGCTGGATGTTGCGGAGGCAGATCCAGACCGGGACGGACTTCCTGACCTCCGGGCGGAAGATTCCCGCCTGGATCGCCGGGCTGGCGTTTCTGTCGGCGAACCTCGGTGCGCAGGAGGTGATCGGGATGGGGGCGTGCGGGGCCAAATACGGGATGCTGACGTGTCATTTTTACTGGCTGCCGGCGGTGGCGGCGATGGTGTTCGTGGGGGTCTTCATGATGCCTTTTTACTACGGATCGAAGGCCCGTTCGGTGCCGGAGTATCTGAAGCTGCGGTTTGACGAGAAAACACGCGGCCTTAACGCGCTGACGTTTGCGGCGATGACCGTGTTTTCGTCCGGCATCTCTTTGTTTGCGCTGGCCAAGCTGATGGAATTGCTGCTGGGGTGGAATTTTCACGGGTGCATGTGGGCGGCCGCCCTGATCGTGCTGGTCTATATCTTCCTGGGCGGCCTGACGTCGGCGATCTACAACGAGGTGCTCCAGTTTTTTCTGATTGTCATGGGCTTTCTTCCCCTGACCTACCTGGGGTTGAGGAACGTCGGTGGATGGGAAGGATTGAAGGTGAAGCTCGGCATCGTGGCCACCAGCCAGGGTTTTGCCTCCGACACGATGACGACGCTTTGGGGTCCGCTGAGGTCGCCGGAAGCCAACCCGATGGGGGTGGAATGGGCTGGGATGTTGATGGGCCTGGGCTTCGTGCTGGGCTTTGGCTACTGGTGCACTGATTTCCTCGTGGTGCAGCGGGCGATGGCCGCCGAGTCCATGTCTGCCGCGCGGCGCACGCCGCTGATTGCCGCGATCCCGAAGATGCTCTTCCCAGCACTGGTCATCGTGCCAGGCATGATCGCGATCAGCCTGCACTATACCTCGCCCGAGGGCTTTCTTCCGAAAGCGGCTGACGGCTCGCTCGATTACAACATGGCAACGCCGCTGATGCTGATGCGCTATTTTCCGAGTGGAATGCTCGGGCTGGGGCTGACCGCATTGATGGCTTCGTTTATGTCGGGCATGGCCGGCAATGTGACGGCCTTTAACACTGTCTGGACGTATGACATTTACCAGAGCCACATCCGGCCCGGCCAGTCGGACCGGCACTACCTGTGGATGGGGCGTTGTGCGACGGTCGGCGGGATTCTGCTGAGCATCGGGGCGGCTTACGCCGCGACCAAGTTCAACAACATTATGGACATGCTCCAGCTCGTCTTTGCCTTCGTCAACGCGCCGCTGTTCGCGACGTTCCTGCTGGGGATGTTCTGGCGGCGCACGACCGGCCACGGTGCGTTTTTCGGGCTTCTGCTGGGGACCGTTGCCGCCGCCGCGCATCATGGCCTGACGATACCGCAAGGCGCGGCGACCTGGCTGAAAGGCGGCTGGCTGGGCACGGCGCTCCACACCTACCACAGCGAGATGGCGCAGAACTTCTGGACGGCCATCTGGGCCTGGTCGGTCTGCTTTGTTGCCACCGCCGTCATTTCCCTGCTGACGCCACAGCGCAAGGGCCTAGAGGAGTTGCGCGGTCTCGTTTATTCGCTGACGGCGAAGGGAAAGCACCCGGAGCTGGCGTGGTATCAGCAGCCCTTGACGTTTGGAGTGATCGTGCTGGCGGCTTGCGTGCTGCTGAACATTCTATTCTGGTGAGCCCTGATGATCTGCCGCGCTGGCAAGTGACTTATGAATTCGACAATGAAACCAAGAGATCGCGTTTTAACCGCCCTGAGTCGCGAGCAGCCGGACCGCTGCCCGATGCAGATCAGTTTTACCCCCGAGTTCGCCGCCCGGTTGCGGGCGGACATGGGGTTGACCGGCCAGAACGGTCACAACCCGCACGGGGGCGGCAACACCTACGAACTTGAGCGCGCGCTGGGCGAGGATCTATTGCTGACGAGCGTCGGCTGGGCCAATTGCTATTATCAATCGAAGGAACCCTACACGGACGAATGGGGCGTAGGCTGGAAATCCTGTGAATACACCACGCCCTTCGGCAAGGGTTTTTATACTGAGATCGCCAGCCACCCGCTCGCGGATGACAACGCCATCTCCACCTACCGGCCCCCCGACCCGAACCGGCCTGAGTTGTATGAGGATGCCGCCCACCTGATCAAGAACTACAAACAGGACTTCTTTATCGTCGGCGTGACGGTGACGACGATTTTTGAGACGGCTTGGGCGTTGCGTGGATTCGAGACGATGCTGATGGACCTGCTGACCGATCCCGACCTCGCCAAGGCCATCCTTGACATTCCCTACCGGTATCACCTGACGGCGGCGAAGAAGTTGGTTGAGATGGGCGTGGACGCGATCTGGGTTGGCGACGACGTCGGTGCGCAGAACGCGATGGCCATCTCGCCGGAATTATGGCGCAGGATTTTCAAGCCGATGTGGGCCGAATTCTTCAGGGAGTTGAAACTTGTGAACCCGCGCATAAAGATCATCTACCATTCCGATGGCGTTATTGCCCCGATCATTCCGGACATGATCGAAGTCGGCCTCGATGTCCTCAACCCCATCCAGCCGGCCTGCATGGACCCGGCGGCGTTGAAAAAACAGTTCGGTGACAAGCTGTGTTTCTGGGGCTCGATTGACGAGCAGCACACGTTGCCGTTCGGCAAACCCGACGACGTGCGCCGGGAGGTGCTCACACGCCTCGACACCATCGGCAAAGGCGGGGGCCTGATCATCGGACCGACGCATCATGTGCAGCTCGACACGCCGCTGGAAAACTTCTGGGCGATGGTGGACAGCATCAAGGCGTAGCATGGCACGCCACGCGGGGTTCGAAACCGCAACTGGAGGGTTATGATTATGAAAATCCTGAAACTGAATAAATACTGCGCCTATCCGCTGACCTCCGCCCTGCTGACCATGGCGACGGCCTGGTCGCTTGGCCTGGCGGCCCCGGTTCCGGCACCGGCCGATTTCTGGGTCCGGGATCAGCCGGGTCGTATCGCTCACGCTTGCACGGGGACGGAGCCGCTGGTGATGTGCCTGCAGGGGCGCAAGGTGGTCATGCAAGTTCAATCCGATCGCACCAACGGTTTCTCCTATACCGCCCGGTTCTTCAACGTGCTGAGAGATGTCGAGAAGAAGAAGGTTCTGTTCGTGGCCGGGCGCGAATTGAGCCCGGATGTGCGCGTCAATGACCAGCCCTTGAAGAGCGAGTTCCCGTCGGCGGTCACGTTCGACGGGTTGCTGACCTTAACCTATCCCGCAACCGATGGCGTGGTCGTCACTCGCACCGTCTATCCCTCCATGGCCAGGGCCTTGGTGATTGAAGAGTGGCAGGTGCGGAACACCACCGGCGAACGAATTGCCGTGACGGTTGCGCCCGCCCGCAAGGTAACGCCCGTGGGGGAGAATATGGCCGTCGTCTGGAACTGCCCGGGGGTGAAAGCCGCTTCGGTGGAGGCCGGAGGCGTTTTGTCGTTCTCCACCTGCGTGCAGGCCAGGCTGGCGGCTGAGCCTGACCTGGCCGTGAACGTGGCGACCGAGCGCGGCGCGCGCCGGGCTTTGGCCGAGGCGGCATGGGGCGGACCGGGGCGCCTGGAAACTCCCGAGCCGGCCCTGGATGTGGCATTCGCCTTGCAGAAATTCCATGTGCTGGAAACCCCGATCGAGACGATCAAGGGAGTCATCACCCACAACGGCAGCCTGACTTATTCACCCGGCATCTGGGCCAATGATCCGGTGGAATACTCCAGCCCCGTGTTTCCCTTCTTTGGCGATGGCGAACTCAACCGCGCGAGCATGAACATGTATCGCGTCTGGCAGGATTATTGCCAGGAGAAGGGCATCATCCCATTCCCGGGTTCGTTCGAAGGCCCCGGACTGAGACTCACCCAACGCGAACGCGGCGATGACGCGATGGTGCTCTACGGCTTGTCAAAATTCCTGCTGTTTCAAGGCGACCGCGCCGCCGCCGAGGAACTGTGGCCGCTGATTGAGTTCAGCGCCGCCTCGGTGCTGCGGCACACGACTGCGGATGGCATCATCGCCTCGCGGACCGACGAGATGGAAGGTCGTTATCCAACCGGCACCGCCAACTTGAGCACGTCGTCGCTCGCTTACGGTGGCTACCGTCTGGCGGCCCGGTTGGCGCAGGCCTTGGGAAAGCCTGTGGCAGCGGAATTTGACCAGCGCGCCGACGCCCTGCGGAAGGGCATTGAATCTTATTTCGGCGCGGAGGTGGAGGGCTTCAAGACGTATCGGTATTATAAAGAGAATACCACCCTGCGCGGGTGGATTCTGCTGCCTTTGGCGATGGGCATTACTGAACGGCAGGAGGCCACCGTGGCCGCGCTGATGTCCGACAAGCTCTGGCCCCACCGGCTGGCGGGCGCGGATATCCTGGCGGAGTCCACCCGGCCGACCGAATGGGGTCGCGAGACCTACTACGCTCTGCGGGTATTGTTCAAAGCCGGTCGCACCGAGGAAGCGCTGGATATTACCCGGCGCGTGGTGCAGGCGCAGATCTTCGGCAGCAAGGGGCCGTATCCCGATGAAGACGCGATAGACATGCTCTGTCCCGGCTCGCTCTATCCCCGCGTTTTTACCGAAGGCATGTTTGGTATTGTGCCCACCGGTCTGGACTCCTTTGAATGCACGCCGTGGCTGCCCAAGGCCTGGCCGCGAATGGCGCTGCGTGACCTGCGAGCGTTCGGCCAGGCTTGGGATCTGGTGGTGGAGCGTGCCGGCGATCAGCAGAAGGTCACGGTGCGCAGCGGTGGCAGGACGGTGATGACCGGTTTGGGGCCAGCCGGGAAGACATATTTGGTGACCCTTCCCAATGGAGAAAAATCTGCCTCAATCCGTTGAAGGACCGGTATGGATGAGCATCGTATCCCACCATGACAATGGCCGGCCACTGGGCGGGCCTGGTCTGTTCGGCAGTGGCGTAACAACGCCTTTATACCGCGCCGGTCATACACCTACGATGACAAAGGCCGCCTTCGTTCCGTGAGCGACGGTCCCGAAAACACGCTCCTCTATTGCTACGATCCTGCCGGCAATCGTAGCCGTGAAGAGCATTGCAGACAAGAGGCGAAAGTGCTTGTAGAATAAGGTGGATGGGATATTTGGGAGGCACAGCCCTACGAAAAGGTTCGCGGCGACTGGAACAAGAAGCTGGCAGACGAAAAGAAGAAGGCCCAGGGTAAAAACTGAAGTCCGCAAGACGTTCCGCGTGCATATGGCAGTTGACAAACCCCCGCAGTGCGGGAGAATTGCGTAAGGTTCAAACCCGTTGAAATGAGGCACCAACATGAAAATCAGAACCTATCGGCTACCAGGTATCACCTCCTTGGCACTCGCTTTGTTCCTGGTCGCGCCCGGCCTGGCCGCTAGCGCCCCGAAAGAGATGGCGAACCCCGACTTCACCAGGGGCCAGGCGATTCCCGGCGGCGCGGTGCACGATTGGAACCTTGGCGCCACCGGGGCGCGTGGCTGGATGTATTGCGACAAGATGGTGACCACGGACGCGCGTCAGGTCTACGTCACGAAGGTGGACAAGGGCTCGCCCGCTGACGGCGTTCTCGCGGTCGGCGACGTGATTCTCGGCGTCGGCGGCAAGCTGTTTTTCTATGACCCGCGCACTGAAATGGGCAAGGCCCTGACCCTTGCCGAATCGGATGCCGGCCAAGGCAATCTTAGCCTGACCCGGTGGCGCGCAGGCCGCTCGGCGGAAGTCGTGGTGAAGCTTCCGGTGCTCGGAACTTACAGCGCCACCGCTCCCTACAATTGCCCGAAGTCCAAGCGCATTCTCGATCAAGGATGCAAGGCGCTGGCCGAGAAAGTGGCGAAATCCTCGCAGCAACAGGATCCCATCGTGCGCTCCCTCAATGCGCTCGCCTTGCTGGCCAGCGGCGATCCCGCCTATCTCCCGCTGGTCAAGAAGGAAGCCGAGTGGGCTGCGGGCTACTCGTCCCGCTCAATGCAGACGTGGCACTACGGCTACGTCATCATACTGCTCTCCGAGTATGTGATGGCGACCGGCGACCAGTCGGTCATGCCGGGACTGCGACGCCTCGCACTGGAAGCCGCCAGGGGCCAGAGCGCGGTCGGCTCGTGGGGCCACAAATTCGCGAGACCTGATGGCCGTCTCTACGGCTACGGGATGATGAACTCTCCAGGAGTGCCGCTGACCATTTCGTTGGTGCTGGCTCGCGAGGCCGGCGTGAAAGAGCCGGAGGTGCCGCGCGCCATCGAACTCAGTGCCCGCTTGTTGCGATTCTACATCGGCAAAGGCGCGGTTCCCTACGGCGACCATCACCCGTGGATTGAGAACCACGACGACAACGGCAAGTGCGGAATGGCCGCGGTCCTGTTCAACCTGTTGGGCGAGTCGAAAGGCGCCGAGTTCTTTTCCCGCATGAGCGTCGCCTCCCACGGACCAGAGCGCGACACCGGGCACACCGGCAATTTCTTTAACATGCTGTGGTCAATCCCGGGTGTCGCCCAGTCCGGCCCGCATGCGACCGGGGCGTGGATGAACGAGTTCGGCGCTTGGTATTTCGACTTCGCGCGCCGCTGGGACGGCACATTCCTCCACCAAGGCCCGCCCGAGCCGGGCAACGACAGCTACGGCGGTTGGGACTGCACCGGCGTTTACCTCCTGGCCTACGCGATGCCGCTGAAGAAGATTTATCTGACCGGCAAACGCCCGGGTGTCACCCCGCAGTTGGACGCCGCGGCAGCGCAGGCGCTCATCCTCGATGGCCGTGGCTGGAGCAACAAGGACCGCAACAGCGCCTACGACAAGCTCAGCGAAGATCAACTCTTTGAGCGCCTCGGCAGTTGGTCGCCGGTAGTTCGCGAGCGGGCCGCGATGGCGCTGGGCCGGCGCAAGGAGGTCTCCATTCCACCCCTGGTGAAAATGCTGGAGTCTCCCGCGCTGAATTCTCGCTACGGTGCCTGCCAGGCCCTGATCGCGCTGCGCGGGCGTGGAGCGCCGGCCATCGAACCGCTGCGCAGATCATTGGCGGAACAAGACCTCTGGCTGCGCATCAAGGCGGCCGAAGCGCTCGCAGCCATCGGCGCTCCCGCCATGCAGACGGTTCCCCAACTCCTCGAACTGCTGGCTCAGGTGGACCCGCAGAACGACCCGCGCGGCATGCAGCAGCGGTATCTCTCCTTCGCCCTGTTTGATCGCGGCGGGATGCTGGGCCGGTCGCTTGATGGCGTGGATCGCGAGGCGCTTTACAAAGCCGTGAGGGCCGGGCTTAAGAACCAGGACGGTCGCGCCCGCGGCAGCATCGGATCGGTCTATCGTAACCTCTCCGCCGAAGACATCAAACCGTTGTTGCCCGCCATCTATCAGGCGATCATCGAACCCGCTCCGAGCGGCGAGATGTTTGCTGACTCGATTCGTGTGGAGGGGCTGCGTCTCCTGGCCAAACATCGGATCAAAGAGGGAATCAGCGCCTGCGTGAACTACACGCGCGATCAGAATCCGTGGGATAGCCAGGAGCGCACACCTGAATTGATGAAGATCCTGCTCACCTACGGCACCAACGCCAAGTCGGTCATTCCTGAGCTGACCAAGATCGCCGACTATTTTGAAAAGGACGAAAAGGACTTTCCCAAGAATCTGATGCTCATGAAGGCCAAGTGCGTCCGCGAAACGATCCTTGCGATTGAAGCATCGACGGACTCCCCGGAACTCATCCGACTCAAATAGGAAAAGAATCCCCACCGAATCACCCGCGCAAAGTGAGCGCAACTGAAAAACTGATAGGAATAAAACTGACATGAAGAGGATACGCTACACCGCATGGCTGGCTGGATTGATCTCGCTACTGGTTTTGTCGCATGCCGGAGCCGAAGAGAAATTGGAACGTGGAAAGGATCGCATTGATGTCCCTGCCATCGGGGCCGGGTTGTGTCTGCACAATCTGTTTCAGTCCGACATGGTGATTCAACGCGACAAGCCCATCCGGATCTGGGGCTGGGCTGAGCCCGGCGAAAAAGTCACCGTGACCTTTGGCGACCAGACCCAGTCGGCCACGGCGGCGGCCGATCGATCGTGGAAAGTCGAACTGCCGGCCATGACAGCCAGTTCCGAGCCGCACCGGTTGGTCGTCCAAGGCAAAGCCAAGACGATCAAGCTGGAGAATCTGCTCATCGGGGATGTCTGGTTGCTGGGCGGACAGAGCAATATGGAGTTTCCGATCTACAAGGTTGATGGCGGTTCACTCGAAATCGTCTCTGCCAATTTCAAAAACATCCGCCTCTTCACCGTCCCGCAGCAGAATGGCCCTGATTACAAGAAGTCCTTTCCGTGTCAGTATCAGTGGAGTGATTGGTTCGGGCAGCACTACCGGCAGGGATATTGGGATGTCTGCTCCCCGGCGACGGTCAGCGAGATGTCCGCCATCGGCTACATCTTTGCCCGACGGATTCACATGGCGACGCAAATTCCGATCGGAGTGATCGATGCGTCGCGAGGCGGCACGTCCATCGAGACGTGGATTCCCCGCGACGTGTTGAACACAGTCAACACAGCGGAAGTCAAAGCCATGCTGGCCGACTGGGACAAGAAAGTCGCGGCATTCAATCCGCAGAAAGACCTCGAAGCAAGGATCAAGGGGTTCAATGAACAGACGGCCGGCTTGAAGGCACAAGGCAAGGAGATCCCAGCAAACCGCACCCCGCCATCCGATCTGCGCCCGGGGCCGGTCATGGACATGAACAATCCGGGCAACTGCTACGCCAGCATGATTGCGCCGATTGCCGGCTTCCAGATCAAGGGCGCCATTTGGCATCAGGGGTATAACAACGCCATGCAACCCAACGGTCACGTGATGTATTATCAGGTTTTCCCAAAGTTGATTGGCACCTGGCGCGAGGCGTTCAATGACCCCAAAATGCCTTTTGGCATCATCTCTCTCTGCACCGAGGGGGATCCGCAAGACTTGGATAACTACCTCGAGATGATCGCGAACGAAGGGATCTACATTCGGGAAGTCCAATACAAGACCTTCCTTGACTTCCAGAAAGCTGGCGACAAGAACGTTGGATTCGCCAGCAGTTTCGATCAACGCCGGGCCTGGTATCATCCGCAGATCAAAATTCCGGTCGGCGAGCGCATTGCCGGTTGGGCGTTGGTGACACAATACGGGCTGTCCAAAGATATCCGCTGGCAGCCACCGACGATCAAGGAGATGCGGGTGGAAGGTGGTAAAATCTTCCTAAGACTGGATTCTTCCAACGCAATCCCCTACAACGACGGCCCCATCCTCGGGTTCGCCATTGCCGGGAAGGACGGGAAATTCCAACCCGCCAAAGCCGCATGGCTCAACAAAAGCACCAACAGCAGCAGTAAACAGGAGGACCGCAGCGTCATCGTTCTGTCCAGCCCGCTCGTGGCGGAGCCCGTGTATTACCGGCATGCGTGGGGCCGAAACCCGCTGGCCAACCTTAAAGCGGACGGCATCCCATTTGACACCCTGCGCAACGACAACTGGACAGTCGCTGACATGTACGAGATCTACACCTGCAAAAAGAGCGCGACGCCCAACATTCTGAATGGAAAAGAGTTCCGAGAGCTGACCGAAGCGTTACACGCCGAAGACGTGAAGCGCCGCCTGAAGGAGGCAGAAACGTTCATTAAGGAGCACCAAGACGCAGCCATGAGCAAGGCTCCTCATAACTGAACTCAATCAAATTCACCCCATGAAACGCACCCTCCATCCACAGGAACCAAGACCGATGAAAAACAAGAACAGAATCACAATCACTGTGCTGGTCAACCGAGATTCCATTCGCCATTCGTTAGGCCGCGTGGAGGGGCAAGACGCAGGGTTTCCGTTAAGTTTTGCGTCCTACGCAGCGTGATGAGGCGTGCAGAGAAGGCGAGTGCAGGCTCTTTGGCAGCAAGATTTCATGGCGAGGGCGGCCCAGCGCCCACGTGTGGACACATGCGAACCTCGCCAGGGAGATGACGTAAAGCAGGGACACGTGGAGCATGGCGGACTTGGCGTGGCAGATCCAGTGATGGAGTAGAAACAGGTTCGGGCAACCGTGGTTCTCGGGCAAATCGGCCTCCGAAAGAAGTTGTGAGCAGGCGTGTCGGAGGCTACCATAAGTGTGGCCAAAGAGACAAGTTGCGCCGCCAGACGAAGGGCACTAAAATCGGTGGACCAGTACACAGGGCGCTGCTGGAGCGCCGGGGGCCGCAACTAATCGGGCCATGTGATGAAGGAAACAACCTCAAATTTGAAATGGAATAGTAAAGGATATCTTGAATGAAAGCACATACCCAACCCCTCTCCCGTCCGATCTCCGCGCCGCGCCCTGGCTTTTCCAGGCGCATGGGTTTGCTGTTGAGCGTGTGCGCCGTGCTGTTTTTCAGCGTGGGGCCCCTGCAAGGGGAAGATGCCGCGCCCCACCCCCTGGCGGGCGCGGACGAACTAACCCCGTCGCGCAGTCACTATTTTTCCTGGATCGACAATACCAACGAAGGCGCCACGGAGCACCAGACGCTGGCCAACCTGGAGTTCTTCAAGTGGCTCCACGAGGAATATGGCATGGCTCTGGATATCTATGCACTCGACGCCGGGGCCATCGACGCGCCTGGATACTACGGCAGCCTCGATTCCGAGAAGTTCAAGAAACAGTTCCCCAACGGATTCGGGCCGATCGCCGAGAAAGCCGCGTCGTTCGGCTGCCGCCTGGGCGTCTGGCTGGGACCGGACGGCTTCGGCAATACGCCGGAAGAGGAGAAGGCGCGCACCGGCATGCTGGTCAAACTGTGCCGCGATTACCATTTTCACCTGTTCAAGGTGGACGCGGTTTGCGGCCAGTTGCGCACCGAAAAGCAGGGGGCCTTTATCCGCATGCTGAAGGAGTGCCGCAAATACTCGCCGGATCTGATCGTTCTGAACCACCGCTTGAATCTCGGCGAGGGCCTGCCTTATGTCACCACCGCGCTCTGGGGCGGCGAGGCCTATATCGATGTCTGGCGGGGTAACAGAGGGACGGCCACACACAACCGCGCTGTCACCATCGAACTCGGCGTGCCGCTCGATAAGGCGAGCGGCAAGCCCAAACGCCTGGTGGAGGACCACGGCGTCTGCCTTTCCTCCTCCCCGGATTATTGGGAGGACGACTTGTTCCTTCAGGCCTTGTCGCGAAACCTGATTCTGGCTCCCGAGTTGTACGGCAGCCCCTGGTTCCTGCGCGACGACGAGTTTTCCAAACTCGCGCGCATCTACAATCTCACCCGCCGCTACCGCGATATTCTCCCGCGGGCAGTGGTGCTCGACGACAAGATATATGGGCCTAACGCCATCTCGCGCGGAGACCGGAAGACACGCCTCATCACCCTGCGCAACCCGACGTGGAACCCGGTCACCTACACGGTGACCCTGGATGACGGCCTCGGCCTCGCCGCCGACGGCCCCTACGAAGTCCGGCGTCTGCATCCGGCGGAGGAAATCCTCGGATCCTTCAAGAAAGGCGAAAGCCTCAAGGTGACGGTGCCGGCGTTCCGGGGTTATGTCATGATTGTTTCCGGTGAAGCGTCCCGGGAGTTGGGTGTCGCCGGATGCGCCTACGAGGTGGTGCGCGACGTGCCGGGCAAACCCGCTATCATCAACCTGTTAGGAATGCCCGGGACAAGCGCCAGGATCACCTTGCCGGCGCAGCCGCGCAAATTCGTCAAGGCCACGCTGGCGGGGAATCCGGCCGACGGATTGCTTGCGGGGAAGTTCCAGGAAGTCGCGTTCCCGGGCGAGGCCCTCAAGCAGCCCTGGCATCGCAAACTGAACGACCTGAAACCGGTGGAGGTTCCGGCGGACGCCGGGTCGCTTTATGAAGCCACCTGTTTTGCGGCGGACAACAACGCCCTGGAAATCCGCTCCCTCTTCCGCTCCGGGGCCACCCGGATCCCCCAGGTCCAGGCTTCCCGCGACGCATTTCTAGGGCAAAAGCTCCTGGTCGAGCGCGGCGTCTGGGATCGCTACCTCTTTGACAATGACCCGGGAACCTTCTTCCGCCTCAGGCAGGCCGCCATCTGGCAGGGCGCCCTCCGCATCGATATGGGCAAAGCCACCTCCATCGATCAACTGGTGCTCAAGAACGTGGACAAGCGATTCGATCCGGCCGAAATCTTTGTTTCCGCAGACTTGAAAGATTGGACTGCCGCGGCGACCCGCATCGAACCGGAAAGCCCGGCGGAAGCCACCGTGTTGAAAGGCAGTTACTCCGGCACCAAAGAGTGGGAGACCATCCAGGTGAATCGCATCACCGTCGATCTGCCCAAAGAACTGCGGACCCTGCGCTACATCAAAATCCCGGGCAAGGCCGTCAATGTCGGCGAAGCCATCGGCTACTCCAAGGGCGTGCCGATTGACAGAATCCTTTGGCGCGCATCGAATGTTTTCGCGGACTATGCAAAGGCGCCCGCCCGGCGGGCATGGAGCGGATCCTTCCGTCTCGATGAGGCCGCCAGGGGTTCCTATCTGGTGATCCCGTGCAACGGCAAGCACGGCCGCGACGGCGCCTACGCGGCATTGCGGATGGAGGGACGCTGGATCGGCGCTCCGCAACGAGCGAAAGCCTATCCGGCCAATCCCTGGGAAGCCGGCAATGGCCGTCCCGACGCCAACCTCAGCTATTTCTTCCCGATAACCGAAGACATGCTCGGTAAAACCATCGACGCCGTCGTCCTGCAGTTTGAATCCGAGGGCAAACCCCCAATCCCCCTGGGTGAATTCACCTCGGAAGTCTGGATCACCGCCTACCCCATCCCCTATGTCTCGAAGCAACTGGTCCTGGAGGAATAGGCGATCCCCGCCGCCGCGCCGGCGTCCGAACATCCCGCCTTGGGAGAGCCACGACTTGATCTCGGCGATATTCTGCAACTTGCGGATTTGGCCTGAGCCATCTCGTAATCGGGTGTGCTGGTCAACCGAGATTCTGTTCGCCATTCGTTAGGCCGCGTGGAGGGGCAAGACGCAGGGTTTCCGTTAAGTTTTGCGTCCTACGCGGCGTGATGAGGTGTGCAGGGAAGGCGAGAGCAGGCTCTTTGGCAGCAAGATTTCATGGCGAGGGCGGCCCACGCCCGCGTATGGACACAGGCCAGCCTCGCAGGGAGATGACGTGGAGCAGGGTGGGCTTGACGTGGCGGCTCCAGTGATTGGGCAGAAATAAGTTCGGACAACCGTGGTTCTAGGGCAAATCAGCCTCCGAAAGAAGTTGTGAGCAGGCGTGCCGGAGGCTACCATGGAGTCCGCTGGTACGATAGGGCTGGGCAGGGGCCCAGTATGGCTCGGAGTAAATGGTCATATGGGAAAACGCTTCTGGCTATGCCGACCGACGCATACGATGTACAAGCCCTTCGCCATTTTCGCCTTGGCGCTAGTGGTTCTTGTTCCGAGGGCCGCTCTGGCGCACCAGCCGCGAATTGTGGGCAGTGGTCCGGTGGATATCCGTCAACCGGAAGTGTCACAGGCTTTCTATGGCGAACTGACCGGCGCGCCGGTTGAGTATCGAATCCAGTCGGCCGAAGCTTTCCGCCTCTACGTCGGCATTCTGGTGCCGGACATTCCGGCGGCCCGGAAGGATATTTCCGCCGAGATTTATCGCGTCACTCCGAAAGGAAACGAAACTGTGACGGTTCTCGACGGCCAGGCATTCGACTGGACGCCGTTTTTCGAGGAGTTCGCGCAGGACAACTACTTCCGGGGACCCGAATACAAAGCGAATGATTCCCAGAAAGGCGTGGAACTCAAGGGCCGCACGGTTCCGGGGGGAACGTATGTGATCAAGGTGTTCAGTCCGACGAACCAAGGAAAATACACATTGGCGACGGGGGATCTGGAAGAGTTTCCCCTCAAAGAAATCATCAACGCGGCAATGGCGGTCCCGCAGATCAAGGCGCGGTTCTTTGGTGAATCGCCGCTCAGGATATGCCTTTCGCCTTTCGGCTGGGGCTACGTTCTCATCCTTTACCTCTTTGCCTTCCTCGTGGGCTTCAGCTACCGCACGTTGCTCCGGAAACTTGCCAAGACCGGGCCGCACACCCGGCCGAAGAATATCGGCGGCACGGGTCGGCTCATCCGGGCGGGCCTCGGGTTGGCACTGCTTATTGGGGCCATTACTACTTCCTGGAATCCGCTTCTGCTCTTTCTCTCCGGTTTTTGCTTCTTCGAAGCCATCTTCAGTTGGTGCGGCTTCTATGCCGCGATTGGAAGGAGCAGTTGTCCCTTGAACCCAATCAAGGAATCTTAGCCATGCATACGCAGTTATTTTAGCAGCAGCGGACGTCACATATCGTTGGCCGAAGCGGGCCCTCACCCGGCGCTGCGTCGTGCAGGTGCGGGTGGGCAGAACAAATTTCTGTCAGTCTGGCTTGGCTAAGACAGGACAATGAGCCAGTAAGGAGATGCAATGAACATGGCGCAAAGAGTGTGGCTAAAGTGCGTGATACTGCTGGCATTGCTGGCCGGGGTGGCTGCGAGCGCCGCGGAGAAGAAGGCCATGCCGAAGGAGGACGTGGTCGAATTCCCGGCGATCGGCCAGGGCCTGTGCGTCGCCAACGTCTTTCAGTCGAACATGGTTCTCCAGCGCGACAAGCCGCTGAACATCTGGGGTTGGGCTGAACCGGGCGAAGAGGTCATCGTTGTGTTCGCCGGACAGCAGGTCCAGGCCCGGGCGGCGGCGGATCGGGCCTGGCAGGTGACGCTCCAGCCGATGCCCGCCAACCGCGTCCCGCAGACCATGACGGTCAAGGGAAAGGGCACGACTCTGGCGCTGGCGAACATCCTGGTCGGCGACGTCTGGATACTGGGCGGCCAGAGCAACATGGAATTTCCCATCAGCAACGTTGACGACGGGGAGTTGGAAATCGTCTCGGCCAACTTCCCGCAGATCCGGCTCCTGACCATGCCGGTGGGAAAGGGCTTTGCGTCGGTCCGCAGCTTCGAGCGCCTCCACGAGTGGAGCGACTGGTCCAAGCGGCACTTTCGCAAGGGTGATTGGGACATCTGTTCGCCCGAAACCGTCCGGGAGTTCTCGGCGATCGGCTACATCTTTGGGCGTCGGGTTCACATGGCCAGCGGCGTGCCCATCGGGTTGATTGATGCCTCGATCGGTGGGACCACCGTTGAAACTTGGACGCCGCTGGACGTGTTGCGAAAGATTGAAGGCGCCGAAACAAAGGCCATGCTCAAGGACTGGGACAACCGAATCGCCGCATTCGATCCGCAGGCCGACCTCAAAGCACGAGTGGCCGCCTATGAGAACCGCATGAAGAATCTCCAAGCCAAGGGCCAGCCGGTCCCCGCGGATGAGCAGCGACCGGGCGACATACGGCCGGGGCCCGTTGCCGACAAGAACCGCCCGGGCTGTCGTTACGCCAGCGTGATCCAGCCGCTCCGCGGCCTGGCGGTGGCCGGGGCGCTTTTCCACCAAGGCTTCAACAACTGCTTCAACGGCTCCGCCGGCGCACGGATGTACTACCAGGTGTTCGGGAAGATGATCGCCGCCTGGCGGGCGAACTTCGATGACCCGAAACTCCCGTTTTGCATCATCTCGCTTTGCACCGCCGGCGAGCCGCAGACCATGGAGAATTTCGCGGTGCCGATGTATGACGCAGGCACGCTGATCCGCGAAGCGCATTACCGGACTTTTCGTGATCTTTACGACGCTGGGGACACGGCCATCGGCTTCGCCAGCAGCTTCGATCAGCGAAAGAGCTTCTATCACCCGCAGATCAAGATTCCCGTCGGCGAACGCGCCGCCAAGTGGGCGCTGGCCACGCAATACAAGCTCTTGCAGGGACGGGATGCCCAGGACTACTGGCTGCCGCCCACGATCCAGAAGGTCGAATGCGCCGATGGTACGCTCCGCCTCACGATGAGTGGTGAGGTCAAGACCAGGGATGACAGCGACGGCAAATTGCTGGGCTTCGCCATCGCCGGCGAGGATCGGCGGTTCTATCCCGCCGACGCCACCTGGCTCACCGATGGCACAAAGAACAACCGCAACCGGGTTCAGTATGACCGCAAAATCATCGTCCTGAGCAACCGGTTCGTCCCCAAGCCCATTCATTACCGGTACGCTTGGGCGAGAAACCCGATGGGGAACATTGTCAACAGCCGCGGGGTTCCCCTGGCCGCGCAGCGCAGCGACGATTGGATCCTCGAGGAGACTCCCGTGAAGATTGCGACGCCGAAGGACATGCCGGAAGACGCCGTCAGAAGGCAGGTGGCCAATCAGCTTCGCAAGGAACTCGAACAGGCGGACCTCATGCGCCGCATCCAGGAGGCCGAAGCGACTATCGCGGAGCTGAAACCCGCCCTCGAGAAGGCCAAGGCCGACGAAAAGAAGAAGAACGCAGCCGATGCCGGCAAAGGCCGGGCCGGGGCTGAACCGTGACAGCGTGGCGCCGGTGCAATCGCGTGATGCGCTTTGGCGAGGCAATGAAGCGGCGTGATTTTCTCAAGGCCGCCGGCGGCGCTGTGGTGGGCGGGGTGGCTTTCGCCGGTCTATTGGAGGATTAGGGTAACGCTGCTGAACTCAAATCCGTGGACATCCGGGAGTTTTTTGAATCGGACGACCCGGAGGTTCTCGCACTGACGCAGCGTGTCTTTGACAAATGCATTCTGGAAAAACTCCAGCAGCCGGCCGAACCCTTGCAGCACACCTGGGTCCGCCCGGTCGGGCCGTACTACAACGGCCAATGGATCTGGGACACCATGTTCGTGGTCGATCTGTTGAGCCTCCTGCCCGACCAGAAGAAAGTCATCCGCGACATTTTCCAGAACTATTGGGATTTTCAGGATCGCTGGAACCAGCGGATGCCGGCCTATGTCCGCGACATGGTGGGCCATGGCGGACTTGCTTCCGCACGAACGATAACAGGGAAACCAGGCAGTTCCAGACGGAGAAATGATGATGAACCAACTTAAAGCAATGCCTTTCCTCGCAGTCCTTCTGGCTGTTCATCCCGTGAATGCAGGCGACACACCCCCAATGAAAGACTTGATCGCCAAGGCAGCGCAAGGCGACACCAATGCACAAGTCTCGCTGGCTGTTCGTTACCGTGATGGCAAAGGCGTCAAGAAGGACTACGCCGAGGCGATGCGCTGGGCTCACCTTGCAGCCGATCGCGGTGATGCGGCGGCGATGGATTTCGTGGGCTTCGCTTACTTGAGTGGGCGTGGGGTCCATCGCAGTCCGAAGATTGCCGTTGGTTACTTCCAGGCCGCGGCCGGAGAATCCGCCACGGCCGCTTTCAATCTGGGCCAGTGTTACTTCGGTGCCCAGGGTGTCGCCCAGGATATACCCAAGGCGCTGGAGCTTTGGAAAAAAGCAGCGGCGATGGGCAGCGGCCGAGCAGCCTCGACTGCGGCGATGGTCTATCTCTCCGGCGAAGGTGTCGCGCCAGACCCAATGGAAGCACGCAAGCTCGCCACGCGGGCGGCGGAACTGAATGACCCCTCGGGCCTCGTGGTCCTGGGCGAAATCCAGTTTCAGGCCGGCGAGATCGAACAAGCCCGTGCCAACTGGACCAAGGTGTCATGTCTCAAGCCGGTCGGCCCAACCGGCCAGCCTCAGCAACCTGCCGATAACATGGCCGCCCAGGAGGGCGCCGACCTCCTGAGGCTCCTCGACTACCGGCGCCGCAAGCCCGAACCCGGGCGGTTTGCGCTCGTGCAGGCTCCTCACATCCACCAGGGGTTCAACAACTGCGGCGCCACGGCCTCGGCCACGCTCGCCCGCTTTCAAGGTGCGAAGGTAGGCGCGTGGGAATTCAAACGGCTCTGTCCCTCCCCCGTCGGGACCGGCACCGACTGGGGCGACCTGCTGAAGGCGGCGGAGAAATTAGGCCTGCGCTGGAAGCTGATCACCTTTACGCCAGATGACGCCGGGTTCGAACAGGCCGCAGCTTTCCTGCGTTCGGAACTGGATGGCGGGCGTCTCGTCGTCATTGATTTCAAATTCACCGGTCCGGACTACCCTGGCGGCGAGGCCGGTCATACCCTCGGCGTCGGCGGTTACATCTCCGCCGAGAATCTCTATGTCCTCTGCAATCCAGCAATCCCCACGCCCGGCCTGCAGCTCATGACCGCCGAGGACCTGAAATGCTACTGGCGTTCCGACCATTACGGTAAACTCTCGAACGGCGTCCTGTCGAGACCGGCCATCGCCATCGACACACCGTGACTCACCCCGGCGACGGCGACGGCAGGCTCACAAATGTCGGGTTCGTCAGTACGTCATCAGGCAAGGAATGTGTAACGTCAGCGGCTTTGGCACTAGGCAGAGCGTTTGGTGAAGGGAGAGGTTCAGCGGTAGTGGCGCTGGACTTGGGCCAGCGACCTTCGGGTTCTGTACCCGACGAGCCTACCGCTTCCACATGCAAGACAACCGCTGGCGTTGGGGGGCATTCAGGTCCGCAGTTCCTGCAGCCTTCAAACTCGGCTCCCGCACGCGGCACAGTACTTGGCCGAGTTGAGGCTTTGCACGGCGTCGGCAACCGCTTTCCCTGGGACCTTGATTTTCGGCACGTACTTCCCGTCCTTGCCAATCCCAAGTTCCAAGTGGAAGCCGAGAAAGTCAAAGCCGTCACGGACGTGTGTAATGTGGGTCTTTTCCAGCGAGAGTTCGACACCGCATTCGCGGCGAAGGAAACTCTGTATCCGGTCGCGCATCTCTCCCGCACAGCGCTTCGAGCCGCGCGTGATGAACACACACCAACCTTGATCCATCCCAAAAATATCACATTCCGGGTGGACCGGGTTTTGGGGGAAAGGTCACAATGAAGTGGATGAGGTTGAAGAGAATCTTGTCGGCGACGGGGTCCTTGCCGAGGTTGTCGAGGAGACGGAGTTGCGAGGCGAGACAACGGCCTTTGCCGAATGGAACGATGGCCATGTCGGCGCCCCACCACGTGTCACCCGGTCCGTAGTAGTGACGTTTGCGCACGTCGAGATCAGGGTACCAGTCATAGCCGATGGCCGCGACGATTGTTTCTCCAGCAACATCTTGCAGCGTGTTCTCGGCCCAGACGTTTTCATAGATAGCTCCCATCATGACGTTGACCGGGAGGCCATCGAAAATCGGATGATCCTTCACCAGGTGCGGGATGCTGTTCCACGCGCCGACGGCTCTTTTTGAGCGTGCACTAACGGGAAGCAGAAGTGATGCTTTTCCGCCCAGGCCCCACTTGGGATTCTGGCCGCTTCCTTGCAGATAGACGGCGGTTCCACCGGCTTTGATAAACGCCACGAGTTCGGCGAACAACTTCCTCTGCTCAGGCGTTTTCGCTTCGGTGAGCGACACAAACACGGGAATGGAACGGTCGGTTTTTGCGTCGAATTCCACAAACGTGATCCCGGCCTGTTTCAAGAACGGCTTCAGCGAATTGCTCGGGTCGAGCACCGCGATTTGCTGCTTGGGAACTGTCAGTTGTTCGGCGCTGAAGACGTCGAAGCTGTACGCGTTACCGGCAACCGGCGAGCCGTCAGCGGCAGTGATCTCGGCCTTGACCGTATACGTTCCCTTGAGCGCCTTGGTATCGAACGGCTCGCTGAAGAGCGGTGTGATGCCGGAAGTCATGTTGGCCTTGATGGTCTTCGTGAAAACGATTTTGCCGTTACCGGCGGCGACTTCCACTTTCAGGTTCCCACTGATGGAACCCAGCTCGTTCACACCGGTGATCCCGATCTTCGTTCCGCGCTCGGCATACACATTGCGCGGATGGACACGGATCGAAAGGATGCGCGGCTGGTTGGCGGCTTTCGTGCCTTCGTAGGCGTAGGTCTTCGGATTGCGCCACAGGTCGAGCAGTCCCGCACCGATGATCCAGTCGCCATCGGTCAGGGCGTGAATGCAGTAGCCTTCCACCTTGGGATTACAGCGCACGGCTTCGATCATGCGCTTGTTCGCGGTGCCGTGGATTTGCTGCTGGTCGAGACAGAACTTCTGGAGATCGGGATAGATTTTGTCGAACCCGCTTTCCTTCAAGACGCGGCGGTGTTCCTCGGCGAGGCGGCGGTTGTAAACCGTGGGCGGCACGATGGGGTTGCCGGTCGCCGCGAATCGCTGATTGTTGTCCACCAAGTCGGGCAGACTGCCGTAACCCAATTCGGAAAAGAATGACATCAGCCCCGGCACCACGTTTTTGCCGGGCATTCTCCCGCTCAGCCCCATCTTTCGCATTTCCTCATGGGTCTTCGCGCCGGTCAGGAGCAGCTTCTGGTATGCCTCCTCGTTGATCTGCGGTCCCGGGTAGTCGTGGATGTCGTTGAACTTGGTGGGTTCGGACTCGTAAGGCAGATACATGTTCGCGCCTTGCGCCCACCCGCCCGACTCGTCCAGAATCAGGCGCGTCGGATCAAGCTGGCGGGCCAGCACAGACATCGGATGCAACAGTCGTTTGAGGTTGGGCTGGTCGTCTCTAATCTCGTTGAACAGTTCCCACTGCACCACGCAGGTGCGGTTCCGGTCGCGCCAGATGCTTTCGCGCACCTCGTTTTCAACCCAGCCCGACAGGCGGGCGGAATCAATGGGCATTCCCATGCACTCGACCGCCAGCGAACCCACGGTCAGCACGCCCATCTCGTCGGCCAAATCGAGCCACATTGGCGGCGGCGGTTTGCGCCACGGGCGGATCATGTTGAACCCCGCGTCTTTCGCCAGTTGAATCTCGCGGATCGCCATCTCGCGGCTGTCGGGGTACGCCAACTTCACCGGGTACAACCCCTCGAAGAAGGTGGCTTTCAAATACAACTGCTTGCCATTTAGATAAAACTTCTTATCGCGAATGGTGAATTCACGCATTCCGAATCGAGTCTCCCACCGGTCGGAAACCGTGTCGCCATACGTCACGCTCACCTCGGCGCGGTAAAGGTGCGGATGGTCCGGCGCCCAGTACACCGCATCGGGAATCTGCAGCGTCCAGTCTTGCCGGTTCGCGCCCGGTTTGAGGTCCAACGTCTTGCTCATTGTTGCCGCGACCTGATCCGGCTGGCTCACCGAGCGGATTGCAATCGTGACCTTGGCGGGACCGGCTTTCTTCCCTTCATGCAACAACTCCAAGTGGAACGTCGCGGTGTTGTCGGAAATCTTCGGCTCGACGAAAACGTCCTTCACGTAAACGTCGCCCGTGGCGATCAGCCGGACCGGCTGCCAGATGCCGCCCGTGATCGCGCCGCGCCATTGCGGCGTTTCCATGGGACCCATGCCGTCCACCCGTTTGTCCTGCAGCAGGATTGGACCGACCACGCGCAGGATCAGCGTGTTTTCCCCGTCGAATTTCAGCAGATTGTCCACCCGAAACTCGAACGGCGTGAACCCGCCCTCGTGAACACCCACGGCGGTGTCATTCAACCGGACTTCGGACCGGAAGTTGACCGCGTCGAAGTGTAACCGAACGGTTTTGCCCGCCCAGTTTGCCGGGACCTTGAACGCGCGCCGGTAATAGGCCACGCCTTCATAGTCCTTTTCGATCAGCTCCCAGCAACTAGGCACCGCGATGTCCCGCATCTGCTCCCGCGGAAAATTCTTTTCGCGAACCCATTGCTTCGCTCCGCCTTCATTATCCCGGTCAAAGACGATCTGCCACGTGCCGTCCAACGGAAAGGTTTCCCCTGCCAAGACGCCGCTAGCCGCCAGCAGCAGGACAGCGAGGAGTGTGAGGGTGTGTTTCATGGTGAATCCTTTTCTACTCCCAGACAATCGGCAGCCAAACTGTCATTTCACTGACGCCGCGGTTGCACCAAGCGTAATAGGGAATCAGCCGCAGCAAGATGGAGTCGGCTTTGGCCGTCGGCACGCGGCGATAGAGGGCGTTGACATCCTTTGTCTGGGACACGGCTCGGGCCTGGGTTTCCAGCACCGTGACGCCGTGCAGCAGATTGCTTTCATGGTGCGCTGTCCATTTGGCATCACGTTCAATCCGCACGTTCTCGATGGCGACGCCCGGCGGCAGGTCTTTGTCTTCGAGGCAATAGACGAGCGGTCCGCGCATCACCGCCACCTGGTTGCGGGTTTCTTCGACGAGCGGATTGGCCTCCATGAGAACCACCGGCATCGGCAATTGCAGTTCCACAACGTCACCGGCTGTCCATGCACGACGAATCTCGCTGTAAGAACCCGGTTGTAATTTTTCACTGGAGACTTGGCCATTGATCTTCAACACCGGCTGTTCCACCCAACCAGGGATGCGCAGGCGCAAGGCCATTACTTTCTCCGGGGCTTTCTCAATGCGGATGCTGATCTTGCCGTCCCAGGGATAGTCCGTCGTTTGGATCAACTGGATCGCGTCCCCGCCGGGCAACTGCGTGTCCAGTCGGCCCGCTCCGTAGAGGTGAATCCACACGGTGTCCGATGACACGCCATAGGCGTAGGTGTGCAACTGGGCGATGGTGCGGGCGAGGCTGGGCGGGCAGCAGAAACAATGCACCGGCAATGCGGGGGTCGTGTTGGGCCACCGCTGCAGCGCGTCCTGGCTCAAAAGCGGGACTTCCGGGCCGCTGCGCCGCAAGGGATTTGTGTAAAAGTAATGGTCTCCGTCCAAGCTGATCGCGGAGAGCATGCTGTTGTAGAAGACGCGTTCCATGACGTCCGCATACTTGGCGTCACCGGTCAGCAGCAGCATGCGCCAGTTCCACATGGCGTTGGCGATATTGGCGCAGGTCTCGTTGTAAGCCGTGCGGTTGGGCAACTGGTAGGACATGCCAAAGGCTTCATGCACCGAGTCGGGTTTGCGTTTGCTTTTATCTCGGTGGGATTCGCCGTGATGTAGCGCCGCTATGCCGCCGGTGATATACATCTTGTGGGCGGTCACGTCCTGCCAAAGCCGTTCCAGTGCCTCGAATAATGCCGGCTCGCCCGTTTCCGCATAGACGTCCGCCGCGCCGCACCAGAGGTAGGCGGCGGTGACGGCATGACCCACCGCTTCGGTTTCTTTTCGCAAGGGCACCTTGGACTGATACAAGTCCGAACCGCCGGGCTGCGAGCCGCGCATGGTCACGAAGACGCCTGCCAACCGTAGGTATTTCTTGTCGCCTGTGGTGCGATACAACTCAGCGGCACCCATGATGTTGGACGGGTTGAAATCCATGTGCGCGAGTTCCTTGGGCCGTGGCTCAAACACCTTGAGCAAATAATCCCCAACTTTGCGGGCCACCTTGAGGAAGTTGTCCTTGCCCGTGACGCGATGATGGATGCAAGCCGCTGTCATGAGATGCCCCATGTTGTAAAACTCATGGTTTTGGATATCGGTCCAGCGGCTCTTCTTGTCCGGTTGGAGTTGGATCTGGGTCGAAATATAGCCATCTGGCGCTTGGGCTTTGGCGATGACGGCAATGACCTCGTCCATCTGCCGGTCCAATGCGGGGTCTTGGTTGAGGGCGTAGATGCTGGCGGCCGCCTCGATCCACTTGTAACAATCGCCATCGCTCCAATTGTTGCCGAAGAACTTTCCTTGAATCTCGCCCGCCGCCACCCGCAGGTTGTAGAACGTGGCCGAGTTGGTAGGAAGTTCCATCACCTGTTTCATGGTCGGGATCGTCACGCGACAATCCTGCTGCCAGCGCTCGCCCCAGAACCCGCCGGTCCAGCGGGCTTCATCCAGTCCAATCGTGCGAAACTTCACATGCGGACTGGCAGAGACGTTGACGACTTCCTTGTTTGCCGCCACGCCTTCGAGGGTGGTGACGCCCAACACGGCCGCAGTCAGGGCCAGGATGATCAGGTGGTTGCTTTTCATAGGGTTCTTTCAGTTGAGTTTCCCGGCCGGCAGAGCCTTGTGCCAGCCATCCCGCCATTGTTGCGTCAGTTGCTGGAGCAAAGCTGTGTTGACCTTGTCCACGGCGATGTTCACGTTCTCGTCCGGATCGTTTTGGTGATCGTAGAGTTCCACGGCAACCGGTTTGTCCGGCTGGCGGTCGTCGCACCAGTAAACGAAGCGATACCGGTCCGTCCGCATGGAGTAGCCGGTGACGTGGAGGTTGTATTTCTCCACGCTGAAGTCGTCGGGATCCATGGCCTGGACTTGTCGTTCGACTTTGCTCATGAGCGGACGGAAGGTTTCGCTCATGTCCTTGTCCAGCGGCAGACCGGCCCATTCGCGGAAGGCCGGGCAAGGCGACTGTGTAAAGGCTGCCTGTTTCCAGGACCGGTCGGGGGCGTCCAACAACGGCGCCGCGCTGGTTCCCTGGAGATGCGCGGGGAGCGGCAGCCGGGCCAGGTCGCAGAGTGTCGGATAAATATCGACAAACTCCACCAGTCCCGTCGCCTGGCGGCCGTTCCCGTTATGGCCGGGCGCGACGATGATGAGCGGCGAGCGCGCGCTGGTTTCGAAGTTCACGGTCTTACCCCACAGGTCGTGCTCGCCCAATTGCCAGCCGTGATCGCCCCAGAGGACCACGATCGTGTTGTCCGCAAGGCCGCAGCGTTCGAGTTCGGCCAGCACCCGTCCGACCTGGGCATCGACATAGCTGACGCACGCGGAGTAGCCATGGATGAGACGGCGGGCGAGGTCGGGCGGGATGGGACCGTCCTTGGGAATATCCGTGCGGGCGCGCAATTCGATCGAGGAGGTCAGCGCGATAGGCGGGCAGTCTTTCGGTGGAAAGGGATTGCGCGCCAGTTGCAGCTTGGCCGGGTCATACATATCCCAGTATTTCTTGGGCGCGACGAACGACAGGTGCGGCTTCAAAAAGCCCACCGCCAGGAAGAACGGTTGGTTCTTGTGCTCGCGGAGGGCCAGGATGGCCGTATCGGCGGTGACCCCGTCGGCATACGCCTGATCCGGCACATCGGCACACTCCGTGGCCGGGCCGTTTAACCGGCCCCCGAGTTGTTCCCCGCTCAAGCCCTCTTTTCGCGCGGCCTCGGCTCTTTGCAGCCACAGTTTCCGGTTTTCCGGGAGTTGGTAACCACCTGCGGGCTTGGGAAGATAGGGTTTGCCCAGCGTCGTCGGCTTCAGCGTTTCCGTCCACGAAATCGGGTCTTCTTTTCCGACGTGAAAAATCTTGCCGATGGTCATGGTCACGTAACCGTTGTTCTTGAAGTGCTGCGGCAACGTGATCACGTCCGGGTTCTTCTCGCGGAAATGGGTGCCGTTATGAAATACACCGGTCGAGTCCGGCCGCAGCCCGGACAGAAGGCTCGCCCGGGTGGCATTGCAGAGCGGTTGCTGGCAATAGGCGCGGGTAAAGACCACCCCGCGACTGGCCAGACGGTCGATGTTGGGTGTGTTGACCTGCGTGACGCCGTAGCAGCCGAGTTCCGGGCGCAAGTCATCCGCCGCAATGAAGAGGATGTTGGGCTTGGCGCCCGGCGCCGCGGCGGTCGCCGATTCGGCCGCACGCCCCCACCTTGCCACACCCAGGGCCGCTGCACCGAAGCCCAGGGCCTTCAGGAACTCCCGCCGCCGCATCGCCTGCGATGTCGTAGTGCCGCCTCCTTTTCCGTTTCCCCCAGCCTGGGCGCCTGCCGTGCCGTGCACGGGGCCCCGCCACGGTAACCACCTCGCGTAGCACGTGAGGCGGTAACGTCACCACCGATTCCCTTTGGCAGCACTATACTTCCTCCAATGGTCCATTGCCAGAATCCACTGCTTCTGGGCCTATTGTGCTTTCATCCGCTCGCGTTCCGCCCGGGGCGACCCGGCCTCTTGCGTCTTCAGGTCCAATGCCTTCTCCCTTTACCGAGCGCTCATCCTTGTGCCAAAGTCGCTGACGCTGAACACTTGGAAGGGCCAGCGGCCAACGGATGGACGGCACGCTCCCGACGCGCGCGGCAGCCTACGACGCATAACGATATAAATAGAACGACCGTCCTGTTGGACGGTCGTATATATACATGGTAGCGGGGGCAGGATTTGAACCTGCGACCTTCGGGTTATGAGCTACGTCAGCGGCTCGCCCGCAAACCCCTGTCAATCCGTAAGTTATAGGATTGACAGGCTCTTAGGCTTCAGCTCTTCGATCACCAGGATAGCCAATTTCGCCAGGATGTGCAAGGTTTTAGTTGCACTTTAGTTGCAGCGCCGGGGAAATTCTGCGGGCACGCCCTCGGGGTGTTAGCCCGACGATAGCTTGGTGAAGGATGCGATGTCCCATCCCGTGTTACGCCAGGGAGAAACGTCCAGGTATGGGCGTCAGGAAGCCCCTCGTCCTGTTGGATGGAGGGGGCGGAAGGCGACAGGTCGGTGGAGTCCGTGAGGCGGAGACCCGGAATCCGGTTGTGACGACCTTCGGATCGTCAGTCCAATGGCCCTAAGTTAAGGGGTTTTCTGACCGTTTCCCAATAGCCGGAGTCAGGCAGAACTGGGCCGGAAGACAGCGCCAAGGCCATTCGGCGGTTGGTCCGCCTGCCTTCAGGAAGGGCCTCCGGG
>Ga0209777_10001500_pt1 | contig 33407 bp, 21 predicted proteins | sample FrelakmetHBP12HB_FD_187147 | JGI IMG/M metagenome (GOLD analysis project Ga0209777, IMG submission 187147) | Freshwater lake sediment microbial communities from the University of Notre Dame, USA, for methane emissions studies -HBP12 HB (SPAdes)... | ecosystem: Environmental > Aquatic >... | reverse complement strand
CTCATGGTTCCAGTCAGTCCAGTGGTCGTAGCCACACCGCCGCTTGCGCCGACCAGGTTGTTATGGGCGTCACGCAGGGTAACCGTTATAACGTCTACGGCAGTCCCGTCCGCCGTCTGGCTATTTGTAGTTGTAACAGCGGCTGATGTGAGAGGATCCCAGGGTCCGGGCACGAATGTGATAGTCGGCGCCGCCGAAGTTAACGCTACGCCCCCGATGCTCACTGTTATGGCGGTCGCTGCTCCTCCCTCGATAGAGGTATCTGTGATGCTGATGGTGTAGGTGCCGTTGCCATTGTCAACAATGCCGGCGGGAGCAACGCTATCGCTCATGGTTCCAGTCAGGCCGGCGTTCGTAGCCACGCCGCCGCTTGCGCCGACCAGGTTGTTATGGGCGTCACGCAGGGTAACCGTTATAACGTCTACGGCAGTCCCATTCGCCGTCTGGCTATTTGTAGTTGTAACAGCTGCTGATGTGAGAGGATCCCAGGGTCCGGGCACGAATGAAACGGTTGGCGCCGCTGAAGTTAACGCTACGCCCCCGATGCTCACTGTTATGGCGGTCGCTGCTCCTCCCTCGATAGAGGTATCTGTGATGCTGATGGCGTAGGTGCCGTTCCCATTGTCAACAATGCCGGCGGGAGCAACGCTGTCGCTCATGGTGCCAGTCAGGCCGGCGTTCGTAGCCACGCCGCCGCTTGCGCCGACCAGGTTGTTATGGGCGTCACGCAGGGTAACCGTTATGACGTCTACGGCAGTCCCATTCGCCGTCTGGCTATTTGTAGTTGTAACACCGGTTGACGTGAGAGGATCCCAAGCTCCGGGTACGAATGTGATAGTTGGCGCCGCTGAAGTTAACGCTATGCCGCCGATATTCACTGTTATGGCGGTCGCTGCTCCTCCCTCGATAGAGGTATCAGTGATGCTGATGGTGTAGGTGCCGTCGCCATTGTCAACAATGCCGGCGGGAGCAACGACGTCGCTCATAGTTCCAGTCAGGCCGGTGGTCGTAGCCACACCGCCGCTTGCTCCGACCAGGTTGTTATGGGCGTCACGCAGGGTAACCGTTATGACGTCTACGGCAGTCCCGTCCGCCGTCTGGCTATCTGTAGTTGTAACAGCGGCTGATGTGAGAGTATCCCAAGCTCCGGGCACGAATGAAACGGTGGGCGCCGCTGAAGTTAACGCTACGCCGCCGATGCTTACTGTTATGGCGGTCGCTGCTCCTCCCTCGATAGAGGTATCAGTGATGCTGATGGTGTAGGTGCCGTCGCCGTTGTCAACAATGCCGGCGGGAGCAACGCTGTCGCTCATGGTGCCAGTAAGGCCGGCGTTCGTAGCCACGCCGCCGCTTGCTCCGACCAGGTTGTCATTGGCGTCACGCAGGGTAACCGTTATGACGTCTACGGCTGTCCCGTCCGCCGTCTGGCTATTTGTAGTGGTGACTGCGGCTGAATGAGAAGGATCCCAAGGTCCGGGCACGAATGTGATAGTCGGCGCCGCCGAAGTTAACGCTACGCCGCCGATGCTAACTGTAATGGCGGTTGCGGCTCCTCCCTCGATGGAGGTATCGGTGAGGCTGATGGTATAGGTTCCGTCACCGTTGTTGGTGAGGGTGATAAACATGGTTCCAGTCTGACCAGTAATTGTACACCCGCCGCCGCTTGCGCCAACCAGGTTTCCATTGGCGTCACGCAGGGTAACCGCTATGACGTCAACTTGACTCCCATTCGCAACCTGGTTATCCGTAGTGGTAACCGCGGTTGATTGAGCTGGATCCCAAGGTCCGGGCACGAATGAGATGGTTGGCGCCGCTGAAGTTAACGCTACGCCGCCGATGCTCACTGTTATAGCGGTCGCTGCTCCTCCCTCGATAGAGGTATCAGTGATGCTGATGGTGTAGGTGCCGTCGCCATTGTCAACAATGCCGGCGGGAGCAACGCTGTCGCTCATGGTGCCTGTCAGGCCGGCGGTCGTAGCCACTCCGCCGCTTGAGGTAACCGCGTTACCATACTGGTCAAGCAGGGTAACCGTTATTACGTCTACGGCAGTCCCATTCGCCGTCTGGTTATCTGTAGTGGTGACTGCGGCTGATTGAGCAGGATCCCAAGGTCCGGCCACGAATGAAACTGTGGGCGCCGCTGATGTCAACGCGCTGCTGTCTACCGACACGTTGATGGTGATCGGTCCCTCGGCAGCGGTATCGGACAGAAGGATGGTATAGGTGCCATCGCCGTTATCCGTCCAACCGCCGTCGGTCATAGTTCCGGTCAAACCGGAATAAGTGATAGCCGCGCCAGCGCCGGTGGCGCCAAGCGGATGGCCATATGCGTCAATCAGGGTCACCGTTATGACATCCGTAAAGGACCCTGCGCTCGCCGTCTGGTTATCCACAGTTGTGACAGCCGTTGATGTGTTCAGGTTGTAAGGACCGGGCACAAATGTGATCGCAGGCGCCGCGGATGTCAGCGCAGTGCCGTCTACCGTCACGTTGATGGTAATCGGTCCCTCGACAGCGGTATCGGACAGATAGATAGTGTAAGTGCCATCGCCGTTATCCGTCCAACCATCATCGTTCATTGTTCCGGTCATTCCGGCATAGCTGACTGTGAGGCCTGCGCCATAGCTCTTAAGCAGGTTGCCCTGGACATCCAATAGTGTCACCAGTATGATGTCATCCGTAGCGCCGTCCGCCACTGAAGTATCGAGAGTCACCACAGCAGTGGACAGGGCCGCGTCAAGAGGACCGGGGATGAATGTCACGTTGGCGGTATTAGTTAACAAGTTGCCACCAACATACACCTGGATATTTGTCGGCAATATGCCTTCGGTGGACGTATCGGTTATGAAGATGGAGTAAGTTCCGTCGCCATTATCGCTCCAACTCCACCCCATGGTTGAAGTCAGGCCCCCAAGACTGCTGATCGTATAGCCAGTGCCATAAGCGGCGCCAAGAGGGTTGCCATAGGCGTCTTCCAGGGTCACTGTTATGACATCGGTCGCTGTTCCGTTCGCTATCTGGAGATCCGTTGAAGTTACAACAGCGTCCACGGTGGCGTCTGCGTTGCCTGGTATGAATGAGACGTTAGGAGTAGCACTCAACCATAAGGGTGACACATACACAGATATGGCTGTCGGCGCATTTCCTTCGGTAGAAGTATCGGTGATTGATAGGGAATATGTTCCATCGCCATTATCCGTATAAGTCGCCGACATAGTCGCGGTGCCACCCGAATATCCGATTACATGGCCGGCGCCATAAGCGCTGCCAAGCAGATTGCCATACTGGTCTTTCAGAGTAATCGTTATAATGTCGGATGTAGAGCCGTCCGCTACCTGGGAATCCAGTGTTGTAACAGCGGTGGTCGTTGTAACATTAAACGCGTCGGGGGTGAAATCAATCGTTGGCGTGGTGTTTAAAGTAACGCCGTTCGCGGTTACCGTTCCCGTTACCGTCTCGTAGACTGTGTCCGTAATCGTGACAGTATAGCTTCCATCGCCAACGTCGGTGCCTGCCGACATGGTAGCGCTTCCCGTAAGGCTCATGCTGATCGTCTGGCCGGCGCCTAGCAAGTTGCCGTATTGATCCATCGGGATCGCAGTTCCGATTACATTCAGGCCAACTGTCTGGGTCGTCAGATCAACAACCACGCTGGACACGGCTGCGTCAACAGGACCTGGCACAAAGGTGATATTCGGCGTTGTCGCTAACCATGTGCCGTTCACCTGCACTGAAACTGTTATCGTCTGGGCAGTGTAATCGCCAATCCCCTCTGTGTAGGTGCCGTCTCCATTGTCACTATTGGTATTCCACCATGCGCTAAAGTTAACGGAAACGGAAATGGATTGGCCGGAGCCAAGCCAATTGCCGTATGCATCTCTCGGGGTAACCGTTACGTACGGATAAGTGCCCGCCGTCGCGGGTGATCCACCAGCAGTAACCCAAGACATGGATGCGTCAACAGGCCCGGGGATAAAAGTGATATTTGGCGTTGTCGCTAAACCAACGCTGTTCACGGTCACGGTTACCGATACCGTCTGAGCAACCGTATCGCCAACAGTACCGGTGTAGGTTCCATCGCCATTATCAACAAAGCTTGTGTTCTGATAAGCGCTTCCGCTAATAACCGTGAAGCTGACCGACTGGGTTGGGCCAAGGTTGTTGCCGTATTGATCCTTCGGGGTAACTGTCACAGTCGAGTTATTGCCCGCTGTCACGGGTGACGTGGCTGTAACTGTAGACTGGGCGGAATCAACAGGCCCAGGCTGGAAAGTGACACTTGGCGTTGCCGTTAAAGCATTGCCGTTCACAGACGCTGTAACCGTCACCACCTCGGCCACCGTATCGGTAACCCCAGAAGCGGTGTAGGTTCCATCGCCGTTGTCTGTAAAGGAAGCAACGCTGGCGCTTCCGGTAGCCGTAGCGCTGACCGACTGGCCGGCGCCGAGGTTGTTGCCATATTGATCCTTCGGGACAACCGTTACGTCCGAAGTGTTTCCAGCCGTCACTGGTGATACGGCAGTGACCGTAGACACACCGGTGTCAAGAGGACCGGGGTTGAAAGTGACGCTTGGAGTTGTATTTAGAACAATTGTATTCACGGTAGCCGTAAGCGTTACCGTCTCGGCAACCGTATCGGTGCCTGTAGCGGTATAGGTTCCATCCCCATTGTCTGTAAAACCTGTCCCGTGCGCGCTTCCGGTGCTGGTGACCGTCACTGCCTGGCCGGCGCCAAGCCAGTTGCCCCATTGATCAATGGGGGTAACCGTCACGGTTACACTTTGGCCCGCCAATAGTGTTGTCGGGTTGGCAATTACGAGGGAGTTATAGGGATCGACAACGTCTGGCAAGAAGGTAACCACTGGCGCCGACGCCAAGGTTATACCGTTGACCACCGCTGTTATTGTCACATCTTCCGCAGTGAGGTCAGAGATGTCCGCTGTGTAGGTGCCATCTCCATTGTCAATGTAAATGCCACCGACTACAAACGGAGACCCTCCTGTGGATCCGCTCAGTAACAGGTAGAATGATTGCCCCGAGCCGATCACGTTTCCAAACTGATCCATCGGGGTCACCGTTACCGAGATGGAGTAGTCAACAATGGCGGTCGAGGAACCGGGAATATTCGTTGAAACTACCGCATCAATAGGCCCAGGAGCGAAGGTGATATTCTGAGAGCCAGAGTAATCTCCGTTGACGAATGAGTCTACTGTTACTGTTTCCGCCGTGTCATCGGTGATGTATAGTGTATAAGTGCCGTCGCCATTATCAATGTAGCCTGCCGGCGAGAAGTATGCGTCGCCGGAAACGGTCAGATATAGACTTTGGTCTGGACCAAGCGGATTGCCCAAGGCGTCTTTCGGGGTAAATGTCAGGGTAAAGAAGCCAGGCACTTGCACTGGTGAAGTAGCAGGAGGACTGAAAGACAATGTGGTGGTGGTGGGGCTGACTGGCCCGGGCACAAAAATGATAGTGACGCTTTTGTTGGCGCCCGTGGCATCGTCCATCACGGTTACTACAATCCCCTCGGCGACGTTATCCGTCACTGTGGCGGTATAGCTGCCGTCTTCGTTGTCAGTAACGGCGCCCGTTACGGACGAGCCGCTGCCGACAATGGTGACACTCCGGCCGGGTGTGAGAACTCCGTCTATCCACAGCCCCACCGTTACTACTGAGGTGCGGCCCACTACCAACAAGCCGGGCGTGGCGCTCACCATCAAATCCACAATAGGCGTGGCTGCAAAAGTGATGCTTGGCGAAGTCAAGGTGACGCTATTCGCTTGAATTACCGGCGATACCGTCTCCGCTGTGTTATCGGTCACCTGAGCGACATACGATCCATCCAACATGTCGACAGGGCCTGTAATTGTTTCAGATCCGGATGCGGCTACGGTAACGGCGGCGCCTTTCCCGATTCTGTTGCCATGGGCATCAACCGGGATTATTGTTAAAGCGCTGGATGATGTACCGTCGGCGGGCAACTGAAGAGGAAAAGCCGACACTAATGAGTTTGTGCTGCTTACCGCCGGGCCGGGCTTTACGTATACCATTGTATAAGCGGGGGTAAGATTCCCGCTGGTTACGCCGATATACACATCGCCAGCCGTAGTCAACCCGGAAACCGTGGCCGTATATGATCCGTTTCCGTTATCCGTTACACTTCCCACCGTTCCAACGGGAACCGCGGTGATGGCAACAGTCAGGCCGGAGACCCCCGCGCCTGCCGGGTCAATAACATTGGCTGTAACCGTAACAGAGCCGACATCGGCATTGACATTCACGGGGCTGGCCGTAACGACTATATGCGAAGGACCATCCAGCCCAGGAATGCCCTGAGTACCCTGAATGCCTTGTCCGCCCTGTATTCCCGTATATCCTCTCGGCCCCCTCTGTCCTTTGCACCCGGATACAATCATAACCGTTGCAAAGACGAATACCGTAACTAGCTGCAATACTTTCCGTTTATCCATTCCTTTCTTTCTCCTTTCGTCTGTTGGAACTAATTGTTCCCCAATGGTTGCTACCGTTCTAAGCTTTGTCTGCTTAAAATCCCTCCTTTCTATTATACTTTCTCTCCTTTCATTTGTTGGAACGATTTGTTCCGGTCAATGGTTATTGCCTTTTTAAGTTCTGTTTGCTTGATACACCTCTGGTCTGCTATGACCTGATGTGCCCCCTCCTTGCAGTTTTTGTACTACTTTCTCGTTGATTTTGAAAATAAAAGTGGTCCTGTTACATATACCCAACTTATTGTAAATATTCTTTACGTGAAACTTAACCGTGTTTACACTAATCCCCAACACAGTGGCAATTTCCTCATTGGAACTGCCACTTGCCAGCCACATTGCGACCTCTTCCTCCCGTGAACTCAAAGCAAGGCCCTTGATTATTTTTTCAACTACTTTCTTTGAATTCACAGACATTCCACCCACTCCAATTTGCAGTGCTGTAAAGCGGTCGAGAAAATATAGCACTGGCGGAAAAGATTTGCAACTACACTTATGGGTAGGTACCCCGCCAAGGCAGCTGCTCCACCCTCACCCGTTGATTCCTGCTCAAATACGCGGTTCCCTGTGGTTTTTCCGACCCTCGCCCACCATCTAAATTTCACTTACCGAAGCCCCGGGGCGCCGCGCATTTTGCTTGGTTACGTTTACATTGTACCAGTATTTTTTGACGATTCATTCTAGCGCATTACAAAGCAATTGTCAATAACCTGATTTCTATAGGGTGTGCGACATATTTTAGTTGTCCCCTCACCCCTTACCCCTCTCCCAGTGGTAGAGGGGTAAGGGGGAATTTTCAACTATCCCACCAATTATGTCGCATACCCATTTCTACGGCCTATTTTATTGCTGTTTCATGCTATTTTGAGACGACATACTCGTGCGGCCCTATTAGCGAGATGTGGGTTCGTTTTCCGTCGGGTGACGTGATATTGGCATCGAATTTGCCGTGGCTGCGGAAGAAAACGGGCCTTTTTATGAATTTTTGGGCCATTTTCTGCGCCCAGGCGGGCAATTCCGCCAGCACATCGAGAAAATCGAACATTTCGCCGCAAACATATTCCCCTTCTAAAATCCAGCCCTTGTCCTTTGCCCGTATTTTAATGCGGCGGGGATAGTCGTAAGGGGTGTCTTTCCCGGGCGCCCATCCGGAAGGTTCCAGGTCGTAGAATTTGGTTGCCATAACGATTTTATCGCCATGGCAGAGATGCAGTGTGGGGATTCGCTTCGATCCGTAGGAGGGGTGCATCTGTTGCTCGAGGAGACCGAACATCCAGCGGTCTTCCCTCGGCGTGCCAGGAGGACTGAAAACGCGTATACTATACAAATATGGGGCGATCTTGGTTAGGAAAATCGTTGCGCGCCCCTTGTCGCTGTACCCTTCTCCCTTGACCTGCAACGACCGGTCGGGGAGCTTGATCGTACCTGTCACATCCGCCCACGGGCAGGTGAGCAGGCTGAATTGGAATATATTGTCCTTCTTGGAGTACCATACATAACCATCGCCGGGACGGAATGCTGGAACGTTATTTTTATAGGTCAGATCGCATGCGAAATTCTCGATGTTGAACTTCACCCGATAAACCCCATCCTTCCCTTCCACCGAATTGGCCCCTTCCATGACGAACAGGTGATCGCTTGCAAGTTTTACCTTTTTTTCGTTCAACTGATGCTTCGAGAAATACCTTTTTCCGTCGGGGCTTATTGTGAGGGCATAAATGCCCCACCCGCGTATGGGGCCGTATTTCCAGACGAAGAGATGGGTCATGAGTATCCAGCCTTCGTTGAAGCGACTCATATAAAAATTGCCCTCGCTTTCGAAAGTGCTAAGGGCCTCGTTGTGGAAGATCGTCTGGTCGGGCGGGATTTTCATGGTGTTTGGGTCTGGCCATTCTCCGCCGTATATCAGGTTATCAGGCGGCTCGGGCTTTTCGACCGGTTTCATGGCGCAAAGCGCAATTACGAGCAAAGCGATGGGCAAAACGACCGCTATCGGTGTCCGCAAGTATTTCATGGTATATTCTCCATGCGCTTGAATATAGCAAAGCCGGCATGGCTGTCAAAGGTCATGGATTGTACCTCGATTCCCGCTTAAAAATGAGTGTACCCCATCTTGACCGGAGCCCCGATGAAATCGGGGCGAGGACAAGATGGATACCCAACGGGTGGGTGTTCGCACCTTGTCCTCATCCCGATAAATCGGGATTGCGGTCAAGGTGCGATACCCCTCTAGCAGGAATCGAGGGATATTGTAAGGGAAAAATTTAAAATATATCTTCAGGCTTATGTACACCGTCAGGCGCAAAGTAATTCTGTCCGTAGGAATATTTTCACTTGCGCTGGCCCTTCGCCTGCCTTATGTAGGGCTGCCCATCTTAAACAGGGACGAAACAATTTACGCCGTCATCGCGCGCGAGATACTGCGCGGCGCAGTGCCATATCGGGACATCTGGGAGATCAAGCCGCCCCTCATTTTTTACCTTTACGCCCTGATATTCAGGCTTTTCGGCGAGATCAGCCTGACCCCCGTTCATATCTTTGCAGCCCTTTATATGGCCGTTACCGCCCTCGTCACTGCGGACATCGCCAGGAAACAATGGGGGCCGAAAGAGGGGTTGATTGCAGGCTTGGGAATGGCGGCCTACTCGACTTTCACCAACTCCATGCAGTCCCAGGAGGCCGACACCGAGCTGTTTCTTCTACTCCCGCAACTTTTGGCCATCAGGTTTTTTCTCTGGGCGCGGCCGGGGCGCGTATCTCGGGACATGTTTATCTCCGGCCTTTTATCGGGCATTGCCATGATGTTCAAGCAGCCCGCTGCACTCGTCGTGATTTTAATGGGCCTCTGGCCCCTGATTTTCCCTCCCGCAGGTCAGGGCAGATTTCGTGGCCTGGCCTATTTTTTATCGGGCGCAATAACTGTGCCAGCTATTTTCCTGATCTACTTCACCTGTAAAGGCGCTTTTCGGGACTGCCTGAACCTGATGGTATTGAATAACATCGCTTACCTGAGGGAACGTACCCATGGAAGCGCGTTTGCGGTGTTTATGAGATTGGCGGGAGGCGCGTGGTTTATTGCTGCGCCTAACATTGTCTTGTGGTTGTTGGGGTATGGTTCGGCGATATATGCGGCGATTGAAGTAATTGTGAAGGGTCGCGCCGAAAATGGGCGTATGCGCAATCTTTTTCTGGCTATTTACCTGATTGTCTGCTCAATTTGCTCCTTCTCCGGGGTGACTTTTTATGACCATTATTATGTAATGATGATCCCGGCGCTTACTCTCATGTGGACATACGGGACAAGCGCTCTCTGGTCGAGATTAAGGAACAGGGCGACTCGTGTCGCGCTGGCGTTGGCGCTATTTATCGGCGTGTTATACCCGCTGGTTGAATTTCACTTTGTAAGGAGAGAATGGGTAGAACAATTTAAGGTTGCCGACAGGTTATTTACCGGGCTTGGAGCGGATATCAGGGCGAGAACGGGGCCGGACGACAGGATATTTGTCTGGGGCCTGAACCCTGAAATTTATTTCCTTGCGCAACGCAGGCCGGCAGGCAGGTTCATTTATACGACCTTCCAGGTCGGCCTCGTGGTAGGCGCTCCGCTTCCCAATTACATGAGCAGGGATTCCGATTACGTCATGCCCGAAAGTTGGGACCTTCTCATGCAGGACCTGGAAACTTATAAACCGGTCGTGTTTATTGACTCATTCAGCATGGAGCCTGCTTATGCGTACCGCTACCCTACGGATAAATATCCACGCCTCCAGCATTGGCTGGACGTCAACTACAAAGGCTATTATGGCGTCCGCAAGGCCTCTCTTTATATTCGCAATAAGTAGAAATCTGTGAGCTGGGTGTGTTTCGCAAAATTGTATTTATTTCCACATTCGACGGCGAAGGCTTTCAGATTTTTTTGGCGGGCGCCGCGAGGATCCATATGTAATCGGGGTTGAGCGCCAGGATGAGGCGGTCGTCCCGGCTGAAGAATCCGCCGAAGACCCTTGCGCCCTCCTCGCCTAAAAGCTTTGGCCAGGCCATTTCTCGAACCTGTTGCCCACGGACTATTGTCTGGACCTCGTCGGCCAGCAGCCCGAAGCGCTCCTTCCCCTCCCGGAAAAGTATCAGAATGCAATCATCGCCTTTCTCCGATACGGCTATCCCCAGAAAACCGGCAAGGTCTATTGCGGGGACCTTTTCCCCTCCCGCGGTGACAGCCTCGACCATTATCGCGTTCCGGCCACGCTCGTCGCCTTCGCCCCGGACGAACGGCTGGATGTGGTTCACGTCGGTAAGGCGTATCCCGAAGGTCTGGCCTCCGACAGTGAAAAAAAGCACAAGTCCTTCCCGGCCGTCAACCGGCAGGGCCGATCTGTCGTATTCCGCGTTCATCCCGGCTTAAGAATCTATCATGGGCCGCCGTATTGTCAAGCCTTTATTTTGGGATTTTAGATTTTGGATTTTGGATTTTGGATTTATCAAGCATCTTCTTCAATCCAAAATCCGCAATCCAAAATCCAAAATTAAAGAGGTTGTTTGTCTTTTGCGGCGAGGTCATTGATGGTCTTGAGGAGGATTTTGGCGTCGAATGGTTTTGTTATGTGGCCGTCGGCGCCTGCCTTGGCGCCTTTGGTTTCATCGTAGCCCTCGAACGAGGTCGCGAGCAGCAATACCGCGGTGTTTTTAAGGGCGGGGTCTTTCTTGATCTCTTCGCAGACCTCGTAACCGTTTTTGCCCGGCATTACGATGTCGGCGATAACGATGTCCGGCTTGATTTCGCGCGCCTTTTTTATGGCGTCGTCGCCGTTGTCAACGGTTGTAAGCTCGAAATCGCCGTCTTTGAGTGTGATGCGCGCCACCTTTCGAATGGTGACGCTGTCATCCGCCAGCAGGACTTTCTTCGTCATTTTCTCATCCTCCCGGTTTCTACTGATAACCGAATAAATATCTGGACTATAATATAGGGGCGACCGGCCGGTCGCCCCTACAGCCACCATCGGCAGGCGTAGCCCAGACGGATTCCTCTACCCTTTAGTCGGCGGGGCGAGTCGGACTAAGATTTCGTCTGCGATGTCGCGGTCCACGGCGACGGTTGTTTCTCCGATCTGGATGACAAAGGAGGGGAATTTCTGGTGGAGGCGCACCTCGGCGCCCGGCACCACTCCGAACGATCCGAGCCTGTCGAGTCGCGAGTGATATTTCGGGGCGATGACGGTTATCCAGCCCGCCTGGCCGACGGCGAGGTCTGCGAGGCGCTGCACGAGTGGCTGGACTTCGGTGCGGAATTTTTCGCAGCATCTCGCCCTCGGGATGGGTTTGCCGTGCGGGCAGGTTCGCGGGTGGCCGAGGAGGGTGCAGATCGAATCTGTCACGTCGGGGTTCAACACGTGCTCGAATTCGCACGCCTCGTTCTCCGCCCGCTCATCGTTCAGCTCCATGACCTGATGCAGCAGAAGCTCTGCGAGGCGGTGCCGCCTGATGACATTCCGGGCCACATCCTCGCCCTCTTCCGTGAGAAATATCTCATCCCCCTCGCGCCTGGCAAGCCCCTCCGCGATAAGCTCATCCATGACGCTCTCGGAATCCTCGACGCCCGCGCGGTCAAAAATGCTCGCCGCGCTCGAGCCTCCATCCTCGCGCAGGGTCCAGACGGCCTCGAGCATCTCCTGCTTTTTGTGTTCCTTATCACGATGAATGTGTCGTTGGGTCATTTGGCGTCCTCCTTTGAAGGCTTATTGCCACCGGATTTGCTTTCCCCAAACGATAGACGGCGCTTCAGCCATTCCACGAGGCGGGATTCGTCCGTGAAGCCGTATCCGCAGTTGGGGCAGCAGATCACCTTGCAATTCTTCGACATCGGGCATGAATGACACAGGGCGCCGGCGTCGTCGAATTCGAGCCCGCAGAGTGGACACTTGTATTTAGAATTTGACATGGAAACCTCTCAGTGCCAGGTTGAGCAACCCCCCCACAAAAAAGGCGAACGGGAAAATGAACGCGCTCATCAGCAGGGCGGCCTTTAGCCCCAGTTCCTTTATAATAATAAAGAAGTTGGCGATGCAGGGGACGAAGAGGGTAATCGTTACTAATCCCACAATTACGCCTATATCGTCGAGCTGGCCCGCCTGCCGGAGGGCGTACAGGCCCGCCGCCCCATAGTCTCGTCTCAGGAAGCCGATGATGAACGCCTCGGTCGCCTTTCCGGGGAGATTGAGCCATCCCTTGACAATGGGCGCGGTCGCGGCCTCAAGGTAAGTCAACAGCCCCGACCTGTCCAGCACGAACAGCACAAAGGTGCCCAGGATAAACAGGGGCACGGCCTCCTTCAGGTACCATTCGATGCGCGCAACGGTTTTTATCAGGATGTTGCTCATCTGCGGCATGCGCACCGGCGGCAGCTCCAGAATGAATTCTTCACCCCTCCCGGGGATGATCCTGGCCGAAATATACCCCACAACAAACATCACCCCAACCACCACACCGACCCAGACGAGGGTCCCGGCGATGCCCACGTCGTGCAGCATGCCAAGTATGACGCCCAATTGCGCCGAGCACGGCACTCCGAGGGCGAGCAGAAGGATCACCAGTATCCGCTCCTTGCGCGTCTCCATGATCCGGCTCGTCAGCGCCGCCATTGTGCCGCAGCCCAGCCCCAGCACCATCGGCAGCACTGCTTTCCCGTTCAGCCCCATGCTTTTGAAGAACCGATTGCTCATCACGGCGAGGCGAGGCAGGTATCCGGTGTCCTCAAGAACGCCGAAGATAATGAAGAACGTGGCGACTATGGGCAGGATTATAGCGACCGAGTAGGTCAGCGCGACGGTCAGCATTCCGTAATCGCCGACGAGGGCGTCGCGTACGATGCCCGCAAACGACCACGGCATGAGCCATCCCACGGCGGCCCGGAGCGCCGGGTTTATGAAGTGGCCAAAGAGCTTCTTTTCGAGGAAGCCGACAAGTATCTGAGCGCCGAGCCGCCCGACAAACTCGTATGTCACAAACAGGATCCCCACAAGAACGAACCAGCCCCATACGCGGTGCATCATCAGCTCGCCAATAACCCTCGCGGCGCCCGGCCTTATGGCGCCTGTTCTGCGAACCGCCTTCCCGACCATCTCTTCCGCGATCTTCCATCGCGCCTGCGCCATAACGTAGCTCGGAGGCTCGCGGTATTTCGCCTGCAATTCATGGTACTCGCGCTCGATTATATCGAGGTCCGCCTTCGAGAGATTTTCCTTTGCCCACTCGACCAGAGATTGATCTCCGGCGAGGAACATGAGGGCGAGGCTGCGAGCGGAGATGTGATGGCCCTCCAGCTTGTGTTCGATTCGGGACACTGCGGCCTCGATCGGGGCGTCGTACTCGATGCGCAATTGAGAGGGCCGGGTTTTGCTCACGGACTCTCGCAATTTATCAATGCCTTTTTGCCGAGTTGCGACCGTTTTAACGGCTGGGGCGCCGAGCAACCTGGCAAGAGCCTCGGCGTCAACCTCGATACCGCGGCTCGAGGCCTCGTCGGTCATGTTTAGCGCAACGACAAAGGGCAGGCCCATTTCGGAGATCTGGAGGGACATGGAGATGGATCGCTCGAGGTTTTTCGAGTCGGCCACCTGTATCACACAGCCCACATATTCGTTGAGGAGGATGTCGCGCGTGACGCGCTCGTCTTCGCTCATGGGGACAAGGCTTCCGGCGCCGGGCGTGTCAATGATCTCGACCTTGCGGCCCTCGATCTTCGCGGCGCCGCGGGAAACCTCGACTGTGGTGCCCGGATAATTGCTGACGGTGACATACCTGCCCGTCAGCGCGCCGAAAATGACGCTTTTGCCGACGTTGGGATTGCCCACCAGCGCGATCTTCTCCCCTTCACCCAAGACAAGGGGTTTAAACCCCTTGTCTGGCGCAGGCCTCAATTCAATAACACTCCCCTGTGTTCCAATCTCAGGCGCCGGTATTTTTCCCTGTGCTTCGCTCATTGTTGTTCCCGCTTAAGCCACCCGCATCGCCTTGTCGGGCGGACATTTCGATCCGCCCCTGTGTCTAACCTTCAATTCCCGCAACATGCTTAAAGCCTTCCAGCATGAGGTTTCCTATATGGTCATCGTCGAGCGCGTAATATGTGACTTTCCCCACGCGGCGATGGCGGACGAGTTTCAGGGTCCTCAGGAGCCGCAACTGGTGAGAAATGGCGGATTGGGTCATCCCCAGCAACGTTGCGAGGTCCCCGACGCACAACTCCTCCCGGCCCAGCACGTATAGGATTTTCGTGCGGGTCAAGTCGCCTATCGCTTTAAACGTGTTCGCAAGGTCCCCGAAACGGTCATCACTGACCATGGTCGCTCGCACCCGTTCAACTCGCTCCCGATCCACGTATGTCCCTTCGCGCTCTTCCGTCATCGCCGCCATTTCGACCTCCTGAACCACCGGGGGTTAGAGCATTGCAGAGCAAATGCTCATGAGTTCATTTGAGCATCTATTCATATAATAGCGCTTTTATAGTGATTGTCAAGTTGTATTGGGGGATAAAGCAAGGGTTATCGTATTAGGCTGGCCAGCCACCGCCAGGTCACAACGGCCTGCAAGACCATCTAACTCATTTTCGACAGTTTGATATCTAAAGCTGAAAAGAAAAGAGAACCGTGAACAGTTGACAGTAGACAGCAAGAAGTTACGAAACAAGATGCTCTTTTAATTTTCCGCTGTTTTCTTTTCTTAACTGTCTACTGTCCACTCTTTTTCATAAGTTATAATTTGAAAAAGGCGTTCATTTTTCGCGCACGGTGACGGTATCCCCCCTGCGTGCGCCGAGCGCATCGCGGGCATTACCCATAGGCACTGCTATTTCAAGGTTCCCATGGCTGCCGATGATGGCTATAACCGGAACGGGGTGAGTGGCGGGGCCGGAGACATCTCGCCGAAACACCTGCGTTTTAACCTCCGGCTCAGAGCCGTAAGTTCTCACCAGGCCGTGTATTTTTTCATGTGCGATCGTTATTACGGGGCCGGGCAGCGGGATATCCCCCTCGCCGTCGCTCAACCTTGCCTTTTGCAGCGCCATGCGTTTCTGATGTCCTGACGCGACACCTCCGGGGAGGAACGGCCCGAGCGCGCTCGCGGGAATGTTGGTGATTATATTGCCAAAATAATCTATGTGTATGACCTCACCGCGAATAGTACCCGCTTTTATTTTGGGCTTGGGGATTTCCAACACAACGGGGTCTTTTATGATGTCCCCGAATTCCGCGGGAGAAACTCCGGTGGCAAGGTATGCGGCGACGGGAGCGAAAATGTCACGGCCATGGAACGTGGCCGAGGGGTGTTGGAGAAAATATTTTTCTTCCGTCAACTGATAAACATCCGCCCCTTTTAACCACGGGGTAAAGATGCCGTTATCAGGCCCCACGAATCGCGCATCAGGGGTCTCCACGATAATCGCGCGCCTCGAAGTGCCCACGTCGGGGTCTACCACCGCAACGTGGATCGCGCCCTTCGGGAAATAGGGCACGGCCCTTATCAGTAGAAACTGCCCCTCGAGCACGTCCTGCGGCCTTACCCAGTGACCCACGTCAACTATCCGGGCCTCGGGAGCGATCGAGAGAATCACCCCTTTCATGATCCCCACAAAACCGTCCCGCGTCCCAAAATCCGTCGTCAATGTAATTATTGATCTCATAACTGAAATATTATATAGCCTTTCCGGGTTACGGCAAGACCAAATCCACAATTTGAATTTTAGATTTTAGATTGAAGAAAGAGCTTATGTCGCTTTTATTAAATCCAAAATCTAAAATCAAACCGCGCCCCGCTTGGGTTTCAATATTCGGGCGGGAGGTTTTTGAGTTGCGCGAGGGTGAAGACGGGGCCATCCTTGCAGACAAAGTATTTGCCCACATTGCACCTTCCGCATTTCCCAAGGCCGCACTTCATCCTGTTTTCAAGGGTGGTGTAGATGTTTTCCGGGGTGAAATGCAGCTTATCGAGGACGGGAAGCGTCAGCTTTATCATGATTGGCGGCCCGCAAACCATTGCAATAGTGTTTTCGCAGGAGGGGGCTTCTTTTTCGAGGACGGTCGGGACAAAACCCACCCTGCCCTTCCAAATAATTGTTTTCAAAAGTACGGGGTGTGTGTGAGACATTATCAAACTGGCGTCCCATCTCATAGCTTTGCTACGTGGGCGCCGTGAAGCATAGGCCCAAATGGACTATCGTATTGCATAGGATATAACGCGGAAAAGAACATACGCCGGTAATTCTGAGTTCCCATCGAACATTGTTTTTGGGGCCAGCTCCTTGCGTCGCCCACATAGCACAGCTATGGGCTACCCGCTCTCAACCGCTTCCGTCATGGCGACCATCCTTGCTTGCCTTCAGAAATATTCCTTGCCCGCAGAATTGCACTAAAGACCCCACTTGCAGCCGATATTACCATCCGGTTAAGAGGATGTCATATCGGCATTTGATTCATTGTCAGTCCCCGGCTTGCGTTGCAGCCTGATTTAATATATGTTTGACTCAGAATGAGAGGGGCCTGCTTTGGATAATTTTGACCAGTTGAAAAAAGCACTGGATGTCATTCTGCTGGAGCTATCAGAGATACGGTCTGAAATAACCCGTCTCAAAGAAGCAAGCGTAAATCAAAAACAGATTTCAGACGTTCAGGCCCGCATCGGCGAACTGGAAAAGCAGATACTGAAGGGGCCAATTCCCCTTGTCATCACGCCACCATCCGCCGTCCCCAAAGAAGAAATCCCCTCCCCTACAACGATTCCTAAAGATTTAAAATTTGATGTTCCTTCCTCCAAACCGCCTGAGCCGAAAATCTCTCCGCCGTCCGGAATTCCTCCACCGCCTGAAATTCATCCATTGCCCTCAATTCCGAAACCGCCGATAATAGTTCCTCCTCCCCTAACGCCGGTCGAAGAGAAGATTCCAAAAGCCAAGCCCCCTCCTCTGCCGCCCATGCCTCCCAGGGTAGAGCCGAAACCCGTTATCCGCCCAAAACCCCCTCCGCCGCCTCCGAAGCCTCCCCGCCAGCCGTTTGATTGGGACAAGTTCGAGGCGCGGCTCATCTTCTGGGGCGTGCGCGTCGCGGCTTTGTTTGCTGTATTAAGCGTCGGCTATCTGCTCAGTATGGGCTTTGGCAAGCTCGGGCTATTCGGCAAGGCGATGTCGGTTTACTGTGCCTTCGCCGCCATGCTTATAACCGGTGTTGTGTTTGAGCGATGGGAAAAATATAAGACGTGGGCCAGGATAATGATCGCGGGCGGCTGGAGTGGAATTTATATCACTTCCTTTTTCATTTATTACCTGCCTCAGGCGCGCCTGATACCCGACGCCTTCATGGACGTCGTCCTCCTCTCGTGCATCGCCGTGGGCATGATCGCCCATTCGTTTAAATACCGCTCCGAATCACTGACCACGCTTACTTTTTTTATTGCGTTCATAACCATTTCGCTTTCGATCAAGTTCACCAATCAGACGCTATTCAGCCTGTTTTCCAATACGGTGCTTGCGGTGTCAATGCTTGTCATTTTCTACCGGATGAGATGGTATCGCCTTGCGCTGTTATGCGTTAATGCGTGTTACGGAGCGCATACGTTATGGCTCAGCCCGCTGGTTCCGGTGTTCCGCGCGTCTGGGGGCCACGATACGGAATTCTGGACAGGCCTTGCCATGCTGGGGATTTACTGGATCACGTTCACGCTTGCCGTAGTCATTGTGAAGCCGCGAGACAAAAAGGAGGAAACCAGCGCCCTGTGGCTTACGGCTTTAAACTACGCTGAATTCGTGGGGGTGTTCCGCTATCACGTTGGTTCGGCGCACCCGGAGATGCGGTGGTATTTCACCGCGATGATGGCGCTGCTTTACATTATCCTTTCGTTCCTTGCATACTCGCGAAAACGCCAGAACCTCTACACCCTGAACCTGATCATCGCGGCGTTAAGCGCCACAATGACCGTATATTTCAGGTTCCTTGGGGGAAACTGGCTCGCCGTCATGTGGCTTATGGAGGCCGAGGCGCTCTATTTGGCGGGCATCCTGGGGGACGAAAGGCGATTCAGATGGATCGGGATCGCTAATTTCGTAGTTGTTGGCTGGTGGCTCCTTTTTAAAGACATTTACAGGAGCGACTCGGTCAGCCTGTTCCACTTTTCATTCTATACGCGCACGCTCATCTTCGGAACCGTAGCGGTATTCTTTTATATAAATTCAATATTGCGGCGCACTTTTTCCACCCGCATATCCCTTGAGAATAAATACTCTTTCGTATTTGCTTATTCCGCGTCTTTGTTATGGCTTATTCTCACGATGAAGAACTGGTACCCCGATGACCTGTTGAAGGCGGGGGTAGTCGGCGCGGCGCTGAGCTTCATGCTCATGGAAACGGGCATCCGGACGAAGGATTTTCATTTTCGGATGCAGGGGTTGGGCTATGCCTTTCTGTCGGTTCTGTGGGCGCTCACTCCGCTGATGATGGGGGAGAGCTACTATGAGGGATATACCATATATTACAGGGTCGGTTGCGAAGCGGCGGTGATCGCGTTTGCCTACGCAGTATTCGCGCGTCTCCACAAAATCACCCAAACGGCGGGCCAAACCCGGTCAATCGAGGTCGGCGCAACAGTCTTTTCAGCCACCGCGGGAACCCTCATCCTGATCGTCACGCTCAGGCAGGAGCTGATCGTCTCGAGACCCATGTTCATCGCCGTGACATGGCTTGCGACCGCGGTTGCGCTTCTCGAGGTTGGGTTCGCCTTCAAGAGCCGGTTCCTTCGCTACCAGTCGGCGGCCCTCTGCGCGCTGGCGTTCATCTATGCGCTGCTATACAACCTTGACGTGAATTTGCCCGGCTCGTCGCTCATGGAAGGAGCGATTGCCAGGGGACTTTCCAGCCGCCTGGTGACTCTTGGCCTTTGCATCGGAGCAATGTATTACATTCACGAAAGGTTCTTCAGGGGCGAGCCTGAAAAAATACCTTATTTAAAAAATGTATCGCCTTCCGACGCGCTTTCATGGCTGGCGGGAACACTGGTAATTCTCCTGATTCAGCGGGAACTATGGATAAGAGCGCCGGCATGGGTATCCGAGGGATGGCTGGCGCCCATGGCCGTATTTCTGTATATGGCAAGGCGCAGAAAGAGCCTGAACTTCCTTGCTCAGGGATTTCTCACCTCAATCATAATATTTCTATGGACGATGATCGTGACCATTTCGGCCCAATCGGAGGACTTTGTCGCGCAACTTGAATCGTGGCGCATCTGGGCGGCGTCCCCAATCATCGCGGTCTATTACGGGATGTTTGCGCTGCTTTTTGCCAGATCGGAAGCCATTCTTGGCGCTGACCGCGCTAAAATCTCTTCCCCTCTTCGCGATATATTCTCATGGCAAGGCTCCATGCTCTTGTTGGCGCTGGTCACCGTCGAGGTAAACGGCGTCTCGCCAGCGCTTACGACGGCGATATGGATCGGGATTGTAATTATCCTTTACGAAGTTGGGCGGCATCTTGAGAATGTCTCGCTCAAATCACAGGGGTTTCTCCTCGCCATACTGACGTTCTGCCGGGCGGGCGTAATCAACCTCGACAGGGAATATGGTCATATATTTAACACTTCTATTTCCGGCAGGACCGCGTCCCTCGTTTACATAATCGCCGGCCTTTATTACCTGTACATAAGGCTTATAAAGTCTGAAAAAGCGACCCCTGCCCGAATTTCCGAACACGATTTCGGGAAGATACTCAGCTATCTTGCCTTGATTTTGCTTGTGTTGCTAGTTTATGCGGAAATGCCCGCGCGCTGGGCGCCTGCGGGTTGGGGTTTCATCATGCTGGCGGTGATGCTGGCCGGTATATTTCTGCGAGAGCCGCACCTTGTCTATCAGGCTCTCATCATGGTGATTCCAATCAGTTTGGGGATACTCTTTCTCGATTTCCCGAGGCATGCGGGGCAATCCCGCGTTGGGGCCGGGGTCGCCATTGGTACGCTCTTTATCGCAAGGATCGTCTGGCAGGTGGGGATGTTCAATCGCCGCGATAAGCTCGGCCCGGACTTCCAGACGGGCTTCCTGGCGGGCGCAAGCCGACATTACTTCTCGATGCCCGCTGCGATATTGCTCGCCATTCTGATCCCGCTCGAGTTTCACGGCCCTCTTGCCAAGTATCTTACAATTGTATGGGCCTGCGAGGGATTTTTCCTGATGATGCTGGGCTTTGCGCTCAAAGACAGGATTTTGCGGTTCTCGGGCCTCATCCTGCTCGCCTTTTGCATCCTGAAGGTGTTCTACGACCTGTGGGTGCTCGATATCGGGCGCGTCTTCAAGGTCATCGCGTTGATCGGGCTTAGCGGCATCCTGATAGCCATTGGGCTTATTTACTCGCGCTACAGAGATTCGATCAGAAAAACCCTGACCGAATAGTTGACATCGGTTTACTTGACATGACGCAATGGAAAGTGTTAAATTATTACATGGATTTACTGATGCTCCTGAAGGGGCCTGATGATAAGTAATATATTGCAAGCCTTCGTGCGAAGGCTAAGGCCTCTACCGGTTGGCCGGCCAATTTAAATAGGGATAATTATGAGGCGCTCCTAAATAGATAAACGTCTCCTAATATCCCAGGGAAGGTAACTTTAATAAGATTTTGAAACTTTTTCAGGAGGACCTTTATGGATAATGATTTCAAAGGTTGGAAAACAATTGAAAATGAGTTGGGTAGAGGAGGGCAAGGAAAAATTGAAAAGGTGCAAAAAGAAAATATAGTAGCTGCAAAAAAGATTGTTCCATTTGGCGGCGATTCAGAGAAAAAAGCTAGATTTGTTAGAGAGATAAAAGCTATAAAAGAAATTGCTCATCCAAACGTTATAAAAATACTTGTTGACAACTGCGAGGATTTGAAAGATAGCAGTGATAGTGGCATTTACATAATGCCTTTCGCAAAGTATGGGAGCCTCGCCGATCATAAGTCGTTATTTGAAAATAACATTGAGCTATCTTTAAAGATATTTCTAAAAATATGTTTAGCTCTCCATGAGGCGCATAAAAAAATCCCACCAATAATTCATAGAGATATAAGTATGGAAAATGTTCTTTTCATTGATGCAATAATCGAGCCCGTTCTTTCAGACTTTGGCCTGTGCTTTGATGATAATGCAAGAATAAGATTAACAGATACAGAAGAAATACTTGGCCCAAAAGGTCAAAAAGCTCCAGAGCAAGAAATTGGTCGAGATGAACAACCAAGCATTCAGACTGATATTTATCAACTGGGTAAACTGCTTTACCGAATGCTTTCTGGTGGCAAAAAATTAGAGAGAGAAAATTTTCGAGAAAACAACCGTAATTTGTCTTCTATTTATCAGGATAGCAGATACGAACTAATAAACGATCTTTTCGATAAAATGATAGTTTATGCACCAGAGCGTAGAATTTCTTCAGTACTCGAGATTTGTGATATAGTTGAGCAAATTATAAAAAATAAATTCGTTTTCCATTTGCCTCACTCGCATTTATTGCGACAAAAATTGGCTTCTTATCAAACTAATCATGATATGGCTAACTTCAGATTAGAGTTAGATAGGATTTTAGAAAATATATTTTTGATTTTCTTTTTCCGAGATTATTCAGATCTTCAGGATGTTCTTAGTTATGTTCAAGATAATCGAGACTCAATTGATGACTTGATTAATATTGTGAATATTGTTATTGAAAATAAAGGCCAAGATATGACAAAGATTATTATAGAAAAGCTACAAGAAATGACCATGAAGTTCTATAAGAATAATCAATTTAAGCAAATTCATCTCGATCTTAATTACTTTATCGTTTCAATAGTATATAACAGCGCACTATGTTTGGCAATAAAGCATTTAGATCTTGATATTTTATCGGTGTTGTTACGAACAAACTTCCATTATTGCGATAATATGTACACTGATCATTGGACTTATCCATTTCACATTAAGCACCTTTGGTTTAATAGGACCTTTATAGGGTATAGTGATAGATTTAATTTTATCCTTGATTATTTAAGGCAACACAAGGAGCTAGGTGAATTATTTAATAGTAAAGACGGCCTTTTTAGTTACTATATTAAAAGTAACTATATTCTCTGCCTTGTTGAAGCTTTTGATATTGAAAATGGCAGGGTAACAGGATATCCAATTCAATACTTTTACTTTCGTGGGCAGGAAGAAAATATAGAAGACATCCTCCGACTATTTAACGAAAACGAAGAAATAAGAAGAGGATTTGCAGAAAAAATATTTATTATTCCTTTAGAAGAATTTTTCTTAAAAATTAATAATACTCAAAAATTATTGATAGCAAGATCAATGTAAGAGACGGTAATTCAATGTAATCAAAATCGGGGAGGTATACCGAAAATCGAGGACAAATTCCCCCAAAAAGAGGAAAAGAGGGGAAGTATACCGATCATTGAAAAACCCTGACTGAATAAAGCTATTGATTACTGTCTCTCTCTGAAAACACTGTCCACGACGTTCCTGATATATTGCTCATCGGTGAGGCCGAAAGTCGCTTCTTCGGGGAATGCGACGAGCGATTTGAAATGGGCGGCGATGTCCCTGAATAATTCCACTCTTGCTAGGGGATCAAGCTCGCCCCTGCGCATGAGCGCTTGGAGTGCAACGCCTGATTCTTCGGGGGATGCGCGATGCCTGAGCCGCGCTTCGAGGAACGGGTAATCGCGGAAGGAATTGTATTTGCCCTCCTTCAGGTCCTCGAGGTCGAGATTTACGGGAGGCCGCCCGCGAACCACAACGGTGTTTGCGGCATAATCCCCGAGCCGCTGGCCGCGGCGGCTAAGCAGGCACGCGACACCGCCAATCAGGTAAAAAACAGGCAGAGTGTCAACGAAGCGCAGCAGGTTCCTGATCCCAACCTGGCTGAACTGCAATCGAAACCCCTGCTCATCCATCACGCGCAGCTTGAGCAACCTCTTCCCGATCGTCTGTCCGCGAAATCGCCACTCCAGAAACATGCCGTAACCTATGCTAATTATAAAATAGGCCACCACAGTTGCCGCGCTTGCGATGTCCATGCTCAAGAGGCCGAGAGCCATCAACGCCGATGACAAACCCGATATAAGCACCGAGATGCAGGCCATGTCAATGACCCAAGCGAAGAACCGCGTTACAGGGCCGGCAAGAGGAATGGAGAACGTAATCCCCTCCGGCGTCCTGATCACAAGGCTGTTCCTGTCAGTCCCGTTCATCGTTACATCCCAACTTGCTCTGTGGCACCGCTTGCTAGCAAGCGGTGCCACATATCTGTGTTACGCTCCGCCATGCATCAGGGGCATCCCCTCGAATTTTTTACCGACAGAAACTTTTCCCGACCTTGAAAGAAAAATCGTCAGCAGTACCAGTTCGGAGAGGCCGAAGATGATTTTCAGGGAATATGGCAGGACCGGCTCATGATATTGAGAGAAAAACGCTTCCACAATGCCCGCCCATACCAGCAAAACGGCGACGCCGAATATGAGAGTTATGAGGTCCGGCGATATGGCGCGCAGCCGCGCCCTCACGGGTTCGGATGACCCCGCGCCTATCAGCGCCCTTGCAAGCACCAGCCCCGCCTGCCCGGCTATCAATATCGAGGGGATTTCAATGGCGCCGTGGGGAAGCAGCCATCCCGCGAGGAATGCCGATTCGCCCCCTGTAATATAATCAACACATACGGCGCCCAGCATGACGCCGTTGGAGAAAAGTATGAGGATGGCGCCTATCCCCCATGTTATGCCGAGCGCCATGGTAAGGATTGAAACCCTCGTATTGTGCGTCATGAGATACGCAGAGAAGGATGTCGCATGCCCTTCCAGGCGGTCTTTTTGCTGAGATTCTTCCTGCTTGACGCGCTCCTTCGGGCTGACCTGAAGGTGAGAGAACGGCATCAGGACGCTTTTTGAATCGGGGTCGAAATAGAGAGCCAGGCCGCCGAACGCAACGCCCACAAGCGTTATGATAACGGACAACATGAAGGCCCCCGAGTGGCGCCGGAAGGTCTGAGGGAAGGTCTTGAAGAACCAGTTCACCGGGGAGAACCGGTGAGGTTTCTCCCTGGTTTCATGGATTTCCGCATAGGCGCGGGAGAGGAGCGATTCAAGACGGTCGCGCAATTCCCTGACGTTGGGGAAGGCGTCGAGTTTTGCGAAATCGGTTGCGCAGCGCTGGTAGAGGTAATGGAAGCGCTTGACCTCCTCCATGCTCAAAGCGCGATCTATCTCTGACTCCATGTCTTCGAGCATTCGCTCCAGCTCGTCCCAGAAAATATTTTCCGCGTCGAGGAAGCGCTGTAGGTCAACGATCATAAAATCTGCCTCCTCTTCACGTTTATATATTGCGAGACCAGTTGCGGCGCCATCATTTCGTTATCAAGGAGGCTCATGGAAACGCCGCGCCTTCTCAGTGTCTTTTCCAGTTCGCGCAGTTTTTGCCAGAGAATATGCCCGCCCAGCATCCGGTATATGTCATCCACCTGGGATACCTCGGGGGCGCCGCTTGCCCCGCCTTTGCGCTCCCCGGAAAATAACGGCGCCACGCCGGGCGTGGAAATCATGTTGACCAGCACAAGATGATGCCGCGAAAGGATGTCCATGTTATGCGCGAAATTTTCCGCGAGCACCGGGTCGTCAAGATTGGCCAGGAAAATCAGCAGGGCGCGCCTGCGCAGCCTGAGCCGGATAAACGAAGTCAATTCGCCGAAATCGGGATTGACCATCCGGGGCTGAAGCGTGTACAACGCCTCACGGCAAGCGCCGTAATGACCCTTTCCGCTCCTTGCCCGCACGAACGCGCGCACCTGATCGTCAAAGGCGAGCACTCCGAAAAGATCGCCCTGCTTCTGGGCGACGAGGCCGAGCACCAGCGCGGCCGAGATGAATCGCTCCAGTTGCGTCGTCTCCGAATATTGAGGGTACCCCACCTTCAGTGAAGGTGGGGTACCCTCTACCGTCGCAGTTTTATCGGCGGCGCCGCCCGTCATCATGACCTCCCGCGCCGCAAGGCGGGATGCGTCAATCACCACGTAAAGCTCCTGTGTGCGCTCTATCTGAAAGACCTTGGTTATGGGGCGGCCGCGCCTGGCCGTGGCCTTCCAGTGAATGTCCTCATAACTGTCGCCGTGGACATACTCGCGCAGCTTCTCGAATTCCTTGCCCTTCCCGACCTGTGTCTGGGCGTGAATCCCCAGGGTTCCCCTGTTGAGAAATATGGCCGCAAGCTTTTTCTGTTCCCTCATGGCGTTCGGATAAACGCGGACCTCGGCGCGCGTTTGCGATACTTTTCTGATAGCCCAAAGGCCGAGCGGCGAGTCGGTTTCGAGGTGCGCGTTTTCGAGGACGTAGTTCCCACGCTTGACGGGAACGCACGGCCACTGCAAATAAGAACGCGGCGATTTCTCCGGAAGAACTGTTTCCACGTATTCATGCAGGGAGCGTATCTCCGCGGGAAATTTTATCCCGATGCGGAGTTTTAGATCTGTTTCCTTTTCGTTATCAATCTCGATGTTTATCTTGCCTTCCCTATCTTTTGTGAGGCGCGCCAGATCCGGAAAATGCGCGGCGACGCCGTCAAGGAGGCGCAGCGCCGCGAGCAAATCGCCCATTGCAATAAGCGCGAAGGACGCCACAATCGTTCCGCATATCGGCGCCGCCCCCGGCATGATCGCTACCGCCAGCGCCGCTGTTATCATCACGCAGCCCGCCCAGAAGATCAATCTGTTATTCGGAACGATCACCGCGGAACCGTGACCTCCTGAAGAACCCGCTGAACGACTTCGGGGACGGTTAGGCCCTCGATTTCGTATTCGGGCCGAAGTATGACGCGATGCTCAAGGGTTGGCAGCGCCATTATCTTGACATCATCGGGCGTAACAAAGTCGCGGCCGGAGATTGCAGCAAAAGCGCGGCTCGCAAGCAGGAGGGCCTGAGTGGCGCGGGGGCCTGCGCCCACAAGGATGCTGTCGAGCGCGCGAGTCTTGCGGACTATCTCGACAATGTAGCCGAGAAGCTCGTCCCGAACGGCGATTTTTCCCAAAGAGCGGCGCAGCCGGGGAAACTCATCGAGCTTGAAAACAGGCCTCACATCCCCCCTCTCGAGAATTTCTTCCGGTGAGGCGCCCAACATGAGCCTCGCAAGCTGCAATTCCTCATCCCGCTTCAGGGGGTCCATCGTGATTTTGAGCATGAAGCGATCCTTCTGCGCCTCGGGCAAAGGATACGTCCCTTCATATTCTATGGGATTCTGCGTTGCAAAAACCGTGAAATACGGCGAGAGAGGATAGGTTTCCCTGTCAATTGTCACATTGCGCTCCTGCATGGCTTGAAGCAGCGCCGACTGCGTTTTGGCCGGCGCTCGGTTGATTTCATCGGCGAGCAGGAACGCCGTGAACACGGGGCCTTTGACGAGTGTGAACTCGTTTTTCTGAAGATTGAACACGTTGGTTCCGATGATGTCGGAGGGCATCAGGTCGGGGGTGAATTGGATTCGGGAAAATTCGCAGTCGGAAATGCGCGCCAATGTGCGAACCAGCAGCGTCTTGGCGATGCCGGGCACGCCCTCGACAAGCGCGTGCTGGCCCGTGAATATGACGATGAGCGCCTTGATCACAACGTCATCGTTGCCGATGATGACCTTCGCAATCTCGCCGCGCGCCTTGTCCAGCGTGCTTCTCAAATACGTGAGCTCGGTGTCCACTTTTCTAGCTCCTTTTCGATAGAATTGTGTAAATATCCACGTATGCCTTCACGGGGTCGCCCTTCATGGCCGGCGCCCCGGCTTCGCGCTCGGCGATGGCCCTGGCCCGAGACACATTCGCCGCCTTGAACTTCGGATCGCGGGCAAACGACGCCTGCCACTCGTCCAGGCAGACGTTAACCACCTTGTTCGCCGGTACGCTGCGCCTCAGCAGGTTGACGAGGCCCGCCGTCGAATCCTTGCCCTTAAGCGATTGCGAGACATTTTCGCCTTCCGGGCGCCTGGGCACAAGAGATGTCGCATTTCTCCAGACAAAAAGCATTGCAACGACGATCAGCGATATCAGCGCCCAGTGCAAGCGATAATTTCTTATGAGCGTCATCACTTCCGGCTCGGTCTCCACGCCCAAGTGCGTTTCGTCGAAGATCACAGACGACGATTGGCCGACCAGCCACGCGAGCAGCGCCGAATATCGCCCATTGCGCATGGCCTCGTTGCTGAGCAGGTATGAATCGCTGCACAGGACAATGCTCCCCTTCCCCATCCTGCGCTCAATTACAACGGAGTGGCCATCGAGGGCATATAGAGTCCGCCATGCCTTGCCTAGTTGATCGAAATACAGGGCGGTGCGCCATGATAATCTGGCGGGCAACTCAACCGGCCCGGCGACCTTTCTGGCGTAAGTATCGCCGAGCTTGCTTTCTCCGGAAGTTGGCATTTCCTTGTGAGCAAACGAAAATTCCCATCGTTTCTCTATAGACTCGAATTTTATATCCTTTTGTTCGGATGGCTGCTCCTCCTTTTTATCCGGCTTCTTTGCATCCTTGGCATCCCCTTGCTTTTTCTCATCCTTCTTTTTCTCTTCTTTCTTTTCCTCGGGAGGTAAATACCAGGCGGATTCCTGCAATTCCGGGAAAAAAGTAACAACGAAGCGGCCTCCATCCGCGATAAACGCTTCTATCGCCTTTATCGCTTCAACCGGATCGGGGCTGGTGTCCGCGCCGCAAAGTATCAGGGTTTTGCCCCGCCCGCCGCCGATTTTTGTTAACGGTTTGATATTTCTCTCCACGGATACCCCGCGAAGAGAACCGAGCGCGCCGTAGAGAGCGCGGGCGCCCAGCGGGTCGCTCCTGAAGGAGGAATAAACCGGATAATTCTCTCCCGTTGTGAACCCGAGATTGAACAATTGCTCGATTTCATACAGAAATATAACCGCCGCTATCCCGGCGATTATAAGAATTATTTTATTGCCGCTGCGCACAGGCCCTTAATTTCTCCTGGTTTGCGATAACGTTGTCAAGCAGCTCCTTTGTCGCCTCGTGCATGCCGTACCATATCGCTTCATAAATGGAAACGCTGTTGGAAAAGGTGTCCAGAACGCCCGGATTGGCGTGAGCGCGCCTCATCAACTCGCGCATGTAATCGAGGTTCGATTTGAAACGCGCGATATAAATAAATTCACAGTGACCGAGGAATGCGAGGGTGCCGAGGAAGACCGCCCGCATCGCCAGACGATACTGTCCCTTCTCCGACAGCTCGCGGGCCATTTTAAGCCAGCCCTCCTCCGGCAACTGGTCGGCAATGGTGTTTTCATCTTCAATGTTTGGGGTTGCGGCGACCGGCTGCGATATCAGGATCGGCCCTTTGGCGGCGCGCCTTTTCAGGATTCTCCATAACAGCACGCCCGAAACGCTGAGTAACGCAGCCAACAAAATATAAAGCGTGAGCATAATCGGACCGCTGATGGTCCAGAGGTTTCGCGGGCTACTATCTTTAGGCTCAAATTTGGGCCATAGATTCCTGATCCAATCGTATATCTTGCGCAACCATCTAGCTATGGGCGCGAACCAGTTCCGAAGGGTTTCCGCAATGTATTGCATTATCGAGGAAATGATCCCCGGCCCGGATTCGGCGGGCTTTTCGCGCGGCAGGCGCCATGCGTATTCCCGCCGCTGAAGCTCTTGATCGAGGGCCTTGTCCAGTTCGGGCGGTGAAACGCTCGATTGTACGGTTTCAGCCTGCCTGCCGTCTCTTTCCGCTGCCCTTGCGATTCCCGGCGCGATCATGCCCGCGAGAAACAGGATCATCAAGAGCGTCGCCACGGCCTTGCCCGCGCAGCGCCTCAGCTCGGCGCGCAAATCGGCGCCTGTGCGAAGCGATTCCCCATAATAACAGCGCAACACATAAGCCGCCTTCATCAGCGGGTCAAGGCAAAGATATGTAAGACCGCACACAACCGCGAAAAACGTGCCGTTTATCATGCCTCCCGGCGTAATCGTAAATGCCGTCTCAACGCCAAAAAACGCCTTCAGCACCCGCGGCAGGAACAGTATCAGAGAGGCGATATTGACGGCTATAGCCACGCCGAAAGGACTCAACGGCATGAGCAGCAGCAAAATAAGAAAGCCGTACATAAAAATCAGAACGGACGTCCCTTCCGATGCAAGCGCATTCATAATTGGAGCTATCGCCAGGAAAAAGACCGCCGCCGTAACCAAGAGATACGGGCTGAGCGCCCATATAAGGAGGTAATTCTGTTTCTGCCAGAGCTTTCCAAGCTCCGCGCTTTTTCTCATGAGGCCGCGCGCGTCCAGGTCTTTTCCATCGTCCAGGACAATCATATTCTGGTAAAGGGCATAAGCGCGGCCAAACGGCAGAACCAGAAGAAGCGCAATCGGCAACACAAAAAGCCCGGACGCCTGCGTTATGCCCTGCTTCACCGCAACCCTTACCAGCCGCGAGAACGACCAGCCGGGGCCGGCCTCTCCCAAAACACTCATTAAAAGTTCCCGGCCATAAACCGCCTGCCACATTTTCATCCAGATAAAAAGAAGCGCAAGGACCAGCGCCTCGCCCTCGACGCGCGAGTAAGCGACGGCGCTCTTGCTCATATCGGCCCAGTAATACAGGAGCGCCAGCATGAACGGGAGGCTTCCCAGGTAATAGTAAGCAAGCGCCCCTGCCCCCGACCCGCGCAACAGTGAGACAGCCTCCTCGATGATCTCGAGAGCGCCTTTTTCTCCCTGCCGCTTCTTCTTTGACTTTACCATTTGCAGTTATATATTTTTACACAGCCAATAGTAAAATTCACCTCTAACATCTTCAAAATCCGCCTTGTTGCCTTTTTTTCTTCACAAGACCAGGGGCATATTTGAAAATATTAGAGAGGGATTATAATATTGAGCAGGCAAAAACATAACTCATAATTCTTGATTCCTGATTCGCAATTTTATGGATAACGCTAAAAAACCCTGGATAATCATCGCGTCGGGGGCGACGATTGAGACCGCTTTCCTGCCATATCGCGTCTTGGAGCTGGCCGCCAATTACGGTATCAGGATTTCCGTGGCTTTGTCGCCGGACGCCGTCGAGTTTGTTTCACCGATGGTACTGAACGCCTTGACGCAATATCCGGTTTACCACTCGAACACCCAGCTCGATCCGCAGAGCGGCCTCCCCATTCACCGCGCATGGATGCAAGCGGACCTGCTGCTCATTTATCCCTCCTCCGCGCGGATTATCGCCCAATGCGCCCTCGGCGCGGTCACTTGCGCCGTCACCAGGCTGTTTGCCTTCATGCCCAAGGATCGCATCATCGTCGCCCCGGCAATTCATCCGGATATGGAAAAATCCCTCTATGACGGCCACATCGCCACCATCAAACGAATCGGTTGCCAGGTGGTGGGAGGAAACGATTATTGGGCGTCGTGGCGGGAGGTGGAAAACGCCATCGTGGAAAGACTTCACTTATCTCGCATCAGAATGCCTGCGACCGACGTGCTGATAGATAAACTTTACCGATAGCGGCCGTACTCCAATTGCATCCCACGGCGCGATCCATGAATTTTACTATAAAACCCAATAACCTTTATATCCGCTTTTAAGTGTTGCTAATCCGTTATGATTTCGGTTGCTATTCTTAGTCGCGCCGACAGGGTTTGCAGGAAAGCCTCATACACCTGCGGGAAGGAACGGCCGATTTTGAGGACCGAGCGGCGCGACAGCGTCAACATTCTGCAATCCGTTTGAGCGCGCGCGGTTGCCGACCTGGGAGCGTCCTCGAATATGGCCATCTCTCCAAAACAACTGATAGGCCCCAGCGTGGCCAGCCTGACGCCGCCTCCCTTGGCGATGGCCACCTGCCCGCTCACGATAATGTATAGCAGGTCGCCCCGATCTCCCTCGCGGAACACGATATCGTGGGCGCTGAATTCCTGCGTCACGCATTCCTTCGCGATGGAGCGAAGCTGGTCGTGATTCAGGGACGAGAAAAACGGCGTCATGCACAGGTGAACTATTTTTTCGACATTCGTCAGCATCTGCCGTCAACTATCCTTTCCTCCGGTTGCGCCGGCAATACGCTCGTCAACCGTTCTTAACCTCGATGAAAGCGCCCTCAGAAAAGCCTCGTAAATAGCCGGATTTCCACGGGCAATGCCCGTAACGGCCCGTTTCGATAGACAAAGCAGGCGGCAATCATCCAGAGCGCGCACGTCGGCGGAGCGCGGAGTCCCGATTTCATCGGGATCGAAGAGAGCCATCTCACCAAACCAGTTCAGCGGCCCAAGCGTGCTCAAGTGAATTCGCCCCCCATCCCTGATCCTCTCAACGGCCACCTGTCCATCCAGAATGACGTAAAGCTCATTGCCCTGCTCCCCTTCCCTGACGATCAGCCCATCCTTTGGAAAATCCTTCAACTCGCACAGCCCCGCTATCTCGAAAAGGCTTGCAGGGTCGAGCGCGGCAAAGATAGGGGCCTGGCGGAGATAAACTGCGTTGACGATTGCAATTTGCCGGTCTCGCCCCGCGGCAACCTCCCGACGGACAAGGGGCTTAAGCCCCTTGTCTGACAAGTCCTCGATGCGTTTTTTTTGCTTGCCGCCGGCGCGCTCTCCTGCAAGGCTGATCAATTCGCGGACCATCTGCGGCGCATTATCAAACACGACAGGACGCCCCGCCGGAATCCTCCCCAGGAGCGCATCCTTCAATAAGCCCTTCATATTGTGATATAACTTACCGACAAGAAGATCAACGAGGAATTCGTCGAGGGGAGCGGAATCGTTGGCCTTACCTTCAATAATAGTCATAAGCTGATCGAGATATGCGGCTGGCGCAACGGCAAGTATAAGCTCAAAGGCGCCGCGTCTCGCGCTTAAAGAGAGGACATCGGCGGCAAGCCGCAGCGCTCCGCTGGTGACATCATTGGTAGGGGTGTCTGGCGAGCCGCCCCTGTAAATATCCATAATGGCCGAGGCTGCGCCCAACACGTCAAAACACCTGTCGAGAACCCTATTAAACACATCGAGATTGCCTGCAACATCCTCAAACAACGAACCTTTAAGATCGGATAATGCGGCTGCGGCCCGCAATGCGGCGATAAGCGGATCGTTTCCTGAATAGACAAGGGGTTTAAACCCCTTGTCTAGCCCCTTGTCTGTTGCAGAAGGGGCGTTCCTGAATTTTAGCAGATTCTCGACGCTACTCGCCCTTCCGTTGAGAATACTCATTACTGTTGACCATCTTGGGCTTCCTCTCTTTGGCAAATTACTGACGATAGCGGGCAATAATTGGTTATCGGGAATAGAATCAAGTATATGGAGAGCCGCGATATGAGATATAGACTGCTCCGGGCCGTCGCTTCCGGCAGATAGAATTTCTTCAAGGGAATAATCTAGTGAAAATGGGGTGAGGGCCTCAGGTTTTCCGGCGGAGAGTCTCAGCAGCAGACTTCGCAGCCTCGGTGAGGGCGCCGGCTTGAGAAAGACAGATCGCAGATCGGACGGGAAATCGAGCAGCGTCCGTCCCCATGCATCCCACGCACGGAGCAGGAGGGTTGCTTTGTCAGGATCGGCGGCGATTTTTTCAATTTCCTTAGAAGATGCTTCCGGAGCGACAGCGGCCAGCTCGACAGCCAATTCGGCGCTCTCTGCCGCTCTTGACCTGAGCGCTTCCAGGTTTATTGCGTCACGAAGCCCCCATAAGGCGGCAACGCGCAAGGCGCGGCGCAATGTTTCCGGTTTTTCATTGGCGGAACGGTTACTGATTCTCCGCAGCAATTTATAAACGGGCTGAGAATCCAGGTCTCTTCTTTTGGATGCGGCGCGCCCCAGCGCATCGAGGAAACCATTCGGATCATCGCTCGATGTCTCGAGACGCTCAACTATAGCCTGCACACCCGCGTCGCCA
>Ga0209777_10001499_pt1 | contig 33422 bp, 32 predicted proteins | sample FrelakmetHBP12HB_FD_187147 | JGI IMG/M metagenome (GOLD analysis project Ga0209777, IMG submission 187147) | Freshwater lake sediment microbial communities from the University of Notre Dame, USA, for methane emissions studies -HBP12 HB (SPAdes)... | ecosystem: Environmental > Aquatic >... | reverse complement strand
CACCCGTGCGCCACTTTACTCATTCGCCGAAGCGAACTTTCTCGTACGACTTGCATGTGTTAGGCACGCCGCCAGCGTTTGTTCTGAGCCAGGATCAAACTCTCCAGTTTTAATCCTTATAGAGATTGCTCTCTAACTTTTCAACAAATAGAAAAGGACCCACAAATCTATTATCCCACTATTCAATTTACAAAGAACAATTCTAAAGCGAGTTTTTAGAATAATTTAAATTAGCAATCCTGTCAAGATTTATTTCTCGAAGCACTATACGTGAAGAGTTATTGCAGTACTAAAAAGAAATCCGTCAAGACTGAAAAGAACTTGTTTTTTTACATATTCTTTCGGCAATAGTCAAGATAAATTTTTGCCAAAAAATAAAAATTTATTTCACGGTAATAAGGGCGTGTTTTTTCTTACCTTTTCTTAAGTGAATTTCCCCATGCTCGTTGACATGGCTGATGGTGATCTTTTCATCAAACTTCTCAATTGGGCGGTCATTGATATATATCCCTCCCTGTGCAATCAGGCGTCTCGACTCCCCCTTGGATCCCGTCAAGCCTGCTGAATACACCAGTTCAAAGGCTGGAATGCCCTTTTCGAGTTCGGACCGCGATCTCTCACTGGTGGGGATTGCAGATACATCGCGTGCTGCGTCCTCTCTGGGAATGTCGCTCGATGCGAAAAGGCCTTCTTCTATTGGTTTCGTGTTAAAAGCTGTCGCAGTAGCCGTCCATGCAGCAATGGCTGCTTCACTACCATGGGTTATCTTGGTCGCCTCAAAAGCCAGCACCGCCTTGGCCATGTTCAACCTTGAATCAATCAGATTTCGGACTTCCTCTATCTCTTTCATCGGTAAAAAGGTAAATAGTGCCAGAAACCTTTCCACATCGGAATCATCTGTATTGATCCAGAATTGATAATACTCATAGGGAGATGTCAGTTCCGGGTCGAGCCACACGGTTCCCTTTTCAGTTTTTCCCATCTTATATCCATGTGATGTTGTAATGAGGGGGAATGTTATGTTGAAGGCATTTTTCCCTTCTATCCTTCTTATAAGGTCACTCCCTGCTAGCATATTGCCCCACTGATCATTTCCGCCCATCTGCAGTACACAACCATAATTGGCAAACAGATACAAAAAATCATAGGACTGGAGCAGCATATAATTAAATTCAATAAAATTGAGCCCCGTCTCCAGACGCATCCTGTAGCTCTCCGCCGCTAGCATCTTATTTACGCTGAAGTGTCTCCCTATATCTCTAAGAAACTCGATGTATTTAAGCCCAGTCAGCCACTCTGCATTATTCAATAATATGGCCTCACCTTTTCCAAAAGCCATATATCTTGATAACTGCTTCTGCAAACAAGTCGCGTTGTAATCAATTTCTTCTCGCGTGAGAATCTGACGCATTTCGGATTTCCCGCTGGGGTCTCCTATCAGACCTGTCCCGCCACCGATCAGGATAATCGGGCGATGTCCGCATTCCTGCATATGCATCAAAGCCATTATCGGTACAAGGCTCCCTATATGCAGACTTGTCGCAGTTGGATCAAAGCCGATATAACAGGTAACGTGTTCATTCTGCAGCAAAGAGTGCAGTTCCGCCTCATCCGTCACCTGTTCCACAAATCCCCTTTCGGTAAAGACGTCATACACGTTTTTCAATTTTTCTTCTCCAGTGCTTTCTGTAAAGGGCTCGTATGGCTCCACATATCATCATCCCGGCATGTCGCTGTTCAGTAAATTAAACTGCCAGTTGACTATCGGTACCGGTAATTTTCTCAATCTCTCAGATGTACGGTTAGCCTGTCAATTCCTGTAGCCTTGCCGCTTTTTACATCAACGTCGACAACAACACCCTGAAGCCGAATATCATCCTTGGCCACATCAAACTTATTTGGTATCTGCGTCAAAAACCTCTCCATCACAGCATCCTTTCTTATTCCGATGATAGAATTGAAAGGACCCGTCATCCCGACATCTGTTATGTACGCAGTGCCGCCGGGAAGTATGCTTTCATCGGCAGTCTGCACATGTGTATGCGTCCCGAGAACAGCACTGACACGACCATCAATAAACCACCCCATAGCTTCTTTCTCCGAGGTCGCCTCTGCATGCATGTCGACAATAATTATCCTCGTATATTTTTTCATCTTTTCGATTTCTCTTTCAGCCACTCTGAAAGGACAATCGATGGGCTTCATAAAGACCCGTCCCATCAGGTTGATCACACCGCAGGATATCCCCGATGAATCAGGCCTGATGACACTCCCCCATCCTGGCGAACCCGCGGGATAATTGGCCGGCCTGAGAAGTGTTTCATAGTCACCGACGAATTCACTAATCTCTTTTTTGTCCCAGATATGATTCCCTGAAGTCAACACGTTGATGTGATTGCTGTAGAGCTCTTCAACCACGTCTCTGGTCACACCAAACCCTGCAGCTGCATTCTCACAATTCGCAATGACAAAATCAATCTTGTATTGAAAAATGATTTCGGGCAAAAGCTCACGAACCGCGCGTCTTCCAGGTTTACCTACTATGTCTCCAATGAACAATATCTTCATCTGCGATTTCTATCTTGCATAATCTGAAACCCGTGTTTCCCTGATGACAGTTACTTTTATCTGTCCTGGATAAGTCAAATCAGATTCAATCTTCTTGATAATATCCTTGCAGAGCATAACGGCATCGTCATCCGAAATCTTTTCATTTTCAACAAGTATGCGTATCTCCCTTCCTGCCTGTATGGCATAGCATCTATCAACTCCGCTAAAGGAGTTTGCTATACTTTCCAGTTCTTCCAAACGCTTGACATAGGTTTCGAGCATCTCCCTGCGTGCGCCCGGCCTTGCCGCCGATAGGCTATCCGCCGCCTGAATGAGTACGCCCAGGAGTGTATTGGTTCGACCATCATCATGGTGTGTAGCAATGGCCTGAACAATCCTGGGGGATTCGCCGAATCGCTTTGCGTAATCGGCACCAATTGCCGCATGTGTGCCTTCTATCTTATGGTCCACCGCTTTTCCTATATCGTGAAGCAGCCCTGCCCTCTTGGCTTCTTTGACGTTCATTTTCAACTCGGCAGCCATAATGCCTGTAAGGTGAGCAACCTCAACAGAATGCTGAAGGACGTTTTGAGAAAAGCTAGTCCTGAACTTGAGACTTCCTAATAGATTCGTAATTTCAGGATGGAGGTCATGTACTCCTACATCAAAAGATGTACGTTCGCCAGTCTCGCGAATAATAGCATCCACCTCCGTTTTAACCTTCTTCACTATATCCTCAATCCTGCCGGGATGGATTCTGCCGTCTGTAATCAATCTCTCCAGAGACATTCTTGCCACTTCCCGTCTGATGGGATCAAAACTCGATAGGACAACGGCTTCCGGTGTATCATCAACGATTAAGTCTATGCCCGTTGCTGCTTCAATAGCCCTAATATTTCTGCCTTCCCTTCCAATAATTCTGCCCTTCATTTCATCGTTGGGAAGATTGACCACTGATACAGTGTTCTCAGCAACGAATTCGCTTGCATATCTTTGCACGGCGTACGTAATGATCTCTCGTGCATTCTTATCAGAAGTCCGTTTGGCTTCTTCCTCTATCTTCCTTATATTAATAGCCGCTTCCCGTTTCGCTTGAGCTTCCATGGACTGCATGAGATAGTTTTTTGCCTCCTCAGAGGAAATGCCTGCAATCTTCTCCAGCTTTTCTTTCTGTTCCTCAAGCAAACGGTTTAACCTTTCATGTTTATCATTTATCTGCGATTCCTTACTTATCAAGCCCTTCTCCCTGTTCTCAATATTCGTTTCTTTCTGAGACAGCGAGTCTATCCTTCTATCTATATTTTCTTCTTTGGACCGCAGCCTTCGTTCAAGATTGTCGAGTTCAAGTTTCCTCTCTTTTGAATCTTTTTCGAATTCCGTTTTTGTCTTGAGAAGATTTTCTTTAGCCTGAAGTAGAGCCTCCTTCTTGATGGTTTCTGCTTCCTTCTTTGCCTCATCTATAATTCTGGCTGAGAGTTTTTCTGATGATTCCAGTTTCTTATCGGAAAGCCTCTGTCTCAACGCATATCCCAACAAGATGCCGAGGGCTATAGCGCCGATTACAATAAACGCGATTATTGCTGATCCCGTTACTAAAGTGTTATATATCAAAGCCTATTTACCTCCCTAATCTATGATGTGGAACAGAATACCCAAGGCTTATCAAGGATAAAATGTTCATTGTACGAATTTACAACGCAAGATCTTTCAACTTGTCTCATTCGCTCCAGGGCACTTTGACTAACCATTTATCCGCGGCTTCACCGTGAAAAAATTCAAGTCTCAAATAATGGGGATATGATGGAAGGGATTGGGTTAACTGTGCGGCTGCGGGAACAAATCCTGATGAAAGCCCTAAATTATAAAATAAAACCCCCGCCGATGCCGTGTTAAACACCTTTTTGAACCTTCCGATAAGGTGGGCACCCTATTGTTGCTTTAGGCTTTCCACCCCCGTTTTTACGGGATGCTGGCAGACATGCACACCGCTAACAAGGAAAGGCCCCCGGTTCCAAGGTGTTGGCTCAAAAAACGAATGTTAATCACGCACACTGCAGGGGATAATATCTTCTTACTTTACCTTATCTCATCAATAAGATTAATCAGTCTCCCGGATCTACTCTCCAATTGATTACAAATATCTTCTTTCATTCCCTTAAATTTAATATACTCATCTGCAATGTTCAAAGCAGCCAGTATGGCAACATTTAAGGTGTTCGCGTTTGCCGATGTATTTCCTGCTTCTTTTATCTTGTCTTTTACGTACTTGACAACGCTTGCTACGTGTTCATCCCCTGAATCAGATAAAACTGACAACTCCTGCCCCAGTATATTGATATTAAAACTCTTGTCCAAATACATGACCTCAATATTCATTAATGTACATTGATATCCTGAAGCAAATCAAGTAGTGAGTCCACCTTTGTGCGTATCGAATCCCTTTCCTCGTTTAATCCCCTTATTTTATTGTTCGCCCCTTCTAACTCCAATCCTTTGCTCTTGAGAAGTTCTTCTAATTCATGATTCTTTTTTCTCAGTAACGCATGCTCTTCGATGAGATTTCTAATCTTGCTTTCCAATTCCTCAAATTTAACAAGTTCCACAATTCATTCCATCTTTTATACGGTTTTTGATCACATTCCTCACAATCAAACGCCCTGAAAATAGGCTGTTAATTGCAAGAGAAGAAACTCCCGCTGGTCAATGAACCTCTCGGTAATTTTTATCCAAAGAGTCGGCCCGGATTATGCCAATTTGACCCATAAATGTCAAGCGCTTATTTTATTGTTTCAGGGGTCTGAGGAGAAACTTCGACAACAGCACGGAAAAATCCGTGAACTGCATCTAATATGTCATTCTTGTCATGTATCCTGCCCACTACCTCCCTAAACAGAGAACCGCCCTTTACGCCCTTCGTATACCAGAGAAGGTGTTTTCGGAAATTTCTGAGACCGAGGCTTTCCCCCGAGTAATTGATTTCCATTTCCATGTGGCGTCTTATAACCTTCTCTCTCTCGGCTCCCGAGGGCGGCAATGCCGTTTTACGCTCCTCAAGATGTTTTATGATTTCGCCGAATAACCAGGGATTGCCAAGCGCTGCCCTTCCCACCATGACGCCGTCACAACCAGTAGTTCTTATCATCCGGTAAGCGTCTTCGGGACTTCTTATGTCACCGCTTCCTATTACAGGGGTATGTAATTTTCTTTTCACTTCTTCAATAATGCTCCAATCGGCAGCCCCGCTGTATCCCTGATCTGCTGTACGGGGATGGAGTATTACGGCATCCACTCCACAATCTTGGGCTATAATAGCAATCTCAAGGGCCATCTTTTCACCACGATGCCAGCCTGCGCGAAGTTTTATAGTCATTGGCAATGATGTTGCCTTCCGGATCGCTTGCAGGATACGGCGCACTTGCTCAGGTTCTTTTAACAAGGCGGCTCCGGCGCCTGTCTTTACGACCTTTCTAACAGGACAGCCCATGTTTATATCTAATAGATCGGCGCCGAGATCGGTTGCCATTTGCGCCGCTTCGCTAAGGATACCCGGATCGGCTCCGAATATCTGGACGCCTAAGGGTTTGTCATCAGGTGAAGATAGAAGATACCGGTGGCTCTTGTTAGTTTTCCTGACAAGCCCATTGGCGCTTACCATTTCCGTAAATGCTAAACCACACCCGAATTCTCTGGCAAGGGTCCGGAACGGCAGATTCGTAATGCCCGCCATGGGTGCCAGAAAAACATTATTCTTTAGGGTCAGATTTCCTATTTTCACTTGCATATTGTCATGCGTTCGGACGCCTTTTTGAGATCGCCAACGGCGCTCAATTTTTGTTTTTCATTTCTGTTCATTCAACGACCCTATAGAAATGTTCATTGCTTGAGGCTCATAGTAACAAGAAAAATTCCCCTGCCTTCACAGGGAGACTGTGTCATAATTACGCGTGAGGGCGACGTTCTTTGATAAAAGAATATTCGGTTTACGAGAAAGATATGTAACACAGCTCACATTGATATGGTATAGTTTTTCCGAAAGGAGAAACAGCATGGCATATCGAAGTGGCGACCGTGCAAATGACTTTACTTCCCCAGAGCATTGAAGAATATGTTGCCGACGATGATCCTGTCAGGGCGTATGGCGCCTTTGTCGAAGCTCTTAATTTTCATGAGGTGGAAATCAATATCAACCCATATAAGGTAGGCAATGCCGAAATACGATCCACGGGAGGGCGCTGCTCGCCCCAGTTCTTCGTGGGCGCGCAGTATTGCGGAATCGGAACCGGATGTCAAGGACCCTTAGTCTTGACTGTTCGTCTGACTTGACAACCGACCTTAGAAAATGCATTATCACTGTATTCAAGCTAGCAAAAGCGTGCTACCTTAGAAGCGCAACTTCTTCACGAATAAATCAGTCTGCCTGCTATGAATTAATGGTGGATCAAGCATCGCTTCAGATTTGGAGAATTCAGTATGGATACTCGCCCCTTTGATATTTTATTTTCAACCCTTGCTCAAATCAGTGGACTCAATTTTGAGATATGGGATGGAAGTCTTCTCGTCTATTCAACCCGACATGATGGATCGCAACCGGATCTGTCCTGTGAAAGCGGAGCGCTTTCTACTCTTATCCTTAAGGAAATGTCGTTTCAGACGATCATTTCTAAGAACGGTCATATCATGGCTGGTGTTCCCGTCAGGATCGACGAAAATATTGTCCGCGTTTTAATTGCCCATACTGAAGCTCCCTTTGAAACCTCCTCATCCCGAGGCAAATTTGAATCTGACCCCTCAAGAATGGAGAAATTACTTACCTGTCTCGCCGGTCTCATGGCAGACCGCTGGAACTCGCAAAGGGAATCCGAAGTGATGGTGGAGGAATTGACCCAACAAATGGGCGACCTTTACCTCTATTCCCGAATTTCCACACAGGTCAAGTCCCTGGCGTTTTCCGGTCCTATGCTGAAAAGCCTGATTGAGGAACTCCTCGAGACCATGCGCGTGGATATTGCCTTTTCGCAATTTCCAGACAATCCGGATTTCAGCACCCTGGCCAGTAACGAACCGTCTTCTGTAAGAAAAATCAGCATCCCTTCCTTTGTCAAGGATTTGATCGGACTGATTTCTGTTGATGCCGCTTCCCTGCAGGAGGATTATTTTATAATCAACGATTCCAGGCAAAACGACTCGTATCGGCAATTCCACCCGGACCCGTTTCGGTTTCTCGTAGTCGCCATCAGGAACGATCAGACTTTTTTCGGGTGGCTGGGATTGGTATCTTTCAATATGAAGGAGATCTTCCGCCAGGGTGAATTAAAACTCTTAAAGTCACTCGCTAAATCGATGGCAGTGGCACTTGAGAATACGCAACTTTATAGAGAGTCGCTTCTCATGGCAGAGAAAGAACGCTCCATCCGCAATATCTTTCAGAAGTATGTCCCGGCTGAGGTCGTCAATGAAATTCTGGAGCGGGGCGAACGGGATTTGACCCAATTGGGGGAGAAGCGCCGGGTGACCCTGTTGAATGTGGATATCCGCGGCTATTCCAGTATGTCCAAGAAGTTCAAGGCCGAGGAAATCGTCACCATACTCAATTTTTTCTTCATGATTATGGGCGGCGCGATCATCAAACACCGGGGTATTCTCGATAAATATCTGGGAGACGGCATCCTGGCCATTTTCGGCGCTCCGGCAACGACGGATAATCCTGCCCTGGACGCCACGCTGGCCGCCCTCGACATGTTAGATCTCCGTGGGTCAGTGAACGATTTCATCCGGAGCAGATTCGGGATTCCGATCAATATCGGCATCGGCATTCACACGGGAGAGGTGATTATCGGCAATATAGGTTTCGACCAGAAGATGGAATATACCGTCATCGGCGATGTCGTGAACGATACGTTTCGCCTTCAGGAGCTGACAAGGGAAAAACCCAACGTCATTTTGATCAGTAAAAGCACGCAGGCGGATGTGAAACAATTCATCCGCACATGCAAACTGGGTTTAAAACCTCTGAGGGCAAGCGAAGGCGGGATGGAGGTTTATGAAGTGACGGGAGCATACTGACATTTTTCTCTCAATCCCCACCCATCATGGCATGGTCTCCAGCAGCCGTTTCCGCATAGGCAGGGGCTCTTTTTTCAGGGTCTCTTCCATCTTCTTGATTTTTTCCAGTGCCTGAGCGCTTGTGGTCTCCATACCAAGGATCTGCGGGGTAATCAGGATGATCAGTTCGGATTTCTTGATGGTGTTACTCCTCTGGCCGAAAAGCAATCCCAAACCGGGAATGCTTCCCAGGCAGGGAACGATGCTCCGCGTATCCGTTTTTGAATCCTCAATGAGACCGCCGATGAAGATGGTCTGGCCGTTTTTGGCCATCATCGAGGTGGTGACGGTGGTGGTCTTCTGGACGGGATTTCCCAAGGTGTCGAAGCTGACGGAATTGATCTGGGGCTTCACGTCCAGGAGGACGTTGCCGCTGTCGTCGATATAGGGGGTGATGTCGAGAATGGTCCCTGTGTCCAGAAAATTGACCGTCTCGGTGGTCACCCCCAGATTGACGATGCTGGTCTTGTAACCTTGCCGGCCTCCGACCTGGACCCGGGCCAATTTGCCGTGGAGCGCCAGTATCTTGGGTGTGGAAAGGGTGTTGATATTTGTTTTCACCTGTAGGGCCTTGAGAGCGGCGGTAAACTGATCCCTCGATCCCGCAGTAGTGATCAGACTCAATGTGGGGACTAAATTAGGGGCGGTCAGCGGCATACTGCCTGGGGAGGTTACAACCTGGGCCGCGAAACCTGCTGCCGAAGCCCCGATGGACAAGTCGCCGAAAATCTTTTGCCAGTCAACCCCCATTGACATGTCATCGGTCAAGGTGACTTCCATGATCTGGGCTTCGATGAGAACCTGCTGAGGCGCCGCATCCCAGCTCCGGAGCACCGTCTCGATCTTGGCAATATTCTCCGGGGTGTCCTCGACCATGATCGTCTTGGAAGGTTCATGCATACGGATGGTGCGCATCCCCGGGATTGCGGCGAGGATCTCCTGCACCTTGTCGATCGCGGCGAACTTCAACCGGAAAATCCGGATCTGCATCTGCTCTGACTGCGGATCGGAAACCGCTTTTGGTTTATAGACATAATAGAGTTCTTCCTGCTTATTGTAGGTGAAGCCGCCGGCCATGGTGATGGCGCGGAGCGCTTCGTCCAGGGTAAGCTGGTTGAGGTGAACGCTGATCTTGCCTGTTACCTCCGGAGACATGATCAGGTTGATTCCCTGGTCCTGTGCCAGGGCCGACAGGGCCTGACGGATGTCAAGATCCTGAAAACTATAGCTACGCCGCGTCTGCGCAACCGTTTCCCCGCTACCTTTGGGTGCAGTGGGAGAGGACACCAATTGAGACGGGCCTGCGGCCAGCGCATTTTCTGTCGTCCCGGCAAACCACCACGCCAGGAACCACAGAAAAAAACAAACGGCTAACCATAAGTAAACCGGACAGCGCCTATTTGAAGACCTGATCATATCCCCCCCCCATTCTCTATGGCATTACGTTTTTCGGACCTTCCAGAACATTCAGCAGCAGCTTCCGCCCCTCTCCCGCCAGCGTGACCTGCTCCCGTGTGATGGAAATGACCTGAAACCCTTCGATCTTTTCCCCAAGCCGCAGGGTCCGGCCATTGATGAACGCCAGAGGCTTTTTGCCGCCGACAATGGTTCCCGTCAATTTCAGAGACGGGACCGCTGCGTGCTGTGCTTCTGCGGCGGTTTGTTTCCCGGGTTCAAAGATGTCCCGGAGTGCGGTCCGCGGAGACCCGGGAACATCTTTAACCGCCTTTACCTCCGAATGGAGAGCCTTCACATCGATAGCCGTGACCTCGACTGGGGCTCCCGCCCCGCTTGGAGCTCCGACGGGAGAGACCGTCTTGCCGTGGAAAAAACGGAAATACCCCACCACGACAAAGAGCATGGAAAGCCCGATGACAATGTAGAGTTTTACGCGTTTCCCGCCTGCCTTCGGCATAGATGCTTATCCCCCTGCCCCCGCGGCTTTGCGTTCAAACACGAGTACGGTCAGATCAACCTGGCGCATCCGATGAGGATCCGACCCGGTAATGTTAAGTTTTTCCATGACCAGAAGCCTGTCCATCCTTTCCAGGTCATACAAAAAAAGATAAATCTGCAGAAAAGTGCCCTGAAACACCAGACGGGTGGGAATCTTCGTGTAGAGCCCCTCCGGCACGGCCGTCTGAGGTTGGATTGCAGCCATCGCGATACGCCGTTCTTTCATCCGGAGATTAATCTGTTTGAGAAGGGCTCCCATGTCTGTCTTTTGTGGGACCCGCTTGTTCATATCGGCCAGCTCCGGCTGCAGTTGGCTCAGTGCAGACTGGATCGCTTTCCTGTTCCTGTTGGCCACCTCCAGGTTCCTGATCTCCTGGCTGCTCCGTTCTTTATCCTGCTGCAGCCGGCGTTCCTGGCTCACGAAGACACCCGCATTCCACGCCACTCCACCCAGCGCGGCTGCCACCAGAATAGCCAGGCAAACTCGATCCAGATTTTTGATGCGTCTGCTCTCGAACATCTATCTCCCCACAATGTCGCACTCGATCTGAAATTGCACCAAACTTCCCCCGGATATCCTCGTCTCTGAACCCTGAGCAGATTTCAGTACCACACCCCGGAACATGGGATCGCTGGAAAGCCGTTGCATAAAGTCCCCAAGAGATTCGTGGGAAACGGACGATCCTGCGAGCTTCAGGCGCGCCAAACGATCACGGCCGGCGTCCAGGGCAAGCTGCTGCAGCCACGTCTGGTCGTTCATGGTCTCTGCCAGCTTCGCCATGACCGAGGAGTAGGACCGCTGCATTGCAGTCATGGCGCCCAACTGAGCCCGTTCCTGGAGGGCGATGTTCAGTTCCTGCTGCCCTTTTTTGATTTCGCCAACCACCGCTGCCAGTACAGCACTTGGGTTTCCCGCGTTTGAGAGATCCCGTTTTGCGGCATCATGGATACGGGTCTGATATGCATAGATGCCAATCATGAGGGCAACCACTGCAATCAGGCCTCCGCACCACATGAAAAGGTGGCGGAGCGCGTATCGCCTCTCCAGTATGTCGGCTGCGATTAAATTGACGTCCCTCAGAGCCATGTGATCTCTCGCATCGCCAGGCCCAGTGCCGGCACCGGGGATATCCCGTCGGTTATCCCAGGGGGAGTTTCTCCGTCTGTGTAGCCCAGTCTTCCCAGGGCGTCCACACCACGAGTTGGAATTCCCACTTCTTTTTCCAGATAACGATCCAGACAAAAAATCTGATCGGCCAACCCGTACAGATAGACCGTCGTGAAGTCGGCATGACCGGGGAGCGACCTCAAATAACTGATGGTCTTGTGACATTCGTACACAAACTCATCCACGGCGGGCGCAATAATCTGGAAGACGACCCGGTACATGTTCATGTCATTCTGCCCGCCTCCGCCATTTATTGGTTTCTGGACGGTTTCACGGTCCGTGTATCCCAGGCCATGGATCTTCAGAAGATTGATCGCTTCCGTACCCGAATCCGACAGAGCAAAATTTGTCTGTATCTTGTCACAAAGCGGCTCGATACCCCAGGGTATTTCGGAGAAAGAGAGTATGCTCTCACCGTCTACCACGGCCAGCAGGCTGTTCGTGCGGCCGATATGGCAGAGGAGATCGGCCTGGCCTTCATTAGTGATAAAGCTGCGGTGTAGCCGGAGCAGTGAGGAGATGCCGAACTCCATGACCTCGGCTGTCATCCCCGCGCTCTTCAATATACCCAGCCAGCGGTCCATAACCCGGCGGCGAACCGCAACGACGATCGCATCGCAGTTCCCTGCGCGCCGCACCAGTGACGGATAATCGATAACGGCCTCCTCCAGAGGGTAGGGAAGGAATTTCAAGGCCTCACGCAAGATGGACTCTTCGGGTTCGTCATTTTCACCAAGCAGGAAATGGACGGGAAAGACCGAAAGGTCACGGGAGGGGATATTGAAGACCGCGCGGCGGCCCTTGAAGAAACCGCTGGAGACGACCGACTTCAAAGCGGCGATCACCGTGGCATCGTCACCGGTGTCCGGTGCGGCAAGCGGCTTGCAGAAGACCCCTCTCAAGCGGATGCCCCGGCTGGTTTTACGGAATTGGGCAGCGGTAAGACACCGGTCATCCATATCGATGCCGATCGGATATGTCTTTACGATTTCCAACATGGTTGCCCCATATCGCATCCCCGGATGAATGTCAATGGATATCAGGCATATCCGATGCATTTATTCCGGTATGTCGTCGGACGACGCCTATACAACAGGGAAACGCCTGCTGTCCCTATTTACCACTTCACCCCTCACCATCTTTTACGGCCCGTACACCTGCGGTTTCGTCTTCAGGAATAACACCCTTACCCGGTCGTTCCCGGTATCGCCGATGAAAATGCGGCCGCCTCCCTTTTGAAGTCCCAGGGCGACGCCGCCGGGGGAACTGAGCCATGCATCAACTGCCGGCTTGTTGTCTCCATTGTATCCACCCGTCCCGGCGATGTTGGCCATAGTGCTGATGATGCCGGTGTCAATATTAACCAGCCGTAAGACGTTGTTCCCCGTGTCGGCAATATAAATGTTTCCCGATGCATCCACTGAAACACCCTGCGGACTGTTGATCCTTGCCGAGGTGGCGGCCCCCCTGTCGCCAGTATAACCGGCTGTTCCTGTGCCCGCCGCTGTACTGATGTTCCCGCCGACCGTAAATTTTCTGATCCGGTTGTTGCCCGTGTCGGCAATATAGATGTTTCCCGAGGCATCCACTGAAACACCCTGCGGGCCGTTGATCCTTGCCGAAGTGGCTGCTCCCCCGTCGCCTAGTGGTAGCCCAGTCAAACCGTTTCCCGCTACTGTACTGATGTTCCCACCGACCGTAAATTTTCTGATCCGGTTGTTGCCCGTGTCGGCAATGTAGATGTTTCCCACCGCATCCACCGAAACCCCATACGGGTTGTTGATTCTTGCCGAGGTGGCGGCCACCCCGTCGCCAGTATAACCGGCTGTTCCGGTGCCCGCGACGGTGACGATGGCGTTCGTCGCCGTATCCAACTGCCGTATGCGATTATTTCCCTGATCGGCGATATAGAGAAACAGCTTCTTCTGGGCGGCATCGTAGTATGTGGCCATCCCTTGGGGAGCGTTCAACCCCGGCCCCGCCGTCATGGGCAGGGTGGAAATGGTATTCGTGACGCTCACCTGCCTGAGGCAGGAGTTGTTGGTATCGGCAATAATTACCTCACCCGTGCTTTTCACACAGACGCCGTTTGGCGAATCGATATGCGCAGCCGTTGCCACTCCTCCGTCGCCGGAATAGCCGGCTGTTCTGGACGTGTTGACAATGGTATTGATTTTCCCATCTGACGCCGTAACTTTTCTGATCTCGTTATTATTCCTGTCGGCGATATAGATGTTCAGGGCGCTGTCCACAAAGACCGACCGCGGGCTGTCGAGCTGCGCCGAAGTTGCGGCCCCCCCGTCGCCCAAGGGGAGGTACGGGCCACTATAGTTGCCACTGATTCCCGCCACTGTGCTGATGATCCCTGTGGACGTCGTCACTTTTCTGATCCGGTTGTTCCCCGTGTCGGCAATATAGATATCGCCCGCCGCATCCACAAAGACCGACCGCGGTCCGTTTAGCGTTGCCGCCGTAGCGGCGGCGGCGTCACCCAAGGGATAGGTAAAATCAGGTGGTGTTGACGTTTGATTACCGGACGTGTTGACCACTGTGCTGATGATCCCCGCTGAAACTTTACGGATGCGGTTGTTGCCCGTATCAGCGATATAGATGTTTCCCGAGGCATCCACGGAAACCCCCTGCGGGTTGTTGATCCTTGTAGAGGTGGCGGCCCCTCCGTCGCCAGCATAACCGGCTGTTCCATTTCCAGCCACTGTACTGATGAAGCCCGCCGCTACTTTACGGATGCGGTTGTTATTGGTATCGGCAATGTAGAGATTCCCCATGCCATCGGCCCAGACACCGCGCGGGTTATTGAGCTGGGCTTCTGTCGCCGGTCCGCCGTCGCCGCTGAACCCGCTCATTCCCGTGCCCGCTACCCGGAGGATGGCGCCGGTAAAGGCGTCTATCTTCCAGATGGAATGGTTGCTCGTATCGGCAAAAAAAATGCTGCCGGCGCTGTCAACACAAACCTGCCGGGGTGTTCTGACCAAGAAGGGCGTGTCGATATTGTACCGGAACGACTTATTCACCAAGAACTTATTCCCTGATGTTGGAGCGGTCAGCGTCCTGACGGAGATGGTGACCACGTCCCTGTAATCAGTGGGAGAGGATATAGCGCTGTTGGCGACTGTCCGGATATAGGTTCTGCCCTGATAGGGATAATTTTCTCCCGCCGGGACGCGCCAAGTAGGGTCCCCCCCTAATTTCCAGAGGGATGCCTCGATAACGGCCAACTGGTCAAAATAGGTCTGCGCGTCAGCGGACTGGTTGGCCGCCATTTTCACCTGCATGCCCGATTTGACATTCAGGGACATGGCCGTCACGGCTACAAGGAGCAGCAGAAAAAGCATGATGATCAGGATGAATCCGTTTTCTCTCCTCACCTTTGCCACCTAATCCACCCATCTGGCTTTGGCGGTCGTCCGCAGGGTGACCGCCTTACTTCCCTGTTGTAGCGTCAGGGTAATCTCCACGATGCCCGCGGACAGGCGCCGGCAGGCAAATTCCGTGACATGTTCGCAGATCATTATCTCCGCTTTGTAATCGCCGGTTTGGCTCGTTCCATAGTCAGGCATTTTCTCCATCAACCGCCCGTTGGTTGCATCCGTCTCGTCCAGACGGAAGGTTATCAATTCCACCGGAACCACGACTCCATCATTAATCAGGCCGTTATGATCGTTATCGGCATCCGGGATGCCATCCCCGTCGACCTTATAGATGTGGGTTATGTTGTCATACTGATCGCTGAGGCGTTCGCTCACTGTTAGCACTTTCGTGGAAATCGTCGTATCGGGCGCAACGATATAGTCGCTTTCCTGAACGAAGGTTACCATCCGCTCCAGGGCGTAACGGGCTTGGGGGACCAGAACCGCCCTGTCATCGGCGGCATGGTAGCTCGAAAGGGTCACGCCTATGACCTGATAGAGGACCCCTACGATCAAGCCCATGATGGCGACGCTGATGAGGAGTTCGACGAGTGTAAAGCCTGATTTCTTCGAATTGATATTCATAAGAGTGTTCAAATCCCCCCTCACCCCCCTTTGCTAAAGGGGGGAAATCACTTTTCGTCACCTTTGTTAAAGAGGAAATTTTTTCTCAAATCTTCCTTCAGCCTCTTTACTAAAGGGGGGGTAAATCTCCTAACGCTCTGCTTTGAGCGTCTGCAGGATGACGTATTTTTTTAGACTGACCCTCAGTTCCAGTAGCCCAAGTGTACCGTCGCTCGCGTTGGTGACACAGTCCGAAACGCAGACTCCGCTCGCGTTTGTGGCGCAGATGTAGATATCAGGCGCGTATGTCTGGCCATTATAGTCAAACTTTTCCTTATTTACCTCCGCTTGGCTGCCGAAAAGAGCAATCAGCTGGTCCGTAGTTAAGGGGTTGCCTCGGTTGGTATCGAGAATCCGGAAATCGAGGTCCATCAGCCGGTTCATCGTCTGCCGGGCCTGACCGGTCAGGACCGCCTGCTCCTCTCCCTGACTGGTCGAGAGGAGGGCGGGGGCAAAGGCGTTGACCATGGGGATGATGGCGATGGCAAGAATCAGGATGGCAAGAAAGATTTCGAAAAGCGTAAAGCCCCACGAATTATGGATGATATGATATGCGGAAAGACGCTGCCGTTTCACCAGAAATATTACCTCAAATCCCCCCTCACCCCTTACCGTCTTTTTCACTGGACACTGATCCGGCCCGTCATGCCGTCGACCGTGATCGTCTTCTGCCTGCTGCCCAGACCCACCGTCACCGTGGTGTCCGAGGAAGCGGAATGGCCGTCGGGGTAAAAGACGATCGTCGCGCTGGTGAAGGTTACTGCAAGGTAATTTTCCATCGCGGCAAAATTACGGATGTACCAGTTCTTGTCCAGGGGGTTCAACACCACGCCGTAGGTCGTTACCGGCGGTTCATCGGCGGTATGGGCGGTGGCATCGGCGGCATAGCGGTTGTCGAAGATCTTAAACCAGCGGCCGGCGGCATCGGCCTGAAAACCAAAAGGCCGCCGGTAACGGACCGCCAGGTTCCCAGCATACTGCATACCTGAAACGATCTCTGCCGCGGCCTCGCTCAATCTGGTTTCCTGTACCATGCCCTGAAACTGGGGGATAATTATCATCCCGATGATTCCAAGGATCACGATTACGATGAGACTGTCCAGGAGGGTAAATCCCGCTTTTTTATTCAAAAGCAGCACAAATCCTACCAGCCGGCCGATTAAGCCTTAATACGTTTTGTGCAATTTGGTGGCTTCGGCAGCTGCAGAGGATTCGTCATTCGCAAAAACGACGCCCAATACCGGCAAGTATTTCCAACCCGTTAACCCGGTAGAGGCACGTGCTGCCCCAATTGAATCTGTTATGCTCAATATACTTATGTCACACTCTACATCGTTTTTACTGTTGAAGGGGTTCATCGGCAGGACGCCGCCCTTGATATAGGGACCTAAAGTGTAATTACCAACTTTAGTAGCCGATGTTGCTCCCTTTGCGTCTGAGTATAGCGTTAGCTGTGCAATGAAGGCTGCCGGGGCTGTTACGTTATTAGTAACCGTCGTCCCGTCCGTCTCCCTTACCATACCCGGATAGGTCATATTATGCTGGGCGTAATAGACCTCAATGGTACCCCGTATCCCTGTAAGGTTCGTCCTTAGTGTACTCACCTTGGCATCATCGGTGGAGACGGTGATCTGAGGTATAATGACCATAGCCAGGATTCCCAGGATGATAATTACAATGAGCATTTCGATCAGGGTAAACCCGGACCTGTTCCTGCCCTCGCAAACCAGTTTCTGCCATCGTGTTTTCATTGAATACCTCCCCAATCTTTTCATATAAAAAGCCTTGATCCCTGCATAAACCGCAGCCTTGCTGCTTTTTTCATTGGACCGCACCGGCGATCCGGAATATCGGCAGGATGACCGAAGAGACGATCACCCCGACTACCGCCCCGAGAATGACCAGGGCCGCCGGTTCGACCAGCGATCCGATAATCTTTAAATCCTTTTCGATTTCTGTATCATAGAATTTCGCCAGACGCAACATGACTTTCGGCAGATTCCCCACCTCTTCTCCGGTCGCCACCATCTGCTTGACCGTCTGCATCACATAGGGGTTGGCGGCAAAGGCCTGGGACAGGCGTCCCCCTCCCTGGACATGCAACCGGATATCGTCCACAAAGGCGGCGAAATGCCTGTTTTTGAAAGTGGTATGAGTCACGTCGAGGGCATCGATCAGCGGGACGTGGCTCTCCAGGAGGTGCCCGAGTGTCCTGAGAAGCTGGCAGGTCATGATCTTGTTGAACAGCGTCGCGATAAGGGGGGCGCGAACGAAAAAGATGTCGAGCAAGGCCTGGCCGGGCGGGCTCCGCAGGGCGGCCGCACTTCCAAAGAGAATCCCAACGGCGCCGATTGCATAGGCCCACCAGTAGCTCCGCAGCGAGGCGCTCATCGCCATCAGTGCCCGTGTGGTCAGGGGTAGAATGCTTTCCTTGCCTGCAAACAGAACCATGAACTTGGGGAGGATGCCGACAAGGACGAAGACCACCACCCCCAAGGCCATGATGCAGAGGATCACGGGGTATGTGAGGGTAGACCGCAGTTGGGTGATCAGGACCTGCCGCCGTTCCTGCATGACGACGATGCTGTCGAGGGTGTTTTTCAGAAACCCCCCCGTCTCGCCGGCTTTCACAAGACTGACGTAGATGCGGCTGAATATCTTGGGATGGCGCATCATGGCATCCGAGAGCTGTTTTCCTTCTTCGATGTCCTGAAGCATGGCCTGCAGGACCTCTTTGAAGGCCGGATTGCGATTCTGCTCTGCCAGCGCCCGCAGGCTGCCGGTAAGCGACGTGCCGATCTCGATCATCAGGGAGAGCTTGGTAAAGAAAAATATCTGTTCCCCAGGATTGATCGAGCGGCGCCGGAGAATCCTGAAAATGGCGGGAACGCCCCGAATGCCGGAAGTCGAAGATGCGGGCGCCACTGCCGCGGCTTCTGTTTTAATATGGCTTGTGCTAATGGCCATGTATCAACTCTCCCCCATCACCTATGTCTCCAGCGTCGTGGCCCTCGTAATCTCTTCGATGGTCGTAATCCCCGCAATGACCTTCGCAAATCCTGCATCCCTCAGTGTCTTGTGCCCCCGCTCCCGCAGATGCCTCTGAATGACGTCGATGGTGGGATTTGTCAGAATCAGCGCCCGGAGGCCGTCGTCCATCGCGATAATTTCGTGGATGCCCGTCCTTCCCTTGAAGCCCGAATCATAGCATTCAGAACAGCCCCTCCCTTTGGCGAGGGGAATCTTCTTTGACTCGTCCAGACCCAGATCCTTTATCACGCTCTGGTTCGCATAATGGGTGGTTTTGCATTTGGGACAAATCGTTCGGACGAGACGCTGTGCCAAGGCCGCGAGCAGGGCCGAGGAAATCAAATAAGGTTCAATCCCCATCTCCAGAAGGCGGGTAACGGCACTGGCGCTGTCGTTTGTGTGCAGGGTGGACAGCACAATGTGGCCGGTCAGCGAAGCCTGGATAGCGATCTCCGCTGTTTCCCGATCCCGGATCTCACCGACCATGATGATGTCCGGATCCTGCCGCAAGGCATGCTTCAGAAACTTGGCAAAGTTCAGGCCGATGGCTTCCTTGACCTGGTTCTGATTGATGCCCTTGAGCTGATACTCCACCGGGTCCTCGATCGTGATGATGTTCTTCGCCATCGTGTTGAGCAGGGTGACAGCCGAGTAAAGCGTCGTGGTCTTCCCGCTGCCCGTGGGACCGCAGACGAGGATCAGTCCGTACGGCCGCTTGAGCAAGGTCTTGAATATGGCGAGCACCGGGGGGTCGAATCCCAGTTGATTGAGATCCAGGATCGCCTGGCGCTGATCCAATATCCTCAGCACCACCTTCTCGCCGTGGATGGTCGGCATGGAGGAAAAGCGGAGATCCACGACGCCCTTATCCACCAGTACCTGGATTCGCCCGTCCTGGGGAATCCGCCGTTCGGAGATGTCCAGACTGGCCATTACCTTCAGCCGCGAAACCACTGCCGGATGCATCTGAATCTTGGGTGCCATGAATGCGTAAAGAAGCCCGTCGATCCTGATCCGCACCTGAAACTTGCCAGGCTGGGGCTCCAGATGGATGTCGCTCGCCCGGTCCCTGATCGCCTTGAGCAGGATCATGTTGGTCAGGCTGATCACAGGGCTGCCTTCGGCCATTTCGGCGATCTCGGTGATGTCGCGCTCCTGAATCGCTTTCACGATCTCGATGCCGGAGACATCCATGCGTGTCATCACATCTTCGATGTTTACCTCTTCCCGGTAGCATTCATTGATAGCATCGAGGATATCGGCGGAACGGCAAAGGACGGGTTGGATCTCCATGTTGGTAATTCTGGAAACCTCCTTGAATATAAAAGGCGAATAGATGTCCGCCGCGGCCAGTGTCAGGAGGCCGTTCACGCAGAACATGGGGATCACCTGATACTGGATTGCCTTCTCTTTGGGAAGCAGGTGCACGATGTGAGGATCCACAAGCCCCTTGCGCAGCCAGAGGTGGGGAATGCCGAGCTGTTCTCCGAGAATCAGGCCCAGTTCTTCCTTGGTCAAAATTTCGTGTTCAACAAGGACCTGCCCGAACGGTTTTGCCCTTCCCTTCTGCAGGCGAAGCAGTTCGCCCATCTGTTCCGGGGAAATCCGTCCCTGACTGACCAGTATCTCCCCTATCTTTTTGCGCACCGGAATGCGACATCCTATCATGATGTTTCCCTGATGGCCTCCTTCATATCCGGATAGGTATAAAACTGGTTGATCAGACGGGTGGCGATCAGGATATCCCGGCACACCGCATTCAGACCGACAATCTTCATCTGGCGCCCCCGTCCTTTGATGGCTTCCTGCAACCGCAAAAGCATTTCCAACGCCTTGCTGTCCAAAAAACTGACCCCTTTGCAATCGAAGATAATGGCGATTTGATTCCCTCCGACAATCTTCTGGATGTGGGCCTCCAGTTCCTCGCAGTTTTGATAGGTTATGCAATCCCCCAAAGCCAGAACCGTATGGAAGCCAACCTTCGTGACGGCGATCTTGGGCTGAGTCATCCTGAGATCCTTTCTTTCTCCGAAATGTTTTCCATCTCCCCGATGACCTCTTCGCGGCTCGTCAGGAATTCCTGAAATCGGCTGATATCCATTACCGTTGCGTCCCGAAATACCGATCAATGCTTTCCAGGAGCCTGCTGGGGCTGAATGGCTTTTCCATAAATATCGTATCCCGCATTTTACCGATCCATACTCGCTCATCGGGCATGATCCGCGCCGTCATGATGATGGTCAAAAAAGGCCTTTCCTGTTTGAGGGGATCGCTCGTCTCGCAAAGTTCCTTTCCGTCCATTTTGGGCATGTTGATATCCGTAATCACTGCATCGGGCTTTTCCTTCTTGATGATCCGCAGGGCCTCTTCGCCGTCGGTGGCCGACAAGACATCATAGCCGCCGTTTTTCAATTTCAGTTCGACGACCCGGCGTATGGGGGCCTCATCGTCGACTATCAAAATCACTTTATTCCTTGCCAAGATAATGCTCCTCCTTGGGGATACTTATCGTGATATGGGTGCCCTCGCCAAGCTGGCTTTTTACATTGATTTCCCCCCCGTGGAGACGGACGATCTCGGTGGTGATCGCCAGGCCCAGCCCGCTCCCCGCCTGAGTGGTGATCTGCGGGTTACTCGAGCGGAAAAATTTATCGAAGATGCGGGGCAGTTCCTCCTGGGAAATTCCGTAACCTGTGTCGATGACCTCGAAGGTCACCGCTTCCTTCTGGTCGTCGATTACAAAGGTGATCTTGCCCTTCTCCGGCGTGTACTTCAGGGCGTTGCCGAGGATGTTGATGATGGCGCCCTTGATCAATTCCTTATCAGCCATCAACACCGGGAAGTTTTCCGGCAGACGTTTTTCGATGGAAAGATGCTTTTCCCTCGCGGAGGCCTCGATCGCGGAAAGGCAGCCCTCGACGAACCAGTCTGTCCTGACCATCCCCTTGTTGATGGTCAGGCTTCCCATTTCCATCTTCGAGATGTCCAGGAGATTCTGGACAAGACGCACCATGCGGTCGGTTTCTTCGTTAATGGTGTTGTAGAATTCCCGTTGCGTTTCCCTGTCGGACACTTCGCCGTCCATGAGCATCTCGCTATAGGACTTGATGTTGGTCAGCGGTGTGAGCAGTTCATGGGCCACATGGGCGATGAACTGATGCTTCGACTCCTCTGCCTTCCTTGCGGCGGTCACATTGCGGACGCTGATCATTTTGCCGATCAGTTCCCGTCCGGTGTCGATCATGTAGGAGATTGCCACCTGAAACCGTTCCCCCCGCGCCAGGTCGGCAAGCTCTGTCTCTATGGGGTTCGGATTTATTCCCTTCAGGGTATCATCTTTTCGCGACACATAGGAGAGGATTTCAGGGTATGGGAGCACCGTGGACAGGGGAAGGTCGACCACCTCTTCGGCTTTCTTGCGTAGGAGCTTGAGCATATACTCATTGATGAGCATGACGTTGTCATGGATATCCGTGACGATGATGCCGAAGGAAATGGCATCGAGGATTCTGACGATCTGGTTCTTCTCGAATGTGGTCGCGCCGAGCCGGGAAGCCAGGGAAATGTTGTCTGTCTTGATCTGCTGGAGCTGCTCGCGCCCCTTATGGAGGGATTGTTCCAGGTCTTCGATGATCGGCAGCAACTCGTTGCTCACCGGGCGTTCTCGAAGAGCGCTGAGCGGGCTATACCCCTCGGGCATGCCCCTGCTTATTGTCCGGAGCGGTTTGAGGGCAAGGAGGATGCCGTAATAGCCGAGAATGAGGGCCGCTACAATGAAAAAAGCCATCAGCGCCAGAAGACTGACCCGTTCCTGCGAAAAGATGGACACAACGGGGGGATACATTCCCAATCGGATCGTTCCCGCTTTTCCACCGCTGTCAAATATGGGCTTGGAGAATTCGTAAACAACCTCGCCCGTGCCGATCATCTTGAACTGTTGCTTCGTCATCGCCGTGTTGTAAAGAGCGGTGTTTTGAACTTCGGGCGGAACCATGGATAATAGATTGCCGGGCGCCAGGGAAAGGATGATTTCTCCCTTCTTGTCGTGAACGAAGAAATAGAGAAACCCCTCATTCGATATATTTTCGCTGATGGTCCGCATCAGGTAGTCGCGCCGCTCCACCTTGTAATCGTTGATTTGATAGAGGGCCATGAAGCTGACCAGGTAGGTCCCCTTGTTCTGGAAGTCCTGGAGCTTGCTCCTTGCCTCCTGCCGAATCAGAAAATGAGCCATGACCAATAGGCTTGCCAGCAGGAGAACGAGCAATCCATAACCAATACGAGGAATTTTCATGACGGTATAGCTAAGTCCCTTTCACGACGGAAGAACATAACCAGCTTTAAAAGAGAGGAATCTGCCGCTACTCAACTGCCATCTGTATAATACATGCCTATTTTGTAATCCAGGCAAGCCGACAAGTTCTCCTAAATCCTATAAATCACTTTTGATTTGCGTTTTTATAACGTTGAAGGAAAGATTTTGTCAAGTAAAAAATGGCAACTTCGTAAGAACTTCCTGTGTTGAACTAAACCGCTCTCGCGGTAGCTATAGAAGCGGTGCCAAGGCACTGCCTTCTTGTTCTTAAAATTCAGTACATGCCTCATACTCCTTTCAGCGCCCATTATCTTGAGGCACACAAACCTACCTCGAAAGGAGAATGCAATGTTGCAATCAGAGAGCGAACGATCGAGGACACATGAATATGGCAGTCCCCTCGCTGGCCCTCGAAGAAATTCTGTCGAGCGTGTCCGCCGCCCTATGACCCACTCGCAGGTACCGGTGGAGGTGTCACTGAACTCGGGAATGCCGCCCCCCGATGTCGCGAGTGCAGCAATGATATCACGCTCTGCTGTCACGAGTTTTTCGCAGGTCATCTTGAGTATCCCCCTTTTTATGTGGTTTTAGATAAATGCGATAGGAATATTATCGTCTGCAAGCGAGCCGAAATGCAATTGATTAGAACTTGCTTTTCGCCGGGTGAAAGGTACGGAGGCGGGCCTTGTATGTCAAAGAGATTTCAGTGCAGTATGCAGACGAGGTTGAGTGACATCCTGCGCGCTCAACACCGAATACGATATTGATTTTTATCTATCTTCAGAGTATACAGAGCCTGGATGCGTTCCCGGAAGGACAAAGGACATGAAGCGGAAAGAATAGTGCTGGAGCCCCCTTTCCCCTTGCCCGGCCTCCGTCCCGAACCCCGAGGGGGTAATATCCTGTTGAAAAGTTTTTTCAATGAGATGAAAACCATGTGCCGGATAAAAAAGACCTTGCTGACGACAAGTTTCTTCTCAAGGACGACAGCGCCTATTTTTTTTGAATCGGCTCCTGGAGTGAAATCTGTTCATATCGCCTTCATCCTGATCTTCCTCCTGCTGCACGGACGGGTGTGCGCCGACGAATTCTCGACGCAGTACTACGACCTTCGGGGAAAGGAGATCCGGCAGTTCTGTGGCGAGCTTTTCATCGCCGGCGAATACTACCGCGCAATTACGGAGGCCAAGCGATACCTTTCTATCTTCCCCAGAGGGCCGCGGGCTGAAGAGATGGCCAAACTGATCGGCGATGCCTACCTTATGTCCCATGAGTGGGCCGAGGCGATCAGCGCCTACGACAACTTTCTCATGCAATTTCCCAAATCCCCCCTAGCAAACACGGCAACCTTCCACACGGCGATTGCACTGGTCAAACAGGGAAACGCAGCGGAGGCGGAACGCCTCTTCCAGCTCATCCTCAGCGGTTCCGACCGCCTGAAGAAGGGAGAGGCTGCCCGGTGGGAGATCCTCCTGCTCATTCGCCAGAACCGTTTCGATGAAGCGGAGAGGTTGCTCCGGGACCGGATGCTCCGGCCGGAGATCGAAGATGAGGCGATGCTTATCGAAGGGCTCCTCAGGGATAAGAAAGGCGTCCGTTACAAGTCGCCTGAAACCGCCGGGCTCCTCTCGGCGATCCTCCCAGGGAGCGGTCAGTTCTACAATGAACGGTACCAGGACGGTACTTACTCCTTCATCCTGAACAGCCTGTTCATCTTCGGCGCCTGGAAGGCCTTCGATTCGGACAATTACGGCATAGCCGGCCTCCTGACCCTTTTCGAGCTGGGCTGGTATGCGGGCGGCATCTACGGGGCTGTGGGCGGCGCTCACAAATACAACCGGCAGATCGACGAAGACCACTTCCGGAGCGGCCTCCAGAGGCTGAATCTTCGGGAGAGCGAAATCGGCCGGCCCGCCGGTGTCTCCGTCATGTTCAGCTACCCCTTCTGAGACAGGCCCAGTCATGAAAACGTCCCCTTTCAGCGGCAACGCCTTCCAACCCACTCGGGAGAACCATCCTCCCTGGGAATTCCGGCGCCCCCCCTTCGCCTCAGCCCTTTCCCACACACAGAAGGGAGTAAGAGGCAGGACACGAGCTCGCCTGCTTCCTACCGCTGCCGTGATCCTGATCGCCGCGATCCTCCTGACGCAGTATGCCTTCGCGGATGAGGCCCTCCTCCGGGGGCCCCGACAGGCCGTCCGGGTGGTCCCCGAAGCCGTCGAACCTTCCTGCGGCAAACAGGGGATTCTGGAAAGAATCGTTTCGGCGCCCGTTCTCTTCTACCAGCGATTTATGGGTCCCTACTGGGGGCAGCGTTGCGCCTATTACCCGTCCTGCTCCAACTACGCCCTTCTGGCCATCCGGAAGCATGGCGCCGTGGTCGGAACGATTATGAGCTTCGACCGGCTCCAACACGAGGCCAATGAGGCGAAATACTCTCCACGGATCCTGGTTGGAGAAGAAATAAAGGTTTACGACCCTCTGGAAAATAATGATTATTGGTGGTATAGAATGTAATGCGAAGCGGCAGCGCTGGTGAGCGCCATTTGCGCCAGAAAAACGTTATTCTTTAGGGTCAGATTTCCTATTTTCACTTGCATATTGTCATGCGTTCGGACGCCTTCTTGAGATCATCAGGGGTGTTTATGCCCATGACTTCGTAGGAATTGGCAGTGATGAACGATCTGGTCTTGAAACCTTTCTTCCAGGCGATACCAACTATATCCGTGAGATAGTATTCTTTCTGGATATTTTCATTGCCTATGTCACCAACGGCGCTAAAGAGGAAATTGCTCTCGACTGCGTATATGCCCGTATTTATCTCTTTTATTTTCTTCTCAGCAAGAGAAGCATCTTTCTCTTCCACAATCCGCAATATCTCACCTTTATCCCCTTCCTTGATTACTCGTCCATAGCCGGAGGGATCGTCCAATATCGTTGTCAGAACCGTAACAATCGATTTTTCCCGGACATGAACTTCCATCAGGGCCTTGATTGTTGAAGGCGAAAGCATAGGGACGTCACCGCACAATATCAGTATGGTGCCATCGTAATTATGAAAAACATCTTTTGCCTGAAAAACTGCATGTCCCGTTCCCAGTTGCTCAAGCTGTTCTACGAAGATCAAGCCCTGATCCTTGAATGCCTCCCTGACGAGACCTGCCTGGTGACCTATGATGACCACAATTTTTTCCACATTCACTGCCCTGGCTGCATCCACCGAATATTTCAGCATGGGCTTGCCGCAGAGTGGATGCAGTACCTTCGCTACATCCGCCTTCATCCTTTTCCCCTTGCCTGCGGCCAATATGACGGCGCTCACTTTTTGTTTTTCATTTCCGTTCATTGAATCACCTTGTAACTTCTGCTTCTTGCTTCGCCGTGACTCCCGCTTATTTATCTTGACTCTTTTTTATAAACAATCAAGGGCTGGTCTTATCTCCTCCGCTGACATCTACATCAACCGGCATCTCAATTAAGACCTCTTTGATGGATCTTGCGTCGGCATCCTCTACGACGAGCAGGGCGTTACCATGTCTTAATGTATCTCGTCTTTTCGGTATCTTCTCCATCTTGTAAAGCAAGAATCCCCCGAGGGTTTCATAGTCTCCGTCCGGAATGTCCAGTTGAAGCAACTGATTAATTCTCTCTATACTTATTTTGGCATTGACGAGATATTTCCCCGCCCCGATCTTCTTATACATCTTTTCTCCACTGCCATATTCATCGTCAATCTCACCCACAACCTCCTCGAGAATGTCTTCTATCGTCACAATACCTAAAGCACCACCATATTCATCAACAACGACGGCCATCCTCTCACCTCTGATCAGCAATTCAACGAGGAGTTCTTTGGCAAGTTTTGTCTCCGGAATATAATAAACCACCGGTTTAAGATAGGATTCGATCGTCTCGTTCCGACCAGAAAGAGAAGGATGATTTGAAGCCCGTCCATGCAGGGCCTCTAAGAGGTCAAAGTAGTGAAGTATACCGATGATATTGAATATCTGATCGCGATAGACGGGAATGCGCAGATATTTTTTTTCAGATGCAAGTTGAACTGCCTCTCTGAGAGTGGCCGTTACCGGCAGGGACGTCATCGCCGATAGAGGCACCATTATTTTATCGGCAGTCACCTCGAAAAAATCGATGATATTCCTGATCATTTCCCTTTCCGTGCCCAGGATATCGCTTTCCTCCGATCTGTGCCTCAGGATAAATTTCAGACCGTCTTTTGTAATATAGGAAGCAGAGACAATATCTTTTTCTCCCGTTGAAATACGGATTGCTCCCCGTGATATCGTAGAAATGATAAACACTATGGGAAACAGTAACCACGATGATACCCAAATAAACCATGACAGTCTCATGGCAACGAATTCCGCATGCTGCTGAAAAATACTCTTGGGAATAATCTCCCCCATGATGAGGAGTGTCGGAATCATAACAATGACAGCTAATATTGGGCCTTTGGCCAAACCAAATGCGGATATGAAGAGAGCCGTAGCGATGGAGGTGCTCGTGACCACACATAGCCCCGTCCCGCTTAATGTTGTCGAAAGGAACCAGTCCGGTTTCTCGAGAAGTCTCAGGGCAACCTTGGCAGAACGGGATCCCATGTTCGCCTTCTGCCTCATCTTATTGACGTCCGAGACAACGAAGGCGAGTTCACCTCCGGAGAATAGTCCCTCAAGGCATATACAGGAAAGTATCAATAGGATGGAAAGGACGTTATCCATCATTGCTTTTCTCCCGCTTTTCAATCCTTATATTCAAAATCCTCGCCTTGCCCATTTTTTCCACCCTAAAAGCGTACTCACCAAAGCGAACCTCTTCCCCTTTTGCAGGCAGTTTCCCGAAAAGATGGAAGACAAAGCCACCGACAGTATCAAAATCTTCCTCCGGGATCGAAATTCCCATCAGATTGTTCAAGTCTTCCGCAGGCATTTTTCCTGATACCAGCAATGTTCTGTCATCGATTCTCTGCCAGAGGTTATCCCTCAGTCCGTAGTCATCATAGATATCCTCAAAGAGGCTCTCGAGGATATCCTCAAGTGTAACCATGCCGGAAACACCACCATACTCATCGACAATTATGGCAATTTGAATCTTTCTCGTCTGAAATTCCCTAAGGAGGCTGGCGGCACTTTTTACCTCAGGGACAAACCACGATTTTTTCAATAATTTATTTATATGAAGGCCACCGCCTTCTCCGGAGATTCCGCTTATGAGGTCTCTTGCAAACAGGATCCCCAGAATGTCATCCCGATCACTGCCGTAAATGGGTATCCTTGTATGCCGTGCTCTGACGATTTCTGCTTCCATCTCTGCCATGCTAAGAGATATGGGAAGACAAAACATCTCGACGCGGGGAATCATGATCTCTGAAACCGGCTTATCGGCCAGGCCAAATACCTTGTGTATGAGATCCCTCTGTGCTTCTTCCAGTCCTCCTTCCTTCTGATAGACATCAATGAGGATCTTAAATTCATCTTCTGTAAGAGCCTTTTTCCCCGGTGATGTTTCATCCGAGAACAGGGATACAAAAAACCAGGATATTCTTTCCAATGCCCATACGACAGGGCGTTCAATTTTTGAGATGATCACCAAAAGAGGTGAGACGAACGACGAAAAAGATATGGGACGAATAACGGCAAAAGTTTTTGGTATCGCTTCCGCAAAAATAACCAACACCGGGGTTGTAACGGCAACTGCTAACCACTGACCATCCGCTCCGAAGTAATTAATGCAAAGGGAAGCCACCAAGACGGATATGGTAATGTTGACTGATTCATTACTTACAAGGATCGTAATGAGCAGCCTTCTCGGATGTTCCAAAAGCCTGTTTACATACGACAGAAACTGGGAGCGTTCTTCCTTCATTTTGTGGAGGTGGAGGGGGGTAAGCGAAAAAAGAGCAGCCTCTGAACAGGAAAAAAATCCCGACAGGAGAAAAAGAATAACAAGCAGTGCAATTTTGAATGTAATAAGATATTCCAATTTTATATCGAAAAATGTTCTTCAGTATTAAAATGATTGTCATGCATCATAAATATTTGTATCGAATAGCTTATCAAATTTTTTCCATGAAAGACAGCCTATTAATATCAACGTGCGATCAGTTTTGTTTGACGCGGATGATTTTTTCCGATATTTTGGAACGAAAAGGCAGTAGTTTCAAAATTAGCGCCACGTGATATGCATGCGGATATAGTCTGCCGAAAAAAAATGTGTGAGGAGAAATGCCATGATTAACGTACTTTTAATCGGAAACGGTGCCCGTGAACATGCTATCGCCGAAGCGGTCATGAAATCTAAGCATCGGTTAAGACTTTTCTCATTTATGAAAGCCAACAACCCGGGTATTGCATCGATCTCAGAAAAAATATTCATTGGAAGCTACAGTGACCTGAAGGCCGTCAGCGCCTTTGCAAAAGGGACATCTGTAGATTTTGCAATTGTCGGACCGGAAGATCCCCTTAATAGCGGAGTTGTTGATGCCTTGAAAGAAATGGGCATTCCGGCGGTCGGTCCCACCAAGAGCCTGGCCCGTCTTGAGACTTCAAAGTCCTTCACAAGGAATTTACTCCGAAAATACGATATACCAGGGAATCCAAAATTTAAAATATTCACAGGCATGAAAGGAATCAAAGAATTCTTAAGCGAACTTGACGGCATAGTTGTTAAGCCTGACGGACTGACCGGAGGCAAAGGCGTAATGGTTCAGGGAGATCATTTTCAGACAGAGCAAGAGGCACTCGCATACTGCGAGCAGGTTCTGGCCGAGCATCAAAGTGTGACTATTGACGAAAGACTGGAGGGTGAGGAATTTTCCCTTCAGTGCCTGTGTGATGGAAAAACCGTTGTCGCAACCCCTCCCGTTCAGGATCACAAAAGGCGGTTCGTCGGCGATAAAGGCCCAAATACAGGGGGAATGGGATCATATTCTTGTGAAGATCATTCTCTTCCTTTCATGGATAAGAAAGACGTCGCAGAAGGTCTCGCTATTACCCAGAAGGTCGCAGAGGCAATTTATAAAGAGACAGGAGAGTATTACAAAGGAGTTATGTACGGTGGCTTCATCATAACAAGATCCGGTATCAAGCTCCTGGAATACAATGCCCGCTTCGGTGACCCCGAGGCCATGAATATATTTCCCATCTTGAAAACTGATTTCGTCGATGTCTGCAAAGCAATCATCGAAGGAACCCTGGACAGAATAAACATCGAATTCGAGAAAAAGGCAACAGTGTGCAAATACGTTGTCCCTTTGGGTTACGGTCTTCCAAAAGACCATCCCCACGCTCAATCGACTTCGGCAAGAATCGATGTTGGCGATGTGGGATCAGCACGCCTGTACTATGCTTCTGTTGATAAAAGGGAAGACGGACTTTATATGAGCACATCCCGCGCAATCGGCGTCGTCGGCATAGCAGACAGTCTCTATAAGGCGGAACAGATAGCTGAAAAGGCTGCTTCTCAAATCAAGGGACCCGTAGATCACAGACCTGATATTGGTACGGAACCGCTCATTGAAAAAAGAATACGCCACATGCAACAAGTAAGGAGGTAAAGTGGTTTATAGGTATCGCCAAGATTCCAGACCACGAAATGAATATGAATACTATCAAAAGGGCACTGATAAGCGTCACGGATAAAAAAGGACTTATCGAGTTTGCACGGGGACTTAAGGATTTTAATGTAGTAATCGTGTCGACAGGAGGAACGGCGGCCCAGTTGCGGATGAGCGGTATAGATGTGATTGATGTATCTGGTTATACCGGGTTCCCGGAAATGATGGATGGCAGGTTGAAGACACTGCATCCGAAGATACATGGCGGCCTTCTGGCATTACGCGATAATAAGGCCCACATGAAAGCTGCAGCCGAGCACCGTATCGATATGATTGACATGGTTGTCGTCAACCTTTACCGGTTCGAAGATACCATAGCAAGAAAAGAGTGCACTCTTGATGACGCTATCGAAAACATCGACATCGGCGGCCCGACCATGATAAGGGCCGCAGCGAAAAATTACCGGCATGTGAGCGTAATTACCGATCCCGATGATTACTCTGTTATCTTGGAGGAAATGAAAAACACGGGAGGAAAAATCTCTGAGGGTACAAACTTTGCTCTCGCCACTAAGGTCTTTCGACTGACAGCCAGATACGATGGTGCAATCTCCAACTACTTAAGCAGCATCAGCAAGGATGGGTCACAAAAAACGTTCCCCGAAACTTTTACCGTTCAGTTTGTCAAGGCCCAGGATCTTCGCTACGGAGAGAACCCTCATCAGCACGCCGCTTTTTACAGGGAAACGGATCGACCCCCATCTGCCATAGCCGGTGCGCACCAGCTGCAGGGAAAGGAGCTGTCATACAACAATATTATGGACAGCGATGCCGCATGGCAGATGGTGTCTGATTTTGAATTACCGGCTACGGTCATTGTCAAGCACGCCAACCCCTGCGGTGCAGCCACCTCTGGCAGTGATATCGCCGCAGCTTTCAGGAAGGCCATGGAAACGGACCCCGTTTCCGCCTTCGGGGGGATCGTGGCCGTAAACCGGACCATAGACAAAAAAGCAGCCCAAGATATGACCAAAATCTTCCTTGAAGTTATTATTGCACCAGGATTTGACGAGGACGCAAAAGCTATATTGAGTGCAAAACAGAACGTGAGGCTCCTGGAAATTCCTCTGACGGGAACGCGGCCTGCCGGCTATGATTTCCGGAGGGTCGTAGGAGGCCTTCTCATTCAAGAAAGGGATATGGCTGATTTTGATATCCGGAAAGTGCATGTAGTTACAAAAAGGCGTCCCACGGAGGAAGAATACCAGGCTTTGGACTTTGCCTGGAGGGTTGTGAAATACGTCAAATCAAACGCCATTGTGTACACCACAAAGGACCAATTGGTCGGTGTGGGCGCAGGACAGATGAGCCGCGTGGACTCCGTAAAAATTGCCACCATGAAAGCCAAGCTGCCGACAAAAGGCTGCGTATTGGCTTCTGATGCCTTCTTCCCATTCAGGGACGGCGTCGATATGGCAGCCGGCGCAGGCATTACCGCCATAATCCAACCCGGCGGCTCCGTCAGAGACGCAGAAGTTATCAAGGCAGCGGATGAGCATGACATGGCCATGATTTTCACGGAGACGAGGCACTTCCGACACTGACAGAGGTGTGAAGATAAAGGCACTGAATTCGAGACACTTGGCTGCCTCAAAGACTGAATGTGCAAGACGTCCGGAGCCATGCAGTTGAGTTTTTATCTCTTGTTTTGTCACATGGGAATTTAGTATCTGTTTAGAAATTGGGTATTGTCATTTTAGGGATTTTACAAGATGGAGGACTACTTGATATGAAGGAGAAAATGGCGCCCATAGTCAGCGTAGTTATGGGAAGTGATTCCGACCTCCCCATTATGGGAGAGACGATCAGGCTTTTAAAAGATTTCGCAGTTCCTCACGAGGTTTTTTTGACCTCTGCCCACCGTTCGCCGGAAAGGACATCCTCATTTGCCAAGAAGGCATCTCAAAGAGGCATCAAGGTCATCGTCGTGGGCGCCGGAGCAGCGGCGCATCTGGCCGGTGTGATTGCCTCCCAGTCACTCCTGCCAGTCATCGGGGTGCCGATTGATGCAACGCCACTCGGTGGAATGGATGCATTGCTCTCCACAGCACAGATGCCCGGAGGCATACCCGTTGCGGCAATGTCCATCGGCAAGGCAGGGGCAAAAAATGCAGCCCTGCTCGCCGTAAGAATCTTGGCCCTGGAAGATAAGGGCCTGAGAACAAAATTGCTTGCATTCGTAGAGCGTATGGCCAAAGATGTGGAGAAGAAGCAGGAAAGCCTGACATGCGAGAAGTCCTGAAAATAGATCGCCAAAGGCCTGATGAATCCGTGATTGCAGAAGCGTCATCGATTCTCAGGGCAGGAGGAGTCGTAGCCTATCCTACGGAGACCTTCTACGGGCTCGGCGCTGACGGACAAATCGAAGATGCAATCAAGAAGATTTTCCTGATCAAGGGAAGGAATTTCAAAAATCCCATCTCTGTTATCATTGGCAACGCCAATGATGTGAGAGGTCTTGTGGAAGAAATACCGGAATTCGCGCTCCATCTTATGGAAAAATTCTGGCCGGGGGCATTGACCATCATTTTCACGGCCTCCTCGGACGTATCCCCTCTTCTTACGGCTGGCACAGGAAAAATCGGCATCCGCCTCTCCAGCCACCCTTGCGTTGAG
>Ga0209777_10001498_pt1 | contig 33438 bp, 26 predicted proteins | sample FrelakmetHBP12HB_FD_187147 | JGI IMG/M metagenome (GOLD analysis project Ga0209777, IMG submission 187147) | Freshwater lake sediment microbial communities from the University of Notre Dame, USA, for methane emissions studies -HBP12 HB (SPAdes)... | ecosystem: Environmental > Aquatic >... | reverse complement strand
GAACCGCGCCATCCCATCTTCTCAAATTTCTTCCCCCGCGAAAAACCAAGGAATTCCTTCTCTACAATAAATGCCGAGACCCCATGCGCCCCCTTTTCCGGAGATGTTTTTGCGTAAATTACAAAGATATCTCCCACCGGACCGTTGCTTATGAAAATCTTCGATCCATTCAAGATGAAAGAATCTCCTTTTCTCTCCGCCCGCAACTTCATGGAGAGGACATCGGACCCGGAAGACGGCTCCGTCATGGCAAGACCGCCGATCTTGCTCCCGTCACACAAGGATGGCAGATATTTTTTCTTCTGTGCGTCATTGGCGTTGCGGCGGATATTATCGACGCACAAATCCGCGTGGGCGCCCCAGCTCGCAGAAGTGGAACAGCAGACTACACCGAGTTCCTCGCCGATAATGCACATCTCCGTATAGCCCGCTCCTGCGCCGCCGTACTCGGCTGGAACGGTAACGCCTAACAAACCCATCTCAGCCAGTCTCTTGAAGCTTTCGCTAGGAAATCTTTCATCCCGATCTATTTCATAGGCCAGGGGCGCCACTTCTTTTTCCGCGAACGTCTTCACGCTCTCGCGAAGCATTTTTTGTTCTTCCGTAAATTCCAGATGCATATTCCCTCCCTCCGTGCCCACAGAACTTATGAGACAGAAGTAAAATGGAAAGAGGCATCGACCGGCTGATGCCTCTTATTTTTTCTTCCCTCAACACTAAAATATCTTTTTCTTTATCAGTCCCCGCTCACGGCCGGCCTTTTCCAGCTCTTCCCGGAATTTCGGGTGGGCGATCTTGATCAGCTCCACCGCCCGTTCCGGCTCTGACCGTCCGTAGAGATCAGCGGCACCGTATTCCGTGACCACGTATCCCGTATAATGGCGCGGAACCGTCACGCGAGCCCCCTGTGCAATGTAGGGGACGATTCGTGATACGGTGTCGTTCATGGTCGTGGCGGGCACCAGATTGATCGCCCGGCCGCCCTTGGACCAGAAGGCGCCGATGACGAAGTCGAGTTGGCCGCCTGTCCCCGTTCTCATGAGATTGCCGACTGACTCCGAGACGACCTGACCGGTGAGGTCCACCTCGATGGACCCGTTGATGGCTACGATGTTGTCCTCCTGGGCGATCGTGGGAATGTAATTAGCATAAGATGTCGGACGGAACTCGCACATGGGGTTGTTCCCTATCCAGTCATAGAGCTCCTTATCTCCCAGGGTAAAGGCCAGAACGATCTTCCCGGGATTGACCTTCTTGTACTTGCAGGTGACAACTCCCTTTTCAACAAGTTTGTGGGTTCCGGCTGGCATCATCTCTGTATGAATGCCCAGGTCTTTAAGTCCCGAATTTTCAAGAAGCTTGCTGATCATGGCCGGAACGGCGCCGATTCCGACCTGGATGCAGTCTCTGTCCTTGAGGAGAGCTACCACATTTTCGGCCATTTTAACCTCGAGGTCCGTCGCCGGAGGCGTGGGAACGGCGATGATGGGATTCGGGTTCTCGACAAAAGCGGTGAATCTTGTGACATGGAAGTTCGTCTGGCCATAAGTCCTCGGCATATTGGGATTTACTTCGGCAATGACCCACTCGCTCTGGTCCATAACAGCTTCTGTATAGAAGGTGTCCAGGCCAAGATTGACGTATCCGTGTTCGTCCGGCGGTGTGACCTGGGTGACAATGCCGGTTCGTCTCTTGTAAACGCGTTTTCTGTGCGAGTATTTCACACCGGCGTCTGAACTCTGGTATGGAATAAAGTTGGACCATTCCGATGCGGCCATCTGCTGCATATGCGGGGTGCTGTAAAATCCGCTGAGAAATGTGAATGTATCCCTGTATTCCGGTTTAAAAAGTTTATATGGTCTCAAGGTCAGGCACGTGATCCACTCCACATCTTTGAGTTCATCTTTCCTGTCTGCAATGGCGTCCGGAATGAGCATGGACGGCTGACCCATCAATAGCGGGAACCAAAAACAATCTCCTGACTGAAGGATCTTCGCGGCATCCTGCGCCGACATTACTCGACTCTTATAGTAATCCTGCCAACTCATAATATTCCCCCTTTTTTTCTCTATTATTGTGTTTCCGTAAGGTTTCCTCTTATCCTAATTCTGCCATGTCCTATCGGCCTTTACGCAATCACCACCTTTCTTATGATTTTTCTTCATGTACATACATGTTGTTGCCTGAAAAGTGCGAAAGACCGTCTTCGTCACAGTGGCCTGAAGTACTTGATGTCCATGATGTGGCCTTTTCTGTCATCGCTCCAGACTGCCTCCACCTTCATCCCGCTTTTGACTATCTTTTTGACCTCATCGAAATTGTTGAGATCGAAACCTCCCATGAGATGGAGAAAATTTACGTCCGTTCCGTTCAGCCTGATGAGTGACCCAATAAAAGGAGGTTCCGTCGGCATTCCGAAGTATTTATAATTCGTGTAACACCAGGCAATTAAAGTGCCTACCTGGGATACCGCCACCCACTCTTCGGCATCAACAAAGCAGCGCGGGCAAAAACTGCGGGCCGGAACGAGGACCCGATCACACTTCGTGCACTTTGTTCCAAAGATCGTCTTATTTTTCAGACCCTCGAAAAAGCGGGTCCACGTGGCTCCGTATGCCAGCTCATATGGCAGACGGATTTCTGTTTTGATTGTCTTGTATTCTTTCGCTTCCATATCTTCCTCCATATTTACTATAGCTTTGATCCGAGGATCATAATGCCGTTGAATTGATCCACGCCTCCCATTGCATGGGAGAGCGCCAATTTCGCCTTGGGTACCTGGTGATCTCCAGCCTTGCCTGTTACCTGCAGGGCCGCCTCCGCAACCCGGATGAGCCCCGTTGCTCCGATGGGGTTCGTGCATAAAGTACCGCCGGAAGGATCGCAGGGGAGTTCCCCCTTTCTTGAAAAGGTTCCTTTCAACACCAGGTCCGGTGACTCTCCCGGTTCGCAAAACCCGAAGCATTCATAGAAAAGCATTTCCTGGAAGGTGAATGGATTGTATACCTCCGCCACATCTAGTTCCTTTCTTGGGTTCTTAATCCCTGCCTGGTCATAGGCCTGCTTTGCCGCCTGGATCGCGCTTTCCCATACCACCTTATCACTGTCGCCGAAGAAATATTCTTCCCCCCGGTAGCCGACGCCCCTGATCCACGCCGGCTTTCTCCCCAGCTTCTTCACCATGTCCTTGGAAGCGAAGATGACTGCGCAGGCGCCGTCCGAGTTCGGACATACATCGAGGAGACGCACCGGATAGGTGATGATACGCGCATTTTTCACTTCGTCCATGGTAACCCTCATCTTGATGTGGGCATAAGGATTGTCGAAGGCGCTGTCATGATGGGTGACAGATATGAAGGCGGCAGCATCTCGTATTTTCTCTTCCGGTATTGCATAGCGGTCCATCCACATCTGAGACTGCATGGAAAAAACACCCGGCGCGCCGGATATAAAATACCTCTGGTAGAATGGTTCGGCCACTGTCGTCATGGTTGCCTGGCTGTTCCCCTCGTTCATCTTTTCATGACCCACGGCCAGGACAAGATCGGCCATGCCTGATGCGACCCAGTAATAGGCCGTATGGGCGATAGAGACCCCTGTTGATCCGCAGGTCTCCGTTTTCATAATCGGCTTTCCCGCGGCCTGCATGGCATCGGCAAAATAGAAATGAGTCAGGGCAATTCCTTCCATCATGGAAGGCATGGTACCGGAAACAACTCCATCTATATCATCTGGCGTCAGTCCCGTTTCATTAAATACAGCCATGACGGCTTCTCTCACGAGGTCCGGATAACTGACATCCATTCTTCTTCCGTGTTTCGTCTGTCCTACACCTATTATGGCTACTGGTCGTCCCATATTCTCCACCCCCTATCTGCCCAAAATGGCCACGGCATGACACTGGCCCGCATAGCCATGAGTACCGTGCGCTAAGGCCATCTTTACGGTCTTGGAAACCTGCCTCTCTCCGGCCTCGCCTCTGATTTGCAGAACTGCCTCTACGACACGCTGGAGTCCCCGCGACACATAGGGATTATTGGCCAGGACGCCGCCGGAGGGATTGACGGGGATCTGCCCGTTCATCTCGGTGAAGCCGCTGTCGATCAGACGACCGCCCTCTCCTTCTCCGCAGAATCCCAGTCCCTCGTACCACATCAATTCCTGGAAGGCGTAAGGTTCCGTGATTTCTGCCACGTCGATTTTCTTCTCCGGATCAGTAATCCCTGCCATCTTGTACGCCCTGTCTGCGGCATTCTTCAATTGTCCGTTTAAGAGGTCACGGTCACCAAGATAATAGCTGTCTAAGGAGCTTCCGAAACCCTTGATCCATACGGGTTTGGCCGCTATTTCTTTTGCCTTCTTCGCCGAGGCGAGAATGAGCGCAACCATTCCCTCTGATTTCGGCGCCACCTGAAGAGCAGTCAAAGGATCGATAAGCCTTTCCGACCGCAGAATGTCATCGACAGTGTAGCGCCCCTTCTTATGGGCATAGGGGTTTCTCAGGCCATTTCCGAGATTCTTTACAGCCACCTTGGCGCACTGCTCTTCTGTAATGCCGTATCTTTCCATGTAAAGCCTCATCTGAAAGGCCGCCGCCATTGTTTCTGTCAGTCCCACTCCTCTCTGATAAAAGGGATCGGCATACATGAGCGTGCATGTGTCGTTGGGAGGGTTTTCGGATCCCTTGCAGAGGCCGATGATCAGGGCCGTGTCATAATGTCCGCTCATGATCCGCATAGCGCCGTAAAATAGGGCGAAAAGGGATTCTCCGTCCTGACGTGAGGCGTTCTTCAGGAACGCGCCCGTTGTTTCCCAATAGTAAGAATTGGCGCAGGAGATGCCGCCGTGAAAGACATCGGACGATGCACTGACGACAGTGCCGATCTCGTCCCTTGTCAATCCCGCCTTATCCAAGACCTCCTTCGTGACCGCGTATGCCTGGTCATAGAAGTTGTCTTTTGATTCGGCTCCGGCATTCTGCGCAACCGCTACAATAGCAACTTGTTTCGCCATACCTTCATATCCTTTCTTTCTATTTTATGATTTCCTTCCAACCAAGATCTTGGTGGTATAAACAATGACATCCTCGTTGCGTTGATTCTTAATTATGTTTTCCGCCTCGACGATCCCCCTCTTCGCATCTTTCTCCGTGAGACTTTTTATTTTCACCTCGCAGCGGATGGTATCACCGATCTTCACGGGCCCCGTAAAACGTACGTTCTCCATGCCGTAGAATGCAATAAAGCTCTTCGGGAGAACAACGTAAGGCCCCAGGCGGAATGGTAAGGTCATACCGACAACGAGCCCCAACATGCCGTGGGCGATCCTCTCCTTGAAAGGTGTCTTTGCTGCATATTCCACATCAGTGTGCAGGGGATGCCAGTCCCCGGTGAAGGCGGAAAACAAGACGATGTCCGTCTCCGTAATTGTCCTTCCCGGTGACACAAATACCTCACCTACTGTATAGTCCTCAAAATAATCCTTCTCCACGAACGCGCCTCCCTGTTCCCTTTTCGAAACTATTATAAACAGCCGGCATCACATGCCTAGAATTTCCCGCGCCACGATCAGCCTTCTGATCTCGGATGTTCCTGCCCCGATGGTCCCCAGCTTTGCATCACGCCAGAACCGCTGCACCGGATATTCCAGGCAATACCCGTATCCTCCATGAATCTGAACGGCCTCCTCACAGACCCTGCAGGCCATCTCTGCCGTAAACAGAATGGCGGCAGCGGAAATCTGATGGACTTCCGTTCCCTTTCCGCCCTTCTTCGCCGAATCGGCGAGAATTGCTGCCTTGTAACAGAGCAGGCGTGCGGCCTCAATCCCCGTATACATGTCCGCGATTTTCTGCTGTATCATCTGGAACGACGCAATCGGTTTCCCGAACTGCACCCTTTCCTTTGCGTATTTAATCGATTCGGCAAAGGCAGCCTCCGCAATGCCCAGGGCATAGGTCCCGAAAAATGCCCGCTCTACATCCAATCCCCCCATCATCACCGCAATGCCCTTATTCTCCTGGCCGATGATATTTTCCGCAGGGATGATACAATCCTGCAGTATAAGCTCGCCTGTCGCCGATCCCCGATTGCCGACCTTGTTCAATTTTTTGGACACGGAAAATCCGGGAAATTTCGTATCCAGGATAAATGCTGTAATCCCCTTGGCGCCAGACCCTTTATCGGTCTTCGTATAGAGCACGATAGTGTTAGCGATGGGTCCATTGGTGATAAACATCTTGGTGCCGTTCACTACATAATGATCCCCGTTTCGTTTCGCCATCGTCTGAATATTCACCGCATCGGAACCGGCATTGGGCTCTGTCAATCCCAAAGCGCCGATATGCTGACCCGTACAAAGAGGAGGCAGGTACTTTCTCTTTTGTTCGTTGCTGGCATGGCTATTCAGATTGTTGCAGCACAGGTTCGCATGGGCGCCCCAGGACAGAGCGACCGCCGCGGAGACCTTTGCCAATTCTTCACAGACCAAAGCGGCCGATAAAATATCTGCGCCCGCCCCGCCATATAGAGGGTCTACTGTAATTCCCATAATCCCCATATCACCGAGCTTCTGCCAGAGCCCTTCCGGCCAGTGGTCTTCACGGTCGATCTCTTCGGCAATGGGTTTTAATTCCTTTTCGGCAAAATTGGCAATGCTGTCTCTCAACATCCTATGCTCATCACTCAGACTAAAATCCATCCTCATCCTCCCTTTTTTCGATTAAAGATAAAATGCGGGCAAGAAATGTATCTTCAGGCTTCTCACAGAATAGGGGCAGCACGCGACACACCTACGCGCCTGTACCAGTCCAACGCTTTGATATACGGAGTCTTTGTGGCCATTACCAAAGCGACGGGTATTCTTATTCGCAAATTCCTGATAGTTCGACGCCACAGTTTGACTTTCAAAACAAACTGAAGTATAAATCTCAGGCGATGTCTTAAGATTATTAACGAGCAATCATCCCCTTCAAAATCAGATGCTAAGAAGAAATGTCGAAGAAGACTCCGTCCCTATATTTTCCAAACCGTGATAAAGATTCTTTCGTGATCGCCAAGGAATGTCTCCCGGCAGGTAAAGCAGTAGCGAACCCGGATAATATCCTCCGGTCCGCCTTATTTGAGGGGAAGAATCACAAAATCGCCTCTGTCGTCCGACTTCATGATCGTCCCTTGGAATTTATAAAACTTCAAACCGTCGGAAAGAAAGCTATACCATCCCGCCGGCTGTGTCAAATCCTAATTCTTGCCAGCGCAGAAAAAAGGTCATTTTCTTTGCTCCATCGGATTTCAAAAAAATCCAATCCTGGCTCTACACGGCCAATAATACAGGACACCTGCGATGTTGCATTCCTCGCTGGACAGATGTTCTGAATACGAACTTTTTACAAGTGCATCACATTTGACGAAAGGAGAATTGCTATGCTTCAGGATGTATTCTTAACCAAAGAAGAGTTGGCCTTAAAACAAGAGGTCAGGGACTTCGTCAAGAACAATGTATCACCGGATCTTCTCAAGAAGATGGACCGCGATGAGATTCGCTATCCCCGGGAGTACGTGAAAGATTTGGGCAATAGAAATCTCCTGGGTTTGAGATTTCCCAAAAAGTACGGTGGCCGCGGTATGTCCTGGACGGGCGAAATAGCGGCCCTGGAGGAAATCGGCGTTCTGGGCACTGCCCTCGGTTGCGCCTTCGCCATGCCCTCCATCGTGGGCGAAGCCTTGAATGTCTACGGAACGGAGGAACAGAAAGAAAAGTTTCTCAAACCGATGCTGAAGGGAGACCTTATATCCGCCGAAGCCCTGACCGAACCACGCGGCGGGTCCGACTTTTTTGGCGCAACGACCCGCGCGGAATTGAAGGATGGATACTTTACCGTCAAGGGGCAGAAGCGTTTCGTTGTTGCCGCGGATGGCGCCGACTTCTTTCTCGTATATTGCAACACCAACCCGCAAGGCAAGCCCCACGAGAGGATCAGTCTTATCCTTATTGAAAAGGAGCGCCAGGGAGTGGAGGCAAAATACCTTTACAAGCTCCTGGGCACCAGAGGCGGTGGAACAGGACGCCTCATTTTCAAGGATGTCAAAGTTCCCGCTTCAAACCTGATTGGCGGGCTCAACGAAGGCGCAAATATCTTCAATACGATGATGATTCCCGAGCGAATGACCTCGGCTGGCGCATCGCTGGGAATGGGACGCGGCGCCCTCGAGGTGGCCGTGAGATACAGCGACCGCCGGAAGGCCTTCGGCCAGAAGATTAGAAATTTTCAGGGCGTCAGTTTTAAGGTCGCCGATGCCATTACGCAACTGGATGCAGCCCGCGCCCTTACTATCGCGGCAGCCAAGAGCGTCGATGCCGGTATGCCCACCGCCCGGAGGATGGTGAGCGAAGCAAAAAAATGCGCCACCGATACAGCCTGGAATGTCTGCAATCTGGCTATGCAGATCGTCGGGGGGATCAGCTACACGAGTGTATTCCCCATTGAGAAGATGGTGCGGGACGCCCGTCTCATCCAGATATGGACGGGGACAAACGACATTATGAACCTTCTCATCCAGCATGAGTTCTATCGGGAGATCCTCAAAGACGCCAATCCCGGCCGCATGATCGAGATCGATGCTGAGGACGCCGATAAGGACGATGAGAAGGTATACGAGGATGACGAAATGTGGATTAAAGGCTGGTAATGCATAAACACCTATGCGGAGTTTGGGGAGTGATGAAACGATGATGAACGGTAACGAATACCTGAAAACCTTAAACGCTATGAAGACCGTCCTCTACATTGACGGCGAAGCGGTTTCCAATTTTGCCTCCCATCCGGTTATGAAACCGGCGGTGAACGCCCTTAAGGCAACCTATGACCTCGCCAGCGATCCGCAGGTAAATCCGGAACTGCACCGTCTAATTGTGGCCGAGAGCGATCTGACGGGTGGAAAGATCAGCCGCTTTCTCAAGATCGTTAAGTCGCAGGATGATCTTATGAGCCGGATGAAACTGCAGCGCTCCATGATGCGTTACACAGGCGGCTGTTTTGGCGGGCGCTGCGTTGCCGGCGCCGTCATCAATGCTCTCTGGTCCGTGACGCACGATGTAGATAAGGCAAGCGGGGGCAAGACAAGCTACCATGAAAGATTCAAAAAATACATGACCATGTGCCAGGAAAATGACTTGGCTGTCTCCGGCAACATTACGGACGCCAAGGGCGACCGCTCCCTGCCGCCGCACCGTCAGGCAGATCCCGATCTTTTTGTCAGGATCGTTGAGCGCACCCGCGACGGCATCATCGTAAATGGGGCGAAGCTTCAGCAGTCCGGCGCGCCCATTGCCCATGAACGGCTGGTGGTGCCGACGACGGCCCTCGGACCTAACGACGAGGCTTACGCCGTCGCCTTTGCCGTTCCCGGCGACGCGGAAGGCGTTATTCATGTGAACGATTCCGCATGCTGTAACGCAAAATTCATGACCATGGAGACTGAAGATATTGGCAATGCGGCATTCGGCATGCATCAGAGCGCCCACATCCTCTTTGACAACGTCTTTGTCCCCTGGGAGCGGGTTTTCCTCTGCGGCGAATGGAAGGCGACTGCGAACCTTGTTCATCGCTTTTCCGATTTCCAGCGCTTCGCCTCCTCAGCATGCCGGTGCGGTTACATCGATCTCTCCATCGGAGCGGGCGTGGCTATGGCCGATTACAACGGCGTCGCCGACAAAGCACATATTCAGGATAAACTTATCAACATGAGCGTAGATGCAGAAACCCTTTACGGCCTTGTGGCAGGCTCTGCCGCTTTGGCCACAAGCACTGATTCGGGTGTGACACTGCCGGAGACGCTCTCCATAAATGCGGCAAAAATATATATGAACGGCGCCATATTGCGGGCGGGACAGACGCTCGCCGATATTGGCGGCGGCATTCTGGTCACGAGGCCCAGCAGCAGGGATCTTAAGATACCGAAGGTGGGTGAGCTCCTGGCCAAATACCATAAAGGAAGGGACGGAGTGGATCTCTATGACCGTCTAAAGATGGCGCGGCTATGCGAATCTCTGTCAGGACTCTCGACGCCTACGACCATTCTCTCCGTCATCGCCGCCGGCCCTCCGGCAACGCAGCGATTGAATTTCCGCCTGATGACGGATTTCAAACGCAACAGAAAAGCAGCAGAAAGATTAGCGGGAATTTCGTCCAGCTAAAATGACAATTTGAAAAGGAGCATGCAGAGATGAAAGAAAAAGCTGTTATCACCGCGGCCATTACCGGAAGTATTCACACCCCTACGATGTCGGAATATTTGCCCATCACGCCGCAGCAGATCGCGGATGAAGCCGTGCGCGCCTACGAGGCAGGCGCGGCGGTGTGCCATGTCCACGCACGCAACCCGGAGACGGGCATACCCGTGCCTGACGTAAATCTGATGAAGGAGATTATCACGAAGATCAAGAGCAGGTGCAACATGGTCGTCTGCATCACAACGGGCGGAGGACTGGGCATGACAGTCGAACAGCGGGTGGCGCCGGTTACCCTCTATAAACCGGAACTGGCCTCTTTCAATGCGGGATCCATCAATTTCGCCCTTTTCCACGCAATCCCGAGGTTCAAGGAATTCAAATTCCCCTGGGAGAAGCAGTACCTGGGCATGTCCGAAGACTTTATCTTTCCGAACACATTTAAGTCCATGCGGGAATATTGTGCAACTTTTGCTGAGCATGAAACGAAACCGGAATTCGAGATATACGATTCCGGCATGGTAAACAACATAGCCTTCATGATCGAGGCTGGATATGTGAAGAAGCCTGTCTACATCCAGTTCGTCATGGGCGTCCTGGGCGGCATTACGCCCAGTTCGGAAAACTTGCTGTTTCTTGTCGATTATGCGAAGAAGCTGATCGGTAATTTTGAATTTTCCGTCTGCGTGGCAGGCCGCGCGCAATTTCCCATCTGCACACAGTCCCTCCTTATAGGAGGGAATTGCCGGGTGGGGCTGGAGGATAACCTATACTTGGACCGCGGCAAGATGGCAAAGAGCAACGCCGAACAGGTTGCCAAGATAGTTCGTATGGCGCGCGAGCTTGGCATCGATCCGGCGACGCCGGATGAGGCCCGTCAGATCCTGGGCCTTAAGGGAATAGACAAGGTCAATTATTAGGCGACGGGCAGACTTAATAGTGCAGGACTTCGGTCTTGCTAATACTGCGCACCTGAAAGGTACGCACTACATGGCACTTCTTAACGTAGTGCAGGACTTTAGTCCTGCTGACAGAGTGCCTGCGAAGCTATAAATAAAATTCTACATACGTGAAGAACGAGGAGCCTTCATAATGCAACAGTTTAAGCATCTATTCACCCCTATCGACATCGGCACAATGAAAGTAAGAAACAGGATTGTCATGCTGCCGCTCACTACAGGCTACTGCGAGTTCGACGAAACAATTGGCGATCGATTTATCAACTTTTTTGCGGCTAGGGCAAAAGGGGGAGTCGGGCTTATTATTGTTCCCTTTTCCCCGGTCCACGCGGGATCGCCCATAGAGCCCGGTTTATACGATGAGCGTTTTCTTCCGGGCGCACGCAAACTCACGGACGCAGTGCACGCGCACGGGGCAAAGATCGCCGCACAGCTCATCACTTCGTATCATGTGATACTCAAGGATGGGATTGCCGAAGTGGTAGGTCCATCACCGGTATTGAATCAGATGACGCGCACTGTAGCGAGGCCTCTTACCATTCCTGAGATCCACTATATTATCAAAGAGTACGCGCAGGCGGCCCGCAGGGCCCGTCAGGCAGGATTTGACGCGGTCGAGGTGCTTGTAGGCGGAGGCTATCTGCTCAATCGCTTCCTCTCTCCCATCACCAATAAACGCGAGGATGAATATGGCGGCAGTCTGGAGAACCGGATGAGGATTATTCTCGAAGTTATCAAAAGCATGAGAAAGGAAGTGGGCGAAGACTTCCCCATCGGCTGCCGTCTCAACGTCGCAGAGCAGATGGAGGGAGGGCACACCATAGAGGATTCGAAGGAAGTAGTACAAATCCTCGAAAAGGCCGGCATCCAGATGATTAACGTTTACACGGGCTGGCACGAGTCGCCCGTGCCCACCGTCCAGGCAGTGCTCCCGAAAGGGGCCTTCCTCCATCTTGCGGAGAAGATCAAGGGCTGGGTCGGTATTCCCGTCATTGCGGCCAATCGTATCAATGACCCCGTCGTTGCCGAGAAGGCGATTGCCGAGGGCAAGGCCGATTTGACCGGCATGGCCCGGGCTCTCCTCGCCGATCCCGAACTTCCCAACAAGGCGCGGGAAGGTAGGGTAGAGGAGATTGTTCCCTGCTTGGCATGCTCAAATTGCCTCACGGAGATACTGACAACATATAAAGACTGGGGGACAGCGGCCTCTACCATCTGCTCGGTCAATCCTTTGGCGGGAAAAGAAGGGGAATTCGCAATCGAACCCGCTAAAAAATCGAAAAAGGTATTCGTTATCGGCGGCGGCCCAGGCGGCATGGAAGCAGCGATGACGGCGGCTTTAAGAGGCCACAAGGTCACGCTCTACGACAAGGGAAACGAGCTGGGAGGAAAACTTCTCATCGCCTCCATACCGCCTTACAAGGGTGAACTTCAGACTCTGGTCATGAGCCTGGCTGCGCGCGCGCGGAAGGCCGGTGTGGAAGTTAAACTGACGAGCGATGTAGGGCCTGCGACAATAGAGAAAGAAAATCCCGACGTCCTGATAATGGCCACAGGCTCCTCGTCACTCGTTCCGAATATACCCGGCGTGGCTGGTCCAAATGTGGTCTTAGCGGAAGAGGTATTGACCGGAGCTAAGACCGTTAGCGGTAATATCCTCATTGTCGGTGGCGGCATGGTAGGCTGCGAGACGGCGGAATTTCTCCGCGAGCGCGGTAAAGGCGTCACCCAGGTCACGGTTATAGAGATGTTAAGCCGCATGGCGGATAATGTTTCTCCCACTTACAGGCCCTTCTTTCTCGCGAGATTAAAAAAAGCGGGCATCAAGATGGAGACAAACACAATCGTGCAGGAGATAACAAAAGAGGGTGTGAGGGTGGAGCAGAAGGGGATCGCCGGCTTCATCAAAGGAGATGAGGTGGTGCTCGCTGCGGGCTTTAAGTCAAACCCCACCTTGGATGAAAAGAGCAAAGCAAAGATTCCCGAGGTATATACAATAGGAGATTGTGCCAAGCCCCGCATGATAAAAGAGGCTATTGAAGAAGGTTTTGCTATCGGCAGGAAGATTTAGAGTGCAGTTTCCGGAGCCTGACGGAAACACTCGGAAGGATTTGCATGAAGACCGTTTATCTTGACCATTGCGCAACCACGCCGCTTCATCCCGATGTCCTCACGGCCATGCTTCCTTTCCTGCGGCATTCTTTCGGCAATCCATCGAGCATGCACGCCCTAGGCAGGAAGGCCAGGGAGGCCGTGGAAGAAGCCAGGGGTAAAGTGGCATCTCTCATCGGCGCCAATGCATCGGAGATCGTGTTTACAAGCGGCGGGACAGAGGCAAACAATCTCGCTATCCAGGGCATCGCCCGCGCCCGCAAAGATCGCGGCAATCACATCATCGCCTCGTCCATTGAGCATCACGCCGTTATCAAGACCTGTCAATATCTCGAAAGAAACGGATTTGTCGTCACCTATCTCCCCGTTGACCATCATGGCATTGTAAATCCGGAGGACTTTAAGAAAGCATTGACGGATAAAACCATCCTCGTAAGCGTCATGCACGCGAATAACGAAGTGGGGACCATTGAGCCCATTGATAAGATAGGAAGGATCGCCGCTAAAAGAGGCGTCTCCTGCCACACGGATGCCGTGCAGTCAGCGGGAAAGGTGCCCCTCAATGTTAAAAAAATGCACGTCGATCTCCTCTCCATTTCTGCACACAAATTCCATGGCCCGAAGGGCATCGGGGCCCTGTACATCAAGGAGGGGACCAGGCTCGACCCCATCCTTCACGGTGGAGGACAGGAGAGGGACATGAGAAGCGGGACGGAAAATGTTGCTTCCATCGTAGGATTGGGAACGGCATGTGAACTCGCAGATAAAGCAGTCCCTGTGCTTGGTGACAAAATTAGAAAACTCAGGGACTCCCTTCAAGAACGGATTTCAACCGCTGTCCTCGGTATCACGATAAACGGTCATCCTGTGTCAAGATTGCCCAATTGCCTCAGCGTATCCATTCCCGGGATCATGGGTGAAATGATTCTCCGCGACCTTGATGCCAGGGGCATTGCCGTATCAGCCGGCTCTGCCTGCACATCTCACTCAGTTGAGATCTCACACGTCCTTTCGGCTATGGGACTGCCCAAGGAGACAGCGCAGGGAACAGTGAGACTGAGCCTCGGGATAATGAATACAGAAGATGAAATAGAATATGCCGCTACCTCTTTCGTGGAAGTTGTGGAGAAACTCAAGACCCTTTCCGAAATCGAAAACTCTCTCGGTTCGAGACGATGTTACTAACTAAGATCCATTAAGCCGCGACCAGAGTCATAACCTCATTTAATTCCTGAAAGTGTTGAACCTCCTTTTGGCATAGGTATACAAGATTTAATGCGTAATGATCAGTGTTTCTCCAACCATGATCACCATTGTGAATCCTACAATCAGTTAACAGTCAGTGTCTAACCAAGTCTAAATCGAACATCACAATAGATAAACAATGACGTTAGGGAATAATTCCACAAGAGATGGTGAATACTTCCTCAAAAGTTGCGTTTTGTTTTGCCTCCTCATCTGTAATATATTGTTATTACATATGAAAATAATTCTCACTAAACACGGAATAGTTCTTGCTAAACCTAAGGTAAGATCAATGGGAAGTAGGTGATAAAATGAAAAAGCTGATGTCAATTCCCTTGACACAAAAGACCGCTTATCCTACGCTGAATTTCCATGGTCGAAAAGCATCTTATCAAAAGTTGGTTTGCCTAATGAGGCAAAAAAATACTAGGTCAACGATTATTCCAACATAACCAAGGGTATTAAACATCAATTAAAGGAAGGAAAACAAGCATGAAACATTTTCTATTCATCATTATGATGATCGTATTCGCCGTGCCAGCACACGCTGCCGATGTCGGTGTTTCGGTCAGTGTCGGCGAGCCTGGCTTTTATGGGCGCATTGACATTGGAAACGCTCCTCAACCGCAACTCATTTACCCACAACCCGTCGTGATTCAACCCGTGCCAGGTTACGTTGTCGAAGAGCCGATTTATCTGCACGTACCTCCTGGGCATGAGAAGCACTGGCGCAAGCACTGTAAGAAATATAATGCTTGCGGACGACCTGTCTATTTCGTGCGCGACAAATGGTACAACGATGTCTATGTGCCGCATCACCGGGCGCACGGCAAGGGACATGACAAGCACCATGACAAAAAATACGGCAAGGAACACAACAAAGGTGATCATGAGCATGGTAAAGGACATGACAGAGACTAAACAGTTTCGATTATGACATCTTCTGCCTAAAAATTAGTTCGCTGCTTTTGAGCGGTAATCTTCAGTTCACATTGAACGCTTGCAGGCAACAGTTGTAGGTGTAACAAATAATATCCTTTTTGTCTCGTTCTTCCTGAAAGAGGGCATCCTTTGATTATAATGGACATCCACCCTTTCAAACGGGCACATTCCGTTAACTACTTTCTCCTGAGTAAACCCCCGGCTCTGCCGAAGGATACTTATTCAGAATCGAGTGAATAAATTTGTTGGGAAGAAAGCAAGGAATGAAAAATAGGAGACCAGATATAAATCTAAAGGAGATTCTTGGATGAACGAATACCGCAAATTTAAGCGCTACGCTGTAAATAATGACGCAGATACGCCTGCTCAGGCTGAAGTCAAAGTTGGCGGGGTATCGGTACGTTTAGTGGATTTCTCATTGAGTGGTTTGTGTATTCTTTCCAAGATACCTTTTTCACCAGGCGCCATAAGTATCTCAGTCGAATTTGGAAATCATGGGAAGATAGACTTGCTTGGCAGTGTTGTTCGAGTTCAGGAAGAAGGAGATATATGGCGTATCGCGATAGACTTGACACAAACCTATGATCTGGATTCTCTCCTAAAGGTGTAGGGTAATCCTCACTTCGATCCCTCATCTGACGTTGAGAATAAGTCAGGTGAAAGCGATACCCTACATAATTCCTCTGGGACAGCTTGTTTAATCATCGGTGCGATCAAGTCTGCATCATGCTCACTTTCAATCCGAACCACAAAGCCGCAGGATCGATTAATCTCCTCACTTCGCAAATTTAGTCGACAGTGATTTTCCTCTGAAGAATTTTTCCTGAGAATCTCACGCCTTTTTTCGTATCTCCAGCAGTGGCCATTAAAGTTCAATTTACACAATCCTGTTTTAGAGATTGACAACGATAATACCCGTGGTATCTTTAGCACAAATGCCTCAGGCAGAGAGGCAACGCTGTATAAAGAGCGAAAGGATAGCTGCAAAGAAGGGGGGATTTGATATGGCACGAGGTATTTATGAGAAACTGGCTAAGCATCTGGACAACCTGCCGGGAGGTTTTCCAAGCACCCCGAACGGCGTGGAAATTCGCATCCTACGCCGGCTCTTCACCCCTGAAGATGCCGAACTTGCCATTCACTTGACGCTGATCCCTGAGGAACCTCGGGTCGTTGCCCGCCGTGCCAAGATCCCTGTCAACGAGGCTACCCGACGGTTGCAAGAGATGTATAAGAAGGGCCTGATTATGGGGGTTCCACGAAAGGGCAAGCCGTCACTGTACATGGCCCTTCAATTCCTTGTCGGCTTCTGGGAGTCCCAGGTGAACAAGTTGAACCGTGAACTCATTGAGGAGTTCGAGGAATACTTTCCCTCTGTGATTGACCCCCCCACTTGGCGCAAAGTGCCACAAATGCGTACGATCCCTGTAGAGAAGAGCATCGCGGTTCAGCCCGAAGTGATGTCTTATGAGCGAGCTGAGGAGATAGTGAGTAATAACACGACCTTTGCAGTGTCCAATTGTATCTGCCGACAAGAGTTTCGCATCCTGGGAAAGGGCTGTGACAAACCTGAGGAGAGTTGTCTGCAGTTTGGCTTAGCGGCTCAGAACGTCGTACATATGGGCCGTGGCCGGGCAATCACCCGGGAAGAAACCCTGGCGATTCTTCAGCGGGCAGAAGAGACGGGGCTGGTGCTACAACCGGCGAACTCCAGGAATCCCCTTTTCATCTGCACCTGCTGCGGGTGCTGCTGCGGTGTCCTGAGATTTCTCAAGCGTGATCCCAAGCCGGCCAGTTTGGTGGCGAGTCCATTTGTGGCGAGCCTCAATTCTGAAACATGTAAAGGCTGCGGCATCTGCACCAAACGCTGCCAGATGGAAGCCATTCATGTGGAGAACAAGAAAGCAATCTTCAATCCGGACCGATGTATCGGATGTGGACTCTGTGTCGATACTTGTCGCACAAAATCCCTCACCCTGCTTCGCAAACCGGAGGCCCAACAATCCTACGTGCCTAAGAACATTATCGAGACGAGTATCAAATTGGGAAAGGCTCGCGGCAAGCTGGGTATTGGTAAGCTGGTCGGCATGCAGGTTAAATCAAAATTGGACAGGCTATTGGCGCAGTGATAATTGAAGCTCTCCGCAGCAAGCTGCGGGAAATGCCCTCTCTGCCGAATTCCAAGCCCGCCATATTGATGCAAATCATTTTCGCAAAAAATTCTCTGGAAAGGGGTGACGCAAAAAATGATCAGACGAAGTAATGAGATGCGAGAAGAGCGTGTTCATGAATTGAAGGGCGGAAGGGGAACATTAAAGTTATTCCATATACTCGAAAAAGATGAATTGTCGGGAAAAGGACGGCTCTGTGCAAGAGAAATTATAGCGCCGGGAAATTCTGTTGGTTTTCACAAACACGAGGGAGATTTTGAGTTATACTATGTCCTGGAAGGAGAGGGTCTTCTAAATGACAATGGTTTTGAAACAACAGTAAGAAAAGGGGACGTGGTTCGTACCGGCCATGGCGAGTCTCATTCCATTGAAAATGTCGGAGATAAAGACCTCGAGCTTATCGCTATTATATTATTTGAATAGTCCTGAATGGCATGGCTGCCTTTCAATCCGAACCGCAAAGCCGCAATTTAAAACCGACACAAAGAACTGACCCCAAGTAGACCTCGGATGTGAATTCTGCTTGACATACAGACGACCAGTCCATCACTATAGCAACCAAATAGGATATACAAAGGAGGATGCTCATGGATACTTACGAACAATTAAGGGAGATTCTGGATTCACATCCGGCGACGGCGCCTAAAACGAAGTCCATTGACGAAATACTTCGCACGCTCTTTACACCTGAGGAGGCAGACGTCGCCGTAAACATGAGCTTCAAGCCGAAAAAGGCGGCAAGCATCGCCAAAGCAGCAGGTATTTCCGAGGATGAAGCAAAAAAGAGACTGGAGTCCATGGTCAGCAAGGGGGTCATTTTTTCCAAGGCTAAAGAGGGTGAACAACTATACGGATTGGTCGGGCTCATTCCGGGGGTGTTTGAGTACCCCTTCATGAAAGGGGGCGGGACACCCATGCACAAGCGGCTGGCCCGACTATGGGAGGAGTACCATCACGAAGCCCTTGGCGCCTCTTTTGCCGGTAATCCCACACCTCTCATGCGGGTTGTTGCAGTGGAAAAATCCATCGAGACGCAAGACCGCGTTCACCCCTACGAAGAGGTCAAACATCTGATCAACAACTCAACATATATTGCACTCACGCAATGTGCATGCAGGGTCAGCGTGGCAAAATGCGACAAACCGAAAGAGGTTTGCCTTGCCTTCGACGGTGTGGGTGAATTTCTCGTTGAGCGGGGTTTTGCCCGCCGGATCGGCAAGGAGGAAGGGCTGAAGGTCCTGGATCAGGCGGAGGCTGCGGGGCTGGTTCATACGAGCAACAACAGCGCAGACCGGGCCAACGTGATCTGCAACTGCTGCCCATGCTGCTGCACCATTCTGCGAGCAAAAACGCAGTTGAATCATCCCCATGCCTTTGAACCCAGCCGTTTTGTGTCCCGTGTCAATAGCGATGAATGTACAGCATGCGGTATATGTGCCGATGAGCGCTGTCCGATGAAGGCCATTGAGATAAAAGATGATACTGCCGTCGTCGATACTGCGAAATGCATCGGCTGCGGCCTCTGCGTGACGGGCTGCCCGATTGAGGCCGTTGAACTTTCAGAGAGGGAACAGATTCCTGCTGTTCCGGCTACGGCGCAGGAGATGATCGTTAAAACACTGCAGGAAAAGGGGAGGTTCGATAAGTTCATGAAGATCATGCAGCGTTAAGATGCATGATTGAGCGCAGGATGAATGATGGCAGCTATAATAGTTGTTGTGTAACAAACATCGGTAATATAAAATAATAAGTAAAAAAGGAGGCTAATCTTATGTTTGCACCAAAAAATATTCTTGTCCCGACAGATTTCTCCAAGTATTCAGATGCAGCCTTGAAGAAAGCCATTGATATGGCAGGCCGACATGAAGCGAAAATTTACCTTTTGCATGTTATAGATAAAGGCCTTCAGGATTGCGCAATTGATTATTGTCTCGATTTTAAAATCATCGATGCGATAAAAAAGGATAGTCTCAGAGAAGCCAAGGCCAGGCTGAAGAAGGAAGCTGCTGAAATTGCCAAAAAGAAGAAAGTTAAAATTTCTTTTGACATCAAGAGGGGCTTCCCAGCTGAAGTTATACTAAGTGAGCAGAAGGCAAAGAAGATTGACTTAGTCGTAATTTCATCGCATGGAAAGACAGGCATCTTAAAGCAAATGATGGGCAGTGTCGCAGACAAGGTAGTTAAGGGAGCTTCATGCCCTGTCATGGTAGTTAAACCTTGAGACACCAGATACGAAATTTCTAATTGCTGAACATTTTACAATAAAGCTAATACCACTTCTTTTTGCAAGTCACCATTGAGCCGCCTGTTTCACTATAGGGGGCTCTTGTTTTTTTTGAAAGCATGTCTGGTTCACAACGACTTACCGCCGCTGGTGTAGTCATCGCTCTTCTGCTTTTTAAGCTCTCTAAGAAAATAAGGCCGGTGGCGGTTTACTCCTCCGCCCGGCGATTTCTGAGGAAGGCTATGGCGCCGAGGATACCTATTCCTGACAGGATTAAAATGATGCCAAGGGTCTCACGTAAAGACGGGATTTCGCCGAGCTGAATGCGGGCTGCGACGAGGGCAAGCACCGGAGTAACGAGCGTTCCCATAGTCGCCATCCCTGCCTGAAGCCTCTCCAGTACATAGAACCAGAGCAGGAAGGCGACGACAATTACGAGAATGACATTATACAGCAAGGCGGTAATGAATACGGGGGTCCAGTGGACGGGAGGCGAAGGCACCAGGACTGAAATAATTATGAGAGGTCCCATGCCGTAAATCATCTGCCAGGTCGTGACCGACAGAACGTCGAATTCGGGATCACGCCTCATTATCCTGGTGACAATGGCGCTTCCTGCCCATGATATTCCTGCAATCACCGCAAGGATACTCGACCAGAGGTTTGCCCCGACGGCATCGACGGCAACCATCAAAGCAAGTCCTGCGAAAGCGAGAATCACGGCCATCCATTCAAGGCCCCTTATCCTCTCTCCCAGTATGGGCCAGGCCAAAAGGATAACCCAGAACGGCATGGTATAAAGGAGTACGGCCGTTTTCCCCGCAGCGCCGCCTGCGAGGGCCCACAAGGGAAGGCCAGAACCCAGTGTCGTGGAAAGCAATCCCAGGATAACTGTCCACTTCACCTGCCGCGGGCGCCAATCCTTTTTAGTCCAGATGAGTATGCCGAGAAGGCAGATAGCTCCAGGGAATACCCGCAAGGCGGCAAACGCAAATGGATCGCAGAAACGGAGAGCCTCCTTCATGACCACCCAGTTATAGCCCCAGATGAGGCTCATGACTGCCAGGGCAAGAATGGATTTCCCGGAGGTGGTTTCGGAGGTGGTCTGGGCGCACATGGTTGGCAAACTTAAGAGATCGCGCCCGTCCTGTCAAGAAATTCTATCGCAGCAAACAGGGCAAGCGCCGCCGGACAAACAACGCCGGCAGACGCGTCATCCGCGAATTTCGCTAAGACTCGATGTTGCCGGGCGACAGGTTTCTCTCAGGCCGGTAATGGTTTCCCCTTGGTCTCCGGCAGGAAGAAACACGCTGCCAGACCCAGGAAGTAGATCATGCCCAGGCTCATCGCCGCCGCACTTACGCCGCCGAAGCTCTTGATGATCGACGCCGCAACAATAGGACCCATGAAAGCTATGAGTCGGGTGGCGTTGAAGATGAAGCTCGCAGCGGTGGAGCGCACAGCAGTCGCGAACAACTCCGGAAGATAGATGGCAAACCATGAATACTGCCCGAGGGTAAAGAACCCGTTGATAGCCGCTGCGATCAGCACCGCTTGCAAATCGTGTGTCCAGACGTACGTGATCGGAGTCAGAATAAGTGAACCGATGAAAAGGAATGCCAGGTATTTCCGGCGTCCCATCCAGTCAGCGAGAAAGCCCGATGACAGATAGCCGGCGATTGCGCCGGCGTTGTATATCATACCCGCCGTGCTGCCCCAGAATGCGAGGTTCTGATATCCTTCTCCCTTTGCAATAGAAGCCACGTAGCCGGGAAGTAAAGAGGATACTGCATACCAGCCCACCATGGTAGTCAAAGACATGGCGAATGTAAGCAGCACGCGGCGGCGGCTCTCGGGCGCCTGGAAGATCTCAGTCAGCGTGAAGGGTCGCTTTCCCGCCTGTCCCGATACTTGTGAATCCACCTCTGTCGCAGCCCAGCGCTTCTCGCGTATCGTGTCGATCCAGCGCTGCGACTCGTCAATCTTCCTTCTGATATAGAATACGAAGAACGCCGGCATAACTCCGACGACAAACAGCCATCGCCAAGCCTGCGCCCCCAGCGGGTGTACGAAGTACCACACGAGCGAAGCGAGGAATGTCCCGAAGCCGAATCCGGACTGCATGAAACCGGCCCCTTTGGGACGGGCGCGATCTGGCCACGTTTCAGCAATCAATGTCGCTCCTGTGCTCCATTCGCTTCCCATGGCCATGCCGGTAAGAAACCGCAATGCGATCAGGGACTCCACGCTCCAGCTCAAAGCGGTTAACCCGGTAAAAAAAGCATATCCGAGAATTGAGTAGATCATCATTCGCTTGCGCCCGATATAATCGGTGAGCGTACCGCCGATCACACCGCCCACACCCCAGCCGAGCAGGGTGACGCCGATGGTCAGCCCGGCGTAAGCCCCCAACTGCGAGCGGGCCTCCGGCGGGAGCAGAGTGGTCAGGATGGGTCCAATCGCGACGATGAGAGCAAAGGTTTCGTACCCGTCAAAAATCCACCCCAGGAAACTTGCCCATAGCACGCGCCAATGTTTGGGGGTCAGTCCCTGATACCACGAGCCTTTCTCGAGTGACGTTGCAACTGCGCTGCTGGCCATTGCTCGCACCTCCCTTTTCTTAGATAAACGATGTTATAGCAATAATTTAATGTGACAGTAATGTTCTGTCAATAAAATGTTTGAAAGGCATTCCCGCGACGGCCGCCGAGTGATAGCAGAAAGCCGGAAAGAAAACCCACTTAAGATTTACCTTCTTTTTTCTTCGCTTCCATGTCCCGGAGTTCCCTGCGCAGAATCTTTCCTACGACGCTCTTGGGAAGAGCAGATATGAACTCAACAAGCTTGGGCACCTTGTATCCCGCAAGTTTTTCTTTGCAGAAGTCAATGACCTCCGCCGCCGTCATGGTTTGATCTGGTTTTGTAACTATAAAGACCTTTACGGTCTCTCCGCGATAGGCATCGGGAACACCGATGGTGCACACTTCCAGAATCTTCGGATGTGTGATCAGCAGCTCGTCGATCTCCTTGGGATAAACATTGAAGCCGCTGGCATTGATGACATCCTTCTTGCGGTCCACGATAGTGACATATCCGTCCGCATCCATGAAACCGACGTCGCCTGTCTTAAGCCAGCCGTCCTCTAAAACCATTGCCGTTTCTTCCGGCTTGTTGTAATAGCCCTTCATGACCTGAGGTCCTTTGAAACATATCTCCCCGATCTCGCCGATTTTAAGCTCCCTCTTCCCTGTGTCCAGATCCACGATTCTCAGATCCGTGTTCGGCAGGGGGACCCCTACAGTTTCCGGTTTTTCCTTTCCACCCCAGGGGGTGGCTGTTCCCATGGGGGTGATTTCCGTCAACCCATATACATTGATTAAGGGCACATTGCGGACTTTTTTCAGCTTCTCGATGGTATCCAGGGCCATGGGAGCCGCGCCGGTAACATAAGCCTTGACAAAGGAGAGGTCCATATTGACAAATTTCTCATTATTCAGCAGTGCAACAAATATTGTGGAAACGCCAGGCAGGAAGGTGGGTTTGAACTTATCGATGAGATTGAGGATCTGGCCCGGCTCCGGCCGGGGAACCAGGATATCTACCCACGCGGCATAGACACAGGTATTGTGCATGCCTGTCCAGCCCGCCGCGTGAAAAAAGGGATAAATGGCCAGCATCCTCTCTTCCCCATCCTTTCCGGCGCTGAACCAGGTGCGGAACTGCTGCGTGTTGAAAGAAATATTGGCGTGGCTCAGCATGGCCGCCTTGCTGATTCCCGTCGTTCCCCCTGTATAGATGAGGGCTCCCAGGTCGTTTAGTGTCGGTACATTGCCCACAGGCGTGTCGCTTTGGGCATTGAGCAAATCCATGAAACGGTACACCCCCTCTTGCGGCGGAACTTCTGCCGGCGGGAACGCGGGTTTGAGGGGGGGCGGAAGATAATCACTGAAAGAACAGAGGATCACTCTTTTTGCCTGCGTCCTTTCCTGCAGCTTCTTGGCCACGGGGAACATCATGTCCAGAATAACCAAGTACGTAGAATTTGAATCATTCAATTGATAGGAAAGCTCAGTCTCCGTATAAAGGGGATTGTTCATCACCGTAACGGCTCCTATGCGGAATGCGGCAAAATCAGCTATCACAATCTGTGGAATGTTGGGGAGAACCATGGCCACCTTGTCGCCTTTTTTCACGCCCAGTGAAACAAGCGCTTTTGCAAACCTGTTGACCAGGCTTTCAAGTTCCTCATAGGTGATCTCGGTACCCATGAAAATGAGGGCTGTATGGTTCGGGAATTTCTTGGCCGTCCGCGTGAGAACCTCAGGCATGGTTATTTTCTCAAACTCGATTTCCGCAGGTATGCCGGCCGGATAATTCTTGTGCCAAATCCTCGTAAAGCTCATGATAGTCCTCCTTCATCTGGATTTTACATTAGAGAAACATAAGATGTACCAAAATCGCCCTCGCAAAAAACAAAGCGTGCGCCACCCTCCCGCCGGAGCTGAGAGATGCAAGGGCGTAACGAACATTCCAACGCCTTTTTGATATTGATTAGAATTTCCGTTTAGGCAGGTAGAGGATAAGAGGCTCGGCACTCGTATGTCAAGAGAGTTTTTCCAAAAAATGCAGTGCGTGCCACCGAAAGAGCGGCACTCAAGTCAAGGCTTATTTTTTAGGGGACATCCTGAGCCCCCCAATGATTTCATCAAGATTGTAGGAAGAGGAGAATGTAAAAAAACAGGGGCTACCATGAATTGATAGCCACCTATCGGCTCTGTAGAACACCGCAGCCCGAAATCGGCAACTGGTTGGTGGAATTGATTACGGTGCCGTAAGTCGGTAATTTGGCACAATCCATAAAGTATGAAATGTCAAGAGTAAAGATTTGACCCCATCAACTCATCAACGTCCTCCCCATCAACGCCTATTCCGACAATAGAGCGGTGCGGATCGGTGATCCCTGCGGAAGGCCTGAGGTGTCGTAGTTGATCGTTTGTACTGTTGTGTTATCCCGGTATAACTCGACCGTATTCGCCACCATGATCAAGTACTGGCTGCCTGTAGGGGCACTGTTGTTGTACCTGAGTGCCACGCTTGGGAAATAGAGGGCCCCCGTGAAACCGGTGCCTAACCCACTTGACACGTTCGCAGTATACGAAGTTGTACCCCGGTCTTGGAAAAAGAGGATACCTTCGTACGTACCCGTTGTCGGAGCGCTCAGGCCGCCATAGGAATTGACGAAATTCCCCTTTCCGCCTCCCATAGACACGTGGATGTTCTTCCCGAGGTAGATGAAGACATCCGATCCGTGAATATTCACATGTTGGTATGCCAGCCCATCGCTGCCGTCATTGTTCGTGTTGGGCGAGTTGACGGTGAGACTTCCTCCCGTGATGTAGTAGTTGCCGGGCGCGAAAGTCACGTCAGGCCCGGCTTTCCCGCCAACGTAGCCGAGTGTGATACCGCTCGCATAGATGCCCGGTTGGAGCGTATAGCTGCCCGGAGCAGTATAGTTTGGATTCGCACGTGATGTACCGGACGGTGTCGGGGTGGGCAGATACCCGAGGGGATCCGGCACGGGGACAGCCCCGGTTTGGGGGGAAGGTGTCACATTGGCACCACAGCCTGAGCAGCCTCCCACGATACCGATCGAATCGGCTGTCAAGGTGTTGCCATTGGGCTGTAAAGCACTGCTGGAATTGGAGTCGATCATGATCCCGCACTTCGCGTCGACGGCATAGCCGCCGCTCGGAGTTAGCCTAAATGCCCCACTCGCGGAGCTGCTCAACGCATACATGCAATTCTGACTGGTCCAGTAGAGCCCAACCGCCCTGGCCGAGACCGGCTCCGAACTTATGCCCAGTACCTTCATAAAAAACGTGGGCACCGCGTCTTGTTTTATGATCACCTCCACATAGTACTGGGCGTTGGGTGTACCCGTGGTATGCGGACCGGACGATGGCGGGTTGTTGACGGCAACGGTCACGCCGTTCACGCCGTCCTCGAAGCCATTTTTCTTCGCGTCACCCTTCGCGGCCGTTATGTAAGCTCCAGGTTCGATAGTGTTGTAAAGGACTTGCGATGCGCCGGCAAGGGCGGCGGCATCAGCCGCCCCTTGCATCCGCTGCTTAACATATCGGAGGTATCCGACATCGGCGGCAAGGGCCACGAACCCGATTAGAACGAACAGGGAGATGGTCGCAATGATCAAAATCTGCCCTGACTCCCTCCAGCTACGGTCTTTTTTGGATTTCTTTATATGTATTTTTGTCATCATGGCTAACCCTCTAGGAGCTACAAAAAACCTTGGCAATTCAGACACCAGACTTTCCTATATAAGAATATTGACCTCTGCAGTATTCTGTCAAAGTATATGAGGAAGAATTTTGTGAGTCAAGGGGATTTTTGGCAACAAAATACGACAAAATATTGCCTGCCCTGCCGATCATAATTATAAACCAAGTATCGCTTGACAAGAGACCTTATCTACAAAGTGTGAACATCCTAATGAAGTGGATAATAAAGATTAGATTGAAATGTTTATATTGGCTGATCGTACTGCAATCTGCCGGTTTTGATTAAGAAAAGATACATAAGAATTCGGAGAGGGATTTCTCCCTCCCCGATAAATAGCAGTCATTGATCTGCTGCACGTCAACCATGAGTGACAGCCTATAGGATTCAGACGTCTTAAGGCGCTACCATGCTTGTTGGATCGCCCGTACCAATTTGACTCCAGGAACCGCCGTTCCATTGCCACAAACCTTCTCCCGTATAGTTCGCATATAACTGCGAACCGGAGACAACCACAATTGCAGGATCGCCCGTACCAATTTTAGTCCAGGAGCTGCTGTTCCATTGCCACAGACCTTGTCCCGTATAGCTCGCGTATAACTGCGGACCGGATATAACCATGCTTGCAGGGTCGCCCGTACCAATTTTAGTCCAGGAGCCGCCATTCCATTGCCACAGACCTTGCCCCGTATAGCTTGCGTATAACTGCGAACCGGAGACAACCATGATCGCAGGATCACCCGTACCAATTTTACTCCAGGAGCTGCCATTCCATTGCCACAAACCTTGCCCCGTATAGCTCGCATATAACTGCGAACCGGATACAACCATACTTGCAGGATTGCCTGTACCAATTTTATTCCAAGAACTCCCATTCCATTGCCACAGACCTTGTCCTGTATAGCTAGAATATAACTGCGTACCGGAGGCAACCATCTTTTCAGGATCTCCCGTGCCAATTTCACTCCAGGAGCTGCCGTTCCATTGCCATAGACCTTGTCCCGTAAAGCTCGCATATAGCTGCGAACCGGAGACAACCATCTTTGCAGGATCGCCGGTACCAATTTGACTCCAGGAGCTGCCATTCCATTGCCACAGACCTTGTCCTGTATAGCTCGCGTATAGCTGCGAACCGGAGACAACCATGATCGCGGGATTGCCTGTACCAATTTTAGTCCATGCACTGCCATTCCACTTCCAGATGCCGGCGCCCGCGAAATTCGCATACACTGGGTCAAAGTCCATATCGAGGGTGCCGTCAGGGTTGACCCGGGCGATGGAGTTTCTCGTTGTCCCGCCAATGCTGGTGAACCAGCCCCCTACCAGGATCTTGCCGTCTGCCTGCACGGCGATGGAATAGACATCGCTGTTCGCATCGGGGTTAAAATCTGTATCAAGGGTGCCGGCCGCGTTAAGCCTGGCGATGTAGTTTCTCCCTGTCTCGCCCACGCCGGTGAACTGGCCCCCTATGAGTATCTTGCCGTCTGCCTGCACGGCGATGGAATAGACGTAGCTACTAGCATTGGGATCAAAGCCCGTGTCGAGGGTGCCGACCGCGTTAAGCCGGGCGATGTAGTTTCTCGCTGTCTCGCCAATGTAGGAAAAATAGCCCCCTATCAGGATCTTGCCGTCTGCCTGCACGGCGATGGAATAGACACCGTCGTTCGCATTGGGGTCAAAGCCCGTATCGACGGTGCCGACCGCGTTGAGCCGGGCGATGTTGTTTCTCGCTGCCCCGCCAATGTAGGAAAAATAGCCCCCTACCAGGATCTTGCCGTCTGCCTGTACGGCCATGCAAATGACACCGCCGTTTGCATCAGGGTTAAAACCTGTATCGAGGGTGCCGTCGGCGTTGAGCCGGGCGATGTAGTATGTCGTCACCTCGCCCATGCTGGTGAACCAGCCCCCTACCAGTATCTTGCCGTCTGCCTGTACGGCGATGGAATATACAATGTCGTTCGCATTAGGGTTGAAGCCCGTATCCAGGGTGCCATCGGCGTTGAGCCGGGCGATGTGGTTTCTCGCCGTCCCGCCAATGCTGGTGAAATAGCCCCCTACCAGGATCTTGCCATCTGCCTGTACGGCTATAGACATGACACTGCCATTCGCATCGGGGTTAAAACCTTCGAGGGCGGAGACTGAATAGGCCTTACCAGGCAGCACGAATGCCATCAAAGAAAACACTAAACATAGAACCATGTATCCCCTTTTACCCATGATCGCCCCCCCTTTATTCAATTTGAAAATCAAAGTATAAGAAGATCTATGACATGTTGCAAAGGCCACTAAAAAAACAGTTGCCTTTTCTCATTGCATTTCAGATTCGAGTCGAGCAGACAGAGATACTGTTGGCTTGAGGTTTCCCCGTTTGCCACCTGATTTTCCGGGGCTATTTCAACAATCTATCCGTAGGCTCCAGCCCCTCACAAAACTTGAGGGATGATTAAAACACAAAACCCCGCACTCTTCTTGAGAAACGGGGTTTCGATAATCAGTCCACAGCACCCTCAGACAGGGTTTAAGGGTTTATGAATCGTAATCTCCGACTTTTATTTGTGTTACTATTATCAAGATTTCCACGAATTTCAACAATTTTTTTCTCGGTTATTTCTTTCCCTCACCTTGACGTACATAAATCAATGCCGATTCAGCAGCGACAATTATAAGGAATACAGAATTTAAATCAACTTTCCAAAAATCGATAAATCCCCCGCTTTTTTTTGAGAATAGATTCTATTGCTCTGTAATTTAGCCGTTACTAGTTTTTGTTTAGCTTGCCGAACCTAGTGACGTGGCAACAGTGTTGAATACGTTACTCAGGTTTGTACCGACCAATGCGACAGCTACAATAATAAAAACAGCTATCAGCGCCGCAATCAGGCCGTATTCAATCGCCGTAACACCATCTTCTTCCTTAAAGAATCTTTTAATTTTTTCCATATCTTTTTCCTCCTGAATAAATTTTTTATTTTCTTCCTAAACAGATATGTTATCGTTCATCTGTCTAAGTATTAACTAACGACTTCAGTTCTTCTTACTCCTGATTAATTTTATAGCTTTTTCCTTAATTCCGCAATCCCAATCAGCCCGAGGCCAAAAGCAGCATAGCAGATGAAGAAACCGCCTTTAAGGCATACTACCACAGTTAAAATGCTATGCATAAAATAAACCAGTTTCATAAATATGCGGTATTATAAGTTTTGTCCCTTTCTTAAGAGATATTGTTCAGGCTGTTTTGTAAAGAATCCCGCCAGTTTCAACGGGCAAGATTGAAGCTTTCTACCGATTACATGAGAATTATAAGGTAGTTACAATATTGTTCTACATCTGTAAAGTATTCCGACAATTGTCGGATTTTTTAACAAAATACATGTTCAGAGGCGGGATTTGCCTTAAAATATTTTTATCAAATTATTATCTAACATATTATTAGTATAAAATTACTATTTTATGAGAGACATCAGACGAAAACTGAGATTCATCTTTGTATGATAGAGGGAGCAGAATCATACTTTCACCTTAGCGGGATGATTGGTCTATTTGCGCTCGAGCAGACTTATTTTCTGCGCCAGGTTTTTCACCTGGTCGCTTAACTGGGATATTTTAATAGCAAAGTGCAACGAAATCAAAACCAGAAAAACGATGCCGAAGATAAACAGGGTTGTGGTCGGCGCCACGGCCCCGATCAAGGCCGTCAGCTTGACGAGCAGATCGTACCAGACGACCAGAAGAAAGATGACAAAACCAGTCAGCAGCCACAACCACGAATATTCCGCCCGCAGTTTTCGGTCCCGTACGAGGGAGATGATCACCACAAAAATGGCAAGACTGACAATAACGGCGAAGGTCTTCTGATGGAACGTCATGACTGCTCTCCTCCTATAAGCTAGATTTCTTTCTCAAAAGAGTTATAAAGATTGCCATAAACACATTGAATAAATAATGGTTGATCTTGAATACACCCCGATGCATGCTCCTCCCTTCGGGATTCGGCTGCATCGTTACGGGCAGTTCCGCCATCTTGAAGCCCATGCGATGCAGAACGATGATAATATTGGCATCGGGGTAGTCGTGAGGGAATCCATCCCCTGTAAAATATCGGAAAACAGTCCGATTCATGGACCGATAACCGGAAGTCGGATCCGTGATGGTCTCGCCCGTCATCACCCTGATAACCCCGCGGAATAACTTGATCGCCATTGATTTCAATAAACCGGCCTTATGTTCGCTGTTTTTCAGAAAGCGGGAGCCGATCGCCATGTCACACCGGCGATCTTCAACCATTGCGAACATATCCGGGATATGTGCGGGATGATGCTGCCCGTCGCCATCGATTTGTAGGAGATAGCCATAGTTATTTTCGAGCGCATATTTATATCCTGTCTGAACGGCCACGCCAGGACCCATGTTGAAGGGATGCCTGATCACGAAAGCGCTAGCTTTCCTGGCACGCTCCGCTGTGCGGTCTTCGGAACCGTCATCGATCACCACGATCTCCGCGTCGCTGTATTTCCTGATGCCTTCGATGACCGAAGCGATCTGCTTCTCTTCGTTATAAGCAGGAATTATGATCAATCTCTTGATGTTCAATGGATTGCTCCTGGTTTCAATCTTAGGATCCATTTTATGACGTTCCAGTACGTATTCAGCAAATGATTCGCCAATCTAAGCTTCCAGTTCCCTATCTCATCATACCAGATCCGGCCGCTGAACATTCCAACAATATCCCGATCCTTCACCCGGCGCAATGCCTGCGAATTGCGCCGGGTCTCCAGGATATACTTCCAGTTTTTCAAGCTCAAAAAATATTGATAAACTTTCAATTTGTCTCTGAACCAGCCCTTCTGAAAGGCGAACAACAACAAACCGAACTCCATAAAGACAAAGGCCAATGAAATCGAAAGCAGTGTGGAAACCTGGTAATTCTTGATCATGGCCAGAATGCGGTTCCTATCCAACCAGTAATATTTCCTGGCATCGCCGGCATATTCATACTTGTGATAGACGACTGCCTGTGGAGCTGAAACACATCGCCAGCCGGCAAGCCATATCCGCCAGCCTAAGTCGTGGTCCTCATTATACATACGGAAACCCTCGTCAAAAAGGCCTATTGTCTCCAGAACCCCCTTTTTATACAGAACCGCTGCGCCGGATGGGCAGCAGATGTCCCTAATAGATTGAAAATGAACACTGGAAAATTCTTTCCCATATCCCTCGCAATACCCGAATCCCAAAAAATGTATCATGTTCCCCAGGCTGTTGACCTTGTGCTTATCGGGCCAAAGCATTATTCCCGCCTGCACGGCCCCTATTGCGGTTTCGCTTTCCGCCGTTTTCACCAAATGGCTGATACAGTCAGCCTCGACGATCGTATCCATATTAAATAAGACAAGGTAATCGTACCCAGCTCGCAGCGCCAACCGCATGGCATCGTTGTTTCCCTTGGCGAAGCCATCGTTGTTTTCGTTTCGTATAATCTCCGCCTCTGGCGCAGTTTCCTTCAGGAATGCGAAGCTCTCTCGGGTGGACTGATTATCCGTGATGAAGATCTTCTTTTCCCCTTCCCAGTCCTGTATCCTCAGGCTTTCAAGACAATCACGCAAATATCTTTGGGCATGATCCTCATAGTTGGGGCTGATGATGATGGCTACTTTCTTTTGCATCCTTGAATCCATGATACGCAATTGACCAATGCTTTCATGTCATTTATGGTTTTCTGATTCCTACTTCTTAGTGGTGACTTATATCTTACTTTGTCAAATTCTGCAAAGCAAGTTGCGCTCCAGGAGAATACACTTAAAGCTTTGCAATCACTATTGTTCTGTGGTAGTGAAAATATTGTTATTACAATGCACCATATCGCAACAGACCTCCAGATACGTTCATTCGGCGCCCCCTTGGGAACAGAGAGGGCGGAGCTTTGTTGCAAGAAGATTCGCTGACCCATGACTTGTGGTGGCACAATTCCCCGATTCCCTTCCCGAATTGAATAAAGGAGTACCACCATGAGAGCAAGAGCTTTGAACAAATGATAATTCCAGTAGTATTCAGTTATGAGGCTGATTTTTTCAGAGGACACTTTTCGGATCAGGCAAATTAACCGATTCCGGATCGGGTGAAAGAGTTATGACAAGTCCATTTTCCCTCCCATTTTGGTTACGATGAAGGTGAATATCGTTCCGGCACTCTCTCTGACGCCAATACACGAGGCTGTGTGGTCAGCTTTGCAGAGATCAAACCCGTCTCTCGCAAGTCCATTTTTCTGTCCGGAGTTTACGATGGCTGTAGCCAGGGCAAGGAACGACATAGAGGTGGCAATTTTGGAGGAGAAGGGCCAACCTGTCGGATTTTTCCCATATCAACGGGTTGCGCCTTTGGTTGCCCAAAGCGTTGGTGCGCCACTCAACGACTATCAGGGTGTGATCACAAGTCCTGAACAGCACTTTGACCCCTTGGTGCTGCTTAAAGGTGCTCATCTCAGTCGCTGGGATTTTGACCACTTGATTGCAGCGCAGATGCCTTTTGTTCCTTTTCACAAGTCGCTAGCGACTTCGCCCTATTTGGATCTCTCTCGTGGCTTTAATGCCTACGCAGCATCTCGCCCCCGGGGAAGTCGCACGCCCTTCGATAGACTTTCGACGCTGGAGCATCGTTTGACACGTGAAGTTGGCCCTATTCGTTTTGAAGCTCAGGTAGCAGATATGGCGTTGCTTGAGCAAACCATGCGGTGGAAAAGTGCTCAGTACTTGCGCACCGGTCAAACTGCGGCGGATGATTTGTTTGCGGATCTGCGCATGCGCGCTATTCTACACGAGATACACGCGGTTCAACGCAATCACTTTGCGGGAATGCTTTCCGTACTTTGGGCAGGCGACACGCTTGTGGCCGTTCATTTTGGCATGCGTTCACGTCAGGTCTGGCACTATTGGTTTCCGGCGTATGACGTAGCGTTTGCCCAGCACTCGCCCGGACTCCTGCTGCTTTGGCACATGACTCAGGTATGTGAAAGTCTAGGCATACGAACGCTGGATCTTGGCAAAGTTGACACCCTCTATAAAGACCGTTTCATGAGTGCGACATTTCCGCTGGCGGAAGGATCCGTTGTTCTTCCAGACGTCCGGGGATCATGGGGTGAGCATGAGAATACGATTGACACCAATTCCCCAGAGGATTTCGCTTCCTCGTATCTGACTCTCGAGCTTGAAGATGGCTCGCTGCGTCGCAGGCTTGTGGCGCTCGAACGGGAGGTGCGTCGACTTGAATC
>Ga0209777_10001497_pt1 | contig 33441 bp, 36 predicted proteins | sample FrelakmetHBP12HB_FD_187147 | JGI IMG/M metagenome (GOLD analysis project Ga0209777, IMG submission 187147) | Freshwater lake sediment microbial communities from the University of Notre Dame, USA, for methane emissions studies -HBP12 HB (SPAdes)... | ecosystem: Environmental > Aquatic >... | reverse complement strand
CCATTGGGTTTCTCGAAAGATTTGGTATAGCGGGTGGATTCAATATCACTATCAAATCCACCCATTATTTATTTACGCTGCATCTTTAGTATGATCTCTCATACCAAGTTTTGCAACATGATAAGGAACTGTTAGTTTTAATCCCTGATCCTCTCTCATTACTAACCAAAGTTCAGTTAAGAATTCTTTTGCTATGATTCGAAGTGCCATTTTATGAATGTGACCTTTATCCTTTACAGGGTCAAGATCCCCTCGATTCTCGTAGCGGAAACGAGCTTCATCATATCGTTTCCTCCATCTGCATTTCTTCTTAAGGAAGTTCAAACCAACGCAAGTAAGAAACTTAGCCTTTAAGTACTTTTGAAATTTAATTGACTCCTTGAATTTGATTTTTCCATCCTTGTCAATATACTCCTTGATAATTTTAGATGACATGCTTGTTGCTTTTCCGGTTAACTCAACCTGAAGACCATAGTAAGCATGAAAACAGCTCGGATTTGGTGCGCGATATGGATCTGTATAGGCGAGAATAAATCCAGCCAATCTTTCGCTTACGCCAAACTGCTCAAGAAGCCAGTCAGAAACTCCACCAAATATATGAAGACTTTCCTTCAAAAGCTTAAACATTTCATTTTCCGACTTCTCAAGTTGAATGTAATACTTAATTAATATCTTCTCGGCGTCTTCTGTGATAATGGTGCTCTTTCTAACTTCCAGACTCTTTAACGTCTTTTTAATCTTTGCTTTTTTAGCTACGCTTTTTGTCTGGTTTTCTGAAGTTTCTCCAACACCATCACCAATCGCAACCGCGTCGGTAATCTTCTTGTATTCAGATTTCAAAAATTCGATGAATTTGAATTTCTTTTCATCTATTTCTTCTTGCTCTGCAATTTCTTCATCAACTGTTAACGCCTGGATAGCATCGATTGTTGCACCCTTTTTTGATTTCTTGTCGCTTGGATCAAAACCAAGTTTATCATAAAATGCTGCTACAATTTTATGACCGACCTCAATCCGGTGATCCTGAAGATCGTAACAAGGTCCAACGATAGATCTAATAAAGTTAGATTTTGCGTTCCACTTTTGTTCACCTTCTGATGGGGTACCATATCTATTTAACGGAATAAAAGGTTCCCCATTTTTAATCCGTTCCTTAAACTTCTTTTGCTGCTGCGACGATGTCTCTTTTTTTGGTTTTACCTCTGTTTCTTCTTTCATTTTGTTCTCCTTTCTTTTTTAACTTAATTGTTTAATTTTTCCAAGCTATTAATTGTTTACAAGAAAGATCTCCTACTCGATCTGGTTTATTCCATTCCCAGTTCCAGTAGAGTTGTAATTTTTCACCATTATAAACACTTTCTATTTTTATTAAAGGTTCTTCAGCCCATATATTACCACATTTATAAAATAACCTGAATCTTGTACCTTCTTTAAATTCACTTCTATTTGGTACCCTACAAAATCCTGTTATACATTCTTGTGTATACTCTCGATTCCAAGATGAGTCAAGATTATCTGGCATCCTTGCTTCTTCTTTAACCTGAGCTTCTTGTTGAACTTTTTGTTGAACTTGGTATTCTTTAGCTTTCTGAATACCATCATTTTCTTTAATAGCTATTGAAACAAGAGCGCAAGCAACAAATACCCACCAAATAGGACTTTTCCAACATGTCTTAAAAATATAAAATAGAATAGAGAATATTATACCAGGAGTAGGATTAGTACTATACCCTCCTCCCCCTCCACCATAACTACTTGATGATTTGTACTTCTTTGACTTCTTACTTTTTGGTTCATAAGAGTTATTTTTTCTGGAATTTTTTCTTTCTTGATATATTCTATAACCTTCTTCAGCTCCCATATAAAACCACTCACCAGAAGACCACTTAGTAAGAGCTTCGTGTCCTTTTTTTCCATATTCTAGTCCTCGTTTATACTCAGCATCTTTGTCGGTTTTCATGAAATCTCCTTATGATTATTAATTTAGAATGAATTTCTACTTTCTATACACAAAATGCTTTTCTCTAAAAGTATTTTCATCCAACTTCATCGAATAAGTTAGAACATCCAGTTCTGGAATCTCCCTAATTTCTTGGAATATTTTTTCAGTATTCAAAGACTTGCTCCCTCCAAGATCCTCTTTTGTACAATTTAAATCTTGTTCATTTGCTAATAAAATAGTAATAAGTTCTATGAACTTTATCCCTCCCGAATGATCATCAACAGTTTGTAATATAAACTCTTTTAAGGTTTGATCTGACATTTTTTATCTCCTTTTCTATCTTTTTTTATTATAAAAACTAAAGTAACTTCACTTATGTATTAATATATATAGTAAAAGTGATGTAAAACATACAACAAAAAAAGATATAAGTTTACAACACTTATACCTTTTTAACTACTTCTTTAACTTTTTTCGCATTTCCTTTTTTGTTAAATTATTTTATTTCTTTATAACACAATGTGGGAAAATTAGACTTAATTTTCCCTTCCATCAACGTGCAAAATGATCTTTCTTTAGACTGATCATTATTTTGACAGTACAGAGTTATTTGAGATTCAGAAGAATCAACATAAGTATATCCAGATGATTCTTTACATTGATCATTCCATTCAATAATTTCTGATCCAGTATGCATTTTTACTTGGTGAACAATTTCAGTAGTTCCAATTGAATTAAGAAATACTCCAATTAAGAATGAAACTACCACTATTAATATAATATAAGTATATTTTTTCATAATTGTTTACCTCTATTTTACTTACTATTATCTTTTTTTACGAAGATACTGAACGTCTTCATAAAAGTGAGATTTAGGACAATCCCATACAATACCAAGATCATCTTCTATCCTAACGTTACACTTATTTATTCCCATGTTGTAATAGAACTTAACATTTAATTCTGTTATCTCTTTATGATTATCTTCTATTTCTTCAACTAAATTTCTATTTACAATTTTCATTGCTTTGTAATCTTGTGTTACCATCGTTGAATAGAATACTGATATAAAGAAGAAACAGACCACTATTACAAACCAAACTGTTAAAGATTTTCCCTTCATATACTTTCCTTTCTTTTTATTTATTTTATTTATGGGATATTTATATCCCTTAGTTTTTATTTTGGTTGGTGGATAGTCACTTTCCACCCTTTCAGAATGAGGCTCCATATATTACTTCTTCCCAAAAGTAATAGTATGAATTAATCGGACATGACTATAAAATAGATTCAAGCATCTACGTCGGACTAGACTATGGTAACAAACAAGGAAGTTCTTAATTTCTTGCTCTAAAAATATCATTTTTTTCTCTATTTAAATGACCAATTCTTTTTCCATTGAGATTAATTCCATATTTGGAATCTTCTGTTTCTCCGCATCTCCAGCATGATATTGTTCCTTTATAATCCCCTCTCCATTTTGAAGTGTAAATGTATGGGGATTTTGCGTGACAATAATTGCATTCATAAATATTTGGAACATTCTTAATTTCTTGTAAATTACCTTCATTTATCTCTGGCATTTTTATCTCCTTTTAAAAAATTTTATTAAGTTAAGTTGTTACGTTAATTAATATATATAGTAAAAAGAGCTAAAACATACAAAAAAATGACCTACTAAAATATCTAGTAGGTCATTAATTTTAACTAATTATCTTACTATTTACCAGATGGAACGTTAAACATAAATGGTGTTGAATTTCCAGCCATGAAATATGGTAGTCCACCATTCCATTTATCAATATTCTTACGTTGAATCTGTAATTGTTCCCATTGAATTAGTGCGGGAGAAATACTACTTGCTATTAGCTGATTTGCTTTCGCAGTTCCTTCAGCTGATGCTATAATTTTCTGAGCCTCTGCTTTAGCTTGAGCAACTTGGTTCTGAACTTTTAACGCATCTTGGTTTGCTTGCATTTTTCCATTGATTGCAGTTTCAACAGTATCTGGTAATCTTAATTTTCCTAAGAAACCAAACTGTTGCAATTCAACACCAAATGTTTTAATTTGTTTATTTACCTTTTCTTTTACAGTATTTATATACTCTTCTTTCTTAGCTCCATATATTTCTTCAAGAGTATAACTAGATGCTGTTTCATTAAAAGCATCTCTCGCAACATTGAATAAGAATCCGTGAGTAAAAACATCAAGATCATCTGTTCTAAATTTAACGTAAAATTCAGGAACTTTCTTAGCATCTAATTGGTATGATAAGGATATATCACACTTAATTACCATACCATCTTTGGTATTAAATACTATTTCATCATTGACATTTTTACGACCTTCTTGATCATTTGCTGACCAAACAGCTGTTTGAACAAAAGTTGGATATGCAAAAACTGTTGATACACCAGGCATATAAGTAACCAACCCTGTTGATAATGTAAGGTCTTGAACCCCTCTATTATCTCCAAGTCTGTTAACTTTGATTCCTACTTCACCAGGTGGAATTACTGTACAAGATATAATTGTAATTAACATTATCATTAACAACCCTATTTTACTCAACTTTTTCATCATCTTTCTTTTCTCCTTCTACTTTTTTTAGTTCGTTTTTAACTTTATTGACTACAAACATTATAATGTATGTACCAACAATACCAAGACCGCATAAACCTAATAAAACATTTATAGTTGATGGAGAACTAATTAAATCACAACTCCCCACTATTACTATTACTACAATAAAAACTCGTACAATATAACTAATTGTAGTATAGTAAGGACCTAATACTTCTTCTACTTTGGTAAAAAATTTTGATATCATTCTTTTTTATCTCTCCTTTACATTTTTTGGTGAGCAGAAGTGGAAAGGGACAAATTCTCATTTAGCTATCTTCCTCAAGTCCGATCTAGTGAGTGCTTACCGGTATGACTTTTAAATCTTGCTTGACGCGTAAATTTATTTTGTTTTATCCACCTCAATGCTCATAATCTAAAATTTTTTTCTCATGTAATTTAATAAACCATCTTCCATCAAATCCTACTGAAGATAAACCAACCCACTTGCACTCATTAAAATTACCTTCTTGATAACGATGCATATGTCCAAAAAACCAAAGTGAAGGTTTATATTTTTCATATACATAGTTAAGAGCTTTTCTGGATGGATCAATTGGGTAATAATCATCATGATAGTCTTTTAATTTAAAAAATTCTGGAGCAGTATGAGAAATAACAATATCTATTTTCTCATCTGGAAGTTCTTCAATATCTTTTTGAGATATTGTTTCTTCTTCAAACCATCCAAAATTTGGATCTCTTGGGTATCTATATTTTGCATCAATAGATAATCCGCCTCTCATAAATAAGACTTTTCTTTCATCTGGAAGAATCATTATACTACCACGAGGCATATAAAAAACATTTGGAAGAACTTCTGTACAATCATCATATTTTTTAAGGTCTTCAAAATCTTCATGATTTCCATCACACCATACAATTTTTACTTTATGGTTTTTTAACTTACCATTTTCTCTTTTAGACCAGTTATTTAAAGTACACCGAGGCCACCAACCAAAATCACCACATTGAATTATCATTTCAATATTTGGATGACTATTGATAAGATTATTTAGAGCCCAGAAGTCTCCATGTATGTCACCTGCAACTATAATCATTTTTATACTACTCCAAATAATTTTATTTGTAAAACTAACAATGTAATATGAATTGTTTGATCTAATCCAATTAAACAAAAAAACCAGTGTCTTTTTCCTTTAATCCATAATTTGGTTGTTCCTCTTGAAGTAAAAAAATCAACTATAAAATGAGAAATTCCTAGTATTATTGCAAATTTTAAACCAAATATTAAAAAAGGAATTGAATAGATCAAACAATGAATTCCTAACCATTTATTACTAGAACTTTTATTTATCGCCATTTTATCATTTTGTAATAAAAAATCAGAAAAATAATGAATCCAAATTACTTCTAAAATCATAATCATTTATAAATACCCTTTTGATTTTTTATTTTTGATAAAACTTGCATTAAAGTAGAAGCTTTTTTAATTCTAAATTTAGAACTAACATTTTCATTATATTTATGATGAATTAATAAAATATTTTCATTGTATAATTCTTTAGGAAATAATGGATAATCATCCACTAACCAATCATTTTTTGTTACAATATTTAATTTTTCTTCTGGTTTACTAACAAAAATTATTTTATTGTATTCTGGACAATTTTTTTTAATCCAAATAGTTGTATTTATTCTCCAATTTTCTGGTTGAGAAGTTAATATTGTTGGATTAAAAAATCTTATAACTCTACAAAATTTTGTTTGTGGAGAAGTTAATAAAATATCTATATTATCATTTATGTAATCAAAAATATTTCTTCCATCTGGAGCAGGTTTATCCCATTCTTCTTCAACTTGACCTGGCCAGACTTCTTCGGACAGATCTCTAATTACTCCATCCAAATCAAAAAAAATCATTTTTCCTCCTATATAAAAAAAATAATTATTACTTAATCATAAATTAATATATATAGTAAATGGTTAATATCAATAAAAAAATAGCAACAAAATTAATATCCGGGTTTCCCCAGATATTAGTTACAGAAATAATTTTTTAATATATATTTTTGTAACTTTGATGTCCATCATGCATAAGATCTTTTTTTAGACTTATACAACTTAATTTTAAATCTTTTACTAACTTTTTTACTATTTGCAAATTTATTTCCTTTAAAATTTGCATACTTAACAATAACTTTATTCGCATTTTTTTTGACCCCCATTTTAATGCGCCTTGAGGCGCCGTTTTCTACAACAATAATCATTATTATAGTCCTCCTTTAATAAAATTCTCTGTAAGATCTACAGAGCCCTTTTGTATCTACTTATAATCTTTAAGTATTTCTTTTACCCTTTTAATAATTTAATAAATAAATAAATAATTGCAGCTCGTACAAACTATAATGGGGGTAAACCAAAACCACAATCTTGCGAGGAAAGTGGAGGTTTGTACGAGGGTAGAAAAGAATTAAGAAACTCTCCTACGTTAATTAATATATATAGAACCTTTGAATAAAACTGATTTTCAAGATGTTCTATATTCGTTTAAAATATAGAACATCTTGATACTAAATTACAACGTTCATTCTTTTCCATTCCATTAAACCACGTCCAACTTTAGCATTTTCTTTCCCATCTAAAGTTACAGCATCCGCTGTAAAATCAACTGAGAATTTATTAACAATTGAACTACCAATTCCAAACATATCCACTGGTGTTTTTAACTCTTGAAATCTTTCAATTTTTTCTGAATCAAACCCACCAGATACAATTATCTTTAGATCCTTTAATCCAATTTCATCAAAAATATTTCTTGCTTTTTTAACAAGTTCTGGACATACACCTTTGTAAGATTCAAACTCAAACGTTTTGTCGACCAAAGACCCGGATGTATCAAAACGAACACCAAAGATTTTTCCTTTTCCTTTTCCAATTACTTCTTTAACATGATGTATACGATCTCTTATTTCATGAATAATTGAAGTTAAAGAACTATTTCTCCAAATTATACAAAGATCCGATGACTTGTGTAACATTGCAAGAACTACTTCAAGAGTTGTTTTAATAACATCATTATCCCAGTCAACAAGAATAACCCTGTCAACGTTTGGATCAATTAACTCATCAAACTTTAATGCAGCAAGAGCTGTATTTCCACCATACGCAGCTATTAAAAGATGAGGGATTGTTCCAATACCACTATATCCCCAGTATTCTCCATTTGCGTCAGTAGACAAAGTACTTATTCCACCAATTGTTGCTGCGTATCCATCTGGAACCTGAGAATTATAATGTCGGAATCTTGCTGGAAAAAACATCATGGTTTGATCGTTATCATTAAGTTTATCAACAACTCTTCTAACTGATGTTGCAACTGCAGATTGTTGAGCAAGAATCCCAAGAGTAGCAGTTTCAAGATGAGCAAAGTATTTAGGATTTCCAACTACACCTATAACTGGTTGAATAGGATTCTGATCTATATTTTTGATCCAAGATCCTTCATTAATTGCAAGGATTTCGAGTTCCCCTCTTTTACTAATCCACATTTGATTTAACGCCTCATTTAAACGCCAGAAACGATTTATGTCCTCTAAGGAACAAATATGAATATCAATCTTTTGCATTTCTTCAAAAACCTTCCACGCAAAATCTCGGTCTTGAAAATAACCTGAGCATTTGTCAAAGATTTGTATAACTTGATGAATTCCACAAACTACGCAATCTTTTCTTGGAAAATATTGGTAGTGAACTTTATGTTCGTAATTGTCTTTCATAAGAATTTCTTGAGTTCTTAGAAAGTATTTATCGGAATAGTATCCGATTCTCAACGCATTAATTGGTATTTTTGGAGTAATTGGAATTGTCATTTTTATTTTCCTTTCTTTTAAGTAGAATTATTTAATAACCAAATTGGATTATCATCAATCCATAAATCTGGTTTAACCCCTTGTTCTAAAAGGTATGGCAATTTAGCTTGTCTTCCTGTGAAAAAAACATTATCACATCTTCCCATAAGATTGCTAAAATTTTCATCAACTTCATGGGAATATCTCATTGTTGCTAAAATTATATGGTAACCCAACTCTCTAGATTTTTTAATAATACAATCTAAAAGTTCAGGCATTCTGGTGTAAGTTCCATCATAATCAATACATATTAACATATTTATTTACCTTTTATTTCCATAATAAGCTTTATTAATTTGATTTTTTTGATCAACATGAACAATTATTGGTTCCCACTTTTTATATTCATTAACAGATTCAAATAATGCATAACTGACAATAATAATCAAATCTCCTTTTGATACATTTCTAGCAGCTGCACCATTTAAACAAATTATACCAGAATTCCTTTTTCCAACTGTAGCATATGTAGAGAATCTATTACCATTGTTAATGTTATATATGTCAACCTTTTCAAAATAGAGAATTTTTGCTAAAATCATTAAATTCTCATCAATTGTAATACTTCCCTCATAATCAAGATTTGAATCGGTTACTGTAGCTCTATGAATTTTTGATTTTAGCATAGTTATATACATTATAATCTCCTTATTTTTTCTTAACTACTGGTTCTTTTAGTTCATATTCCTTTTTTTCATAATTAGCTTCTAAATCTTTTCCTAGTATCATAGCACGGAAATATGTTTTATACAAAATAATTTGATACCTGTCATTAATATCTTTATCTTTTGGATATTTTTGAACTAATTTATTAACAAAATTTAATTCATCAAGATTAAGATTTAATTCACTATCTAAATTATTAATATAATTACTATGTGAAGCTCTTTCACAGTAAGATAATTCAGACATTTCATGAGAAGTAAAAAACAAAACTAAAATAGTAAAAACTACTAATATAACAACACAAAATGTAGTTAATTTCATAATTATTTTCCTTTTTTTATTTATTTTTTAATGGTTTATTTCCATTAGCACAATCACGACTAGAGAATCCTTCATTATTTCGGTTTCTATTTTCTTCATGTTTTGTGCAATAAACCCAGTTTAAACGATCAGTATACAAACTATCACTCAACATAGTAAAACGATGTCTACATGTTGGGCAACAACACTTACATTCTTTTTCTATTTTTATAGGAATTACTTCAATATCCTCTCTTTTTCTCATTTTCCAACCCTTCCTTTTTACTATAATTAATAGGTCAGTTTCCCTCTTATCTGACTACCCTCGTTCGCGTATGCGAACTATGCACACCAGGGATCGCAAATGCAACCCCACTATTAATTATTTTTTCTTTTTCATTGTAAGTGAATATAAAGATTTTCCTTTATAAAATAAAACTTTAGTCCCATCTTTACTTAAGTTCATTGAAGAATCTATATCAGGATCTTTTATACTTGTAACATCATTTCTAGATGAATTAAAAAATACATTAACATTTTCATCTTCATCTATATGAATACAGACTCCATTTGTTAAAACTATAAAATTTAGATTACTTCTTAAATCTACTTCATCAATTGATACTACTTTATACTTATAATTAACTTCAAATTTAATTAAAAATTTGTAGTACTTACCACTTTTTTCCCCAATAATCATACATATTTTATTTTCATGTTTTCCTGATATAATTCTAAACCCATCCAGCTCAGGAATTTTAACTTCAAAACAGAAACTTAAAGATAATGAATTTGAAGGAACAGGAATTGTTAAATATGCTTTACCAAGAACATTTTGATAAACTAAACCATCTAACATTAAACTTGATTTTGGCATAATATTCCATGTGGATTTTACTGAAACTAAAATCTTTGCATAATGATAAATACCAAGTTCAGTAAGAGTTCCTTCATTCCTAATATATAAAGTATTATCAATAACCATTTTTTCTGTACATGATATATTAGGATCAATTAGTTCTTTTTTAATTAAATCAAATAGAACTAATTTATTATCTTTAATTTTTACTAAAATAGGATCTAAAGATCCTTCAGTTAAAATTATATCTGTATCTGAATCAGTTATCCTATGCCCTGTGTGCCCTATATAAATTTCATTTCTTGTTTTTGCATAAAGAGTTCCAAATAATGATTTAATATCAATAATATCATCTGGAAAATCTTTAATAAATGAAATTTCAAAGTTATTAGTTGACTTGACAATTTTAACTTTTACTGCAACGATGTTGAGAAGACCAGCAACTTTAGGAGGAGGAATTCTTTCACCTTTCTCAAATAGTTTTTTATACCATTCAAGATAATCTGAAGGAATATAACTAAAATCCCTAACAGTAGGTGGAATTCCAACATCTTTATTAAATATAGATATGTTTTTCTTAACTCTTTCTTCAAAACTTTTAATTGAATGTTTTCCTCTGTATGGGTGTATTCCAACAAATAATTGAAAAGATACAACCCCAAAAGAATACCAATCAGTCAACTTGCTAAATCCATTAGTTTTTAAATCTCTAATACTTGGCATAATAGCTGTTGCTGGAAAAGATTTGGTTTGATAACTATCAACATCTATAAAAAATGGAGTTTCAAATCCTACTTTACTAACTAGATAGTTCATTTCATTTCCGTCAACAATTAAGATATTTTTATCATGTATATAGCAAATTATTTCTTGCATTTTTTCTACAAGTTTTGCAATTGATTTTTCTTGAACACCATTATTTTTCCTAAAATCATTAGTGAAAAGTTTACAAATTGGAATAGTATTTTTTATAGATTCCATTGTAAAACCAATAGGAACATTTTTGGAATCTAATAAATAATCCAATGGTTTAACTATGTTTTTAAGATCTAATACTGATAGTTCTTTAATTTTTTCAAACTTAATTACTTTTTTAGGATCTGTATAAATCTTAAATACTAGATTATTCTTTTCGAATATTTTTCCTTCTCCACCTTCACCAATGAAATCATTTTGTTCAAGATTAGTAACTGAAGTTTTTCCTTGAATTAATACTTTCATTTTTAAAATCCCTTAATTGTTATCGGAAAAATAAAATCCTGCAACAGAAACATCATCAGTATTATGTATATTATTTTTAGATGCTAAAGTTTCCATTGCTTTCTTTACTCTCCTTTTAATGAACTCACCATTTATGTTTTTAAAAGATGAAAACTCTTTGATTATATCCAAAGAATCTACTCTTTCTCCTGTATTTCTTTTTACAAAAGATTCACTTCCATCAGACATTAATAAAAAGAATTCTGTGTCTTTTATTTGAATTGATTGCATTATTCTTTTTGAGTAACATGTATCATCTTTTGTAATTACTACTGACCCATTTGGATCAATAACTATTCTTTCTTCGCTTCTAGTTTTAAATGGAACTTCTGATTTTTCAGAATAACTTATGAATTGACACAACCTATCTTTATTTAATTGATATGAAAGATAATATGGAGCATTTCCTTTATAAGATATTGTTACCAGTTCAGAGTGTCCATCTTTATATTTAATAAAAATTTGACCATCACCAAAACAAAATGTATTTATATACCCATCTCTTATAAATGAAATTAATATAGTAGAATCCATTGATCCTTCTGATAATTCTAAAGCTTCTATAGTTCTTTTAATTTTGTCAACTACAAATCTTTCAAAATCTAATGTTGAAATTTCTTCATCTGGTTCTTCATCAATTAAAGAACGTAAAACTTTTTTTGATGCATGAGCTAATAATCTAGCTCCAACATCTGTATTCATAGAAGATGAACACCCATCACATATAATTATGTATGGGATTGGAAAAAATCCACCATCATATAAAGCGTAGTCCTGGCACCCTTTATTTAAACTACCATTTGAGTAATAAGAATCAGCACTAATCATTTATTCACCCCCCATTTAAAAAGTATAATTTATAAACTTGCTATCGATACTATTGAGCAAAATCCAATTACGATATAAACAAAAATATGAAATCCCACACAAAATCCTCTGGATTCATTGTTATTAAAATTATATCTTTGAATATATGCATATTTTTTTACTTTTTCACTTATATCAGTGACAACTCTTTTCTTTGATATCCACCACCACAAAGATATTGTATTAAAGATGGTAGCAGTAGTACAGAAGATAAACATTAAAATAAGTTTTATTACATCTTTTCCAAAGTATCTATAAACAATTAAACCAACAACTGTCATTCCAACAGGTGTTTTTACAAATTCATTTGCTTCAACACTTAGAGTTTTACAAACTTCTTTTAATGCAGCTCCTATTTCAGATCCCATTTTTGCATATTTTTCTACAACGTCAGGTTGAGGAAGATTTTCTGTAGGATTATCTATTTTCTTTTTTGCATTTAATATCATCGCTGCTTCATCTCCAGTTACTTTATCTAAATCAATTGATATTGAAGTTGCAAATGATAAAAGAGGAAGTAAAAACATTATCATAAATACTATTATTAATGTTCTTTTCATTTTTTTCTCCTTAATTTGGTGTCTCGTCCTATCAAACTAAAATAGGACGAGACAGTAATGTTAAAAAGTAGCACTTATTGGTTGACTTGGTGATCCAGTTCCAAGAGCAACAGATGTACTGGATATTGATTTACTCACAAATGCAGCTAATTTTGCAAGGCGCTGAGCAGTTGCGTCTCCAGAATCAACAAATTGAGTTAATTCTGCTTCATCTTTAAAATTTTGAAGGTAATTCTTACAGTCTTGAGTATTAACTCCAATTAAAATAGTAATTAGAGATTCAATATTTTCAGCTTTTTTAGAATCATCCATCTGTTTTTTGATTTTCTTTGGAGTAGCAATATGTGAAGAATTGTCATCACCATCGGTAATGATATATATTGCACCATTAACATTAAAATCCTGGTCGATAAGAGATTTAGAATATGTTAATGCAGCTCCAATTGATTCATAAGTCGCATCAAAAAGAGCTGTTCCCCCAGTTGGGTTAAAATCTTTATAATCATTTGGATTAATTACACTAAGTAATTTAAATCCATGAATCTCAAATAAACTGGTATTGAATCCGACTAGTCTAAGTAAAAGATTTTCAGCTCTTGGACTTTTCTTACAAGCTTCAATAATTGTTTTACAACACTTTAAAAGATCATCTCTATATGAGCTTACGCTTCCAGATAGATCACATACAATTGTAACTAATGTATATTCTGTTGCTCCTAAATTTTCAGCTTTAACAGCTGAAAATTGAAGACCATGACCATCTGGAATTTTTATTGTATCCATATCATCATTTTTCATAGTAATTATATTCTCCTTAAAAATTTATTTTATTTAGATATTAAAATCATCAGCAATACAAATTTGCATACCTTTACTGGTCATTTCTTTAATAAAACCATCCGCCATATCTTTAAACATAGTACTTCCAGGAAGATCAGAAACTGCACTTGTAGTATCAGAAATTAAAACAAATTTTTTGATAGTTTCTGGTCCAAAATCTTTTACGATATCCCTGATTGTGTTTGCAACACAATGACTTAACGCTTGACCAGAAATAGCAATAACATCAGCATCTTCCAGAATTTTAATTAAATCTTTGTTAAGAATTGTTGTTGAGTCTGTTGAATCAATAACATCAGCTTGAACAGCTGAGTAATGTTCTGTCCACATATTGCTACCTTTTGTAACGTAGTCAATATTTCTTAATCTTGGATCAGATTCAAATTCAATAAAAGATTTGAAAACTGGTCCAATAACATTGTGACCTGGGGATCCAATTAAACAATGTGGTGGCCAAATGCAAAGTATATATCTGTTATTTTTCTTTAAGTTTTTAACATATTCCGTAGCTCTTGGCATCCACGCCGGAACTGTTGTTCTCCATTTACCATTTAAAATATCATCTTCAAATATAAGAGTAAACGGGTCTGGATGTTTAGATTCTTTATCACTCCACCAAAAAATTGGGTGAGCAATATGAATAAATCTATGAGTATCCAGAGTACAATGAATTTCAGTAATCTGTTTACTCATCCGACTAATAAGATTTGCAAGTCTTATTGAATCAGCAATTGCACCAACTTTAGGATTAGATGGATCTCCTACATAAAGATTTCCCTTTGGATCGCAAAAATCAACTTGCGGATCGATAATTAAAAAATGTAACTTTTTCTTCATAACTTTCTCCTTTTTTAATATTTGGTTTTATTTTTATTATAATTCTTTAAATTATTATTCTCCAAAATTCTCTTGGTAAATAAACGTTTTGTAAATTAGAACATTCTTTAAATAAAGGTGCTATTTGTTTATGATTAAATCCTGCTAAACCACATCCAATTTCTGTTACATAAAATTTTTTATCTGGATTATTCTTAGCAAAATCTATAAATTTATCAACCCAGTATTTAACCTTATCAATTCTTAAAATTATAATTTTAGAATTCATTGTTGGAATAGCAAATGTTTTTCCTTGTAGTCCAAAAGCTTGACCATATATTGCACCCCACTTAAGAGCTAACTTAGCAGCTCCAGCACCATGTCTTCCTGCTTCATTAGAACCAAAAACGAAAACTTCATTGTCTTTTAATTCTGTAATCCAATCTGGGGTAGTTCTTGGATATTTTTTTCTTGGAGGTAAATCATCACCCAATTCATCAAGATTTGGTGAGTAACTTTTTCCAATTTTTGCAACAGGACCATCTGGTTTAGTAATCATTGATTCCTCCTCTCCTATTTCTACTTTTTCCCTACAAATTTTAGATGATTCCTCTTTCTTTTTATCTATAAAAACTCTGTTTCTTTTAGAAACAAAATAAAAATCTTTTGGAATTCTATAAACTACTTTTTTTCCCATTTTTTCCTTCTCCAACTTAATTAAAATGTCGATAGAAGATTTATCTTTTTCTTCATTTTTTATTTTCCTCTTCTATCAAATCAACACATTCAGCAGGTAATTCTGCTTTTCCGTTTGAAAATCTGCTTGTTGGTTCATCTAAAAGAATTTGAATATCCTGACGAATCCTTAAATCAGTTATATCTTCCTCTGTTTTTAAAACCACTCCTTCTCCTTCAGGAGTAAACACTCTATCTCCTTTTTCAAAGACTCGAATTTGTATTGATTGTAATTTCATTTATTTTTCCTCTTCAAAATATTTTTTAATTGCCTCTTTAAAATACCACTTCATTTCATCTGGAAAAATTCCTCGTTGCATTATAAAGAATTCTCCTTGAGTCCAGTAAGGAACAAAACAAACTTTACCAATGTTTTCTTTCCATATTTTAGGAACATAGTGATAAACAAAAGTTCTCATACTTATTTCATTTTTTTTATTTAACTCCATTTGATCTTCTTTGTCACACTCATCATATATTTTTCTTTCCCAATCACGTCTTGCAATTTCTTCATATTGTTCTTCTGTCTGATTCATAATTATTTTATTTTTTTCTTCCATGGTTTTTCCTCTGAGGCGTCTTTCATATTATGAATTGGAATAATTCTATCCAAAATTTTTGCAGTAGGTTCAATTGCTTCTTCAATTATTTTAGAATCTTTATAAGCATCTGGGGATTCATCAATTGTTCCTCTACAAATTGAAGTTGAAAAAATTCCTTCCATATCTTTTTCAAACTTTTCAAGATTTAATTCACCTTTAGCTTTAGATCTTGAATAAACTCTTCCTGCTCCATGTGGTGCTGAAAAATTCCAATCTGGGTTTGACTTTCCTTCACAAATAAGAATACCATCTCTCATATTAAAGGGAATAATCATTTTTTCTCCAACATAAGATCTAATAGCACCTTTTCTAATTATATTGTCTTTGAAATCAATGTAATTATGAACAGATTCTATCCAAGGTATTTGAGAAGAAGATGAAATCATTCTACCATTTAATTCTTTATTTTCAATTGCAAAAATAATTTCATGCATTATGTAAGTTCTATTTACTTTAGCATACCATGAAGCTAATTTCATATCTTCGAGATAAAAGTCTTTTTCAATTCCTTTCAAAAAATCCAACGGTGAAGATTTCATATTCTTTATTTTATTATGAAGTTCTTTAATTCTTTTGTCCCATTCTGACTTTGGAGAGAAATCTTTAATTGATTTGATTGCTTCTTTTGGATCTCCAAACTCTTTTAAAGAAGCTCTTTTTTGCCAATATTCACAAATCTTCTTACCAAGGTTTCTAGATCCAGAATGAACAGTTATCCAAGTATCTCCTGTTGAAGCAGACTTTCCAATCTCAAGAAAATGATTTCCTCCACCCAAAGTAGAAATCGACTGTTGTGCATAAAAAGGATCTATTTCTACTCTTTTACAAAGTTTCTCAAACCATTCCCAAGACCAGGATCTATCTACATAGTCCCATCTAAAATTTCTTTCAAGATTTAAAATTGGATTCTTTCTTACATTTATTCCAAATGGAACCCTATATCTTATTTTTTCATCTAATTCTTTATGATTTAAATCAATTTTTCCAATATTATAAGATAACATCCCACAGTTGTGAACAAAAACGCCAGCAGAGATTGCAAAGTTATGATATTTTTCAACTTGCAAACAATATACATCTTCTTTATAATCTAATTTTTTTATTGACAATACTTTATGATTTTTTTTGTTGCATGATTTTTTATGTTTTCCAAAACTTCCTTTTCCTTTTATTTTTTTACCACACTCACACTCAAAAATCTTCTCATTCTCAATTTTTAAAAATTCTGAACCTCTTGTTCCATTATCTTTAAAATCTTCTTTCCATTCTTCTGATTTCATATATTCAGAAATATTTTTTCTTGCAACATCTTGTTTCTTTTTTAAAAATTTTGGATCAAAATAAAATCCTTTCTCATCCATAACAACTTTCTTTTTTTCTTTAAATTCTTCTGTTGTAAAATAATTTCGGTTCAGAGCAGTTATTGAGCAATGTTTATTTTTTGTTAAATATTCTATATTTTCTGGGGTATTATTATACCAACAATTATCTTTATGATGAGTGTGATAATCATATGGTCTTTTTCCATATAAAAGCTCTCCAATAACATGATGAGTAGCAATGGGTCTTCTTCCACCTGTTGAAACTAATTCATATCCATCTTTTGAATCATATGTTCTATATAGTGGCATTAAACTATCTTTAATTTTTAAATCTTTTGTTTCTTTATAAGTTCCATCAGTTAACATAAGTAACTGATCTGGTGTACAAATAATAGTTTCTCCGCCACTAATTATAATTTCATACAATTCTGAATTTTCTTTAGTTTTAATAGCAGTTGCTAATCCAGGTACAATTTTTAAATTTTCATCCAGTGAATAAACATAGAATATTTTTCCAATTAAATTTATTAAACTTTCTTGAAATCCATTTAACAATGGGATTTTTGTATTTCCTACGAAGCATCCCAAATCGACTCCTACAACATTGGGAATTAACTTATCACCCATTGGCATTGTAAATCCAATAACAGATCCAGCTCCCTGATGAGTATCCGGCATAATTCTTACTGGATTTGTAAAAGCTTCATGATTGATCATTTGAATAATCTGACCCATACAACCTTCATCCACCTGATCAATCATGATTTTTGCATTTGTATATTTTCCATTTACTTCAATCATTTTCTTTTCCTTTTAATCAATAAACGCGTTCGATCCACCACTTGCTGTTCTTTCAGTTGATAGATGAATTTCATGCCACCCTTTTAATATAACTGTATGATGATCTTTATGTTTAACTTTACCTCTTCCAAATACTTTAGCACCTCTCATCCTAAGTCCCCATTTTGATGCTTCTTTTGGATCTTTAGAAATTAATTTTTTATATTCTTTTTCAGAAATGATTTTTTGATTAGGGCCAACCCATACTTTTTCCCCACCAAACCTAACAATTTCTTCAACTATATGCGGAGTCCCACCTTGTCTACTAATAGGTTCATTTTTATGAATGACCATATCTTTTTCAGATAGATTAGCAGGAACAAAGAACCATTCACCTTGTCTAATGAATCCTTTTGTTTTATGTCGGAATATATCTTTTCTTCTTACACCAGCTCTTTTAGCAGCAAGTATTACTTCGGTTGGTCTTAATCTTTCAAATGCTTCTTTAATTGAGTTTGATCCTGAAACACCAGCAACAAACCAGTGCATTTCATCATGACCAACCAGAAGTTTTTCAACTACTTTTTGAGGTTTATTATTTTGTAGAACTCTTACAGCAGTAGTCCATCCTTTTGATATAGCTCTTCTTGATTGTTCAGTAAGTTCTTCTGGAATAGTCCAGTATACTAAATTTAAAAGCATCTGACGATGTTTCTTATCAGTATCTAAAACTTGAATAACAGTTTTCTCTTCATCCAGAAGAGGATTTAAAGTTAAAGTGAAATGTTCACCATGTCTATCCATTGCTACATTTATTGATAAAGGTCTGGAATCTCTCATTCTTGTTGAAGTTCCAGTTCTTATTGTTAGTCTAGAACCCATGTTTTCAAACATCTTTTTAATATTTTCTCTGTTCATGTTTTCTCCTTGTATAATTTTGTATAATTATCTTTACCAATTATTTTTTTTATATTGTAACAAAATGGTCTTTTAAACATCCAGTAGTAAAACTCAAATTGTGGTTGACCTAAAAAAGATTTAACGTAAAGATTAATATCACAACCTGTATTTTTACTAATTTCACTTATTCCTTCTAAAACAAGATATTTAGAAGCAGAATCCATAACTTTCATTAAATTGTTTGAAACCCAAATACGTCTGAAATTTAAGTACATTACTATTAAAAAACTAAGAATCAAAATTATTGGAATCATATAATTATCTCCTTTTAAAAATGTTAAAAATAAAACCAATAAAATGATAGAAAACAATTATAACTAATAAATCTATTATTTTTATGGTTGCAAAATATTTATTTAACCATCCTATAACATGTGGACTAGTTACAACATAACAACTAGCTACAACCACACAACTAATAATAAAAATATTTAAAATTAACTTCCAAGACATTTTTACATCCTCCTCGTTCTATTAACTAGAACAAATAATAAATACATTCTTCTTTACAATTATTAATATATATACTAGTAAGAACTTTAACTAAAGAATAAAAAATGAAAGCGAGGGTCAAAAAATGAGTACAAAGGAAGATTTCACAGAGAAAATAGCATGTAAAGTATGTGGTAAAGAGTATCAAATGTTAACACCTCAACATCTTTATACCCACCAATTAACAATAGATGAATATAAAGCTAAGTATCCAGGTTCTGTTCTAAAAGCTGGATCTGTAATTATAAGAGGTGAGTATAACAAAAGTAATAATTTATTTAAAAAAGATGAAGAAAAAGGTTTGGGAAATAAAACTATCTTAGAACAAATAGAAAAAATTCCGAAAGTAGAAGAACTAAAAGTAAAAAAAATAGAAACAGAAATAGAAGAGATAGGTCCACCTGCAAAACAAAATTTTGGTAATATGTCTAAAGGAAAGTTAGAAATTTTAAATTATTTAGTTACAAAATTTAAAAATGTAAAAAATAATTTTGTTATAGAAAAAATGACAACTTTTAATAGGTTAGAATTTAATCATGTTACAGATATAGTTTTATGGGATGAAGGTATTGATTTGGAATTTCCAAATTCTTTTTGGCACAATTATAATGCTAATAAAGTTCAAAGAGATGAAGATTTAAAAAAAATGGGGTGGAAGATAATAACTATAGATTCTAGATGTCCAACTGTTGAAGATCTTAAAAAAATATTAGAAAGAAATAAACTTATTTGATTCAATTAACAGAACAAATTATAAATTACTAACTTAATATTTCTCGTAGACCTAATTATGACCAAGTTACTGGGGGGGTTAAGGACAAACCTTTTAACCCCCCAACTAAAAAATAATAGAAAAAACAAGTAAGGAGATTAAAAATAATGTCACAATATCCTTTACAAACTAGAACTATTGATCCTTATAGTGAGTATAATAGTAACGTAGTGAATCGTTTAACTAGACTAGCATCTCGTGGTGTAGATTGTTTAGACCATGTTCATGTTATGGATGTCACTTCAGATTCAACTTCTGTCCTTGATCATTTTGTTGTAACTACTGGTCAATGTTATAAAGATGATGTAATAGTTGAAATTACTTCTAATTTTAGAGTTGATATGAATGATGATATTTTTTATCTACCTAGTACAACTCCATTTAATGAAGCTGGTTATTATTATGCACTATTATCTTATCAGTATGCTAAATCTAAACCTGCTCCTCAAGCTTCAATTGTAATTATAAAACCAACTCAAAGGGCAACTTTGGTTGCTGGTAATTATGTTTTTCTAAAAGCTATTCTTGTTACGTGGAGCGGATCAGCTTTTGAAATAGATTCATTTTATGATTATGATTCAGAAAATCCTAATAATAAAAGAGTTTACTCTCAAGTTTACTGTGGATTTGAAGATAGTTTACCAACATATATAAATACCAGAGATCAAAGTAGAATAATCTATGTAAAAGATGAAGATGTAATATATTTTGGAGGATCAACTGGGTGGATTTCAATTGATGCACTAAAACTTGCATTTGATACAACTTTTTGTGCTATTGGTGACTTAGTTTATCTTGGAACAGATAACATGGCACATCCAGCTATTGCATCAAGCCCAACAACATTTGCAGATGGATGGTGTATTGGTGTAGGAACAGAATCTAGTGGAACTGGACTTATTAGATTATATGGTGATGCAGAAAATGTTCCTATTGAAACAGGAATATCTTTAACCATTGGAGATAAATTATATCTTTCAGCAATACAAGCTGGATCAGTAACAAATCTTATTTCATCTCCTTATAATCAATCAGTTGGAAAATGTGTGGAAATTACAGGTATAGGTACAACTTGTAGAATGTTATTTACTCCTGGAAATTCTTCTAGTTCTGGAGGAGGATCAGGAGACGAAACTTTTGAGATCATGGTTTACCAAGATTTACTATTAGAATCAATATTTAAAAGATTGTTTGCAGATTGTTTTAATAACGATACATATATTAATCCTTCTACCACTGCAACTTTAAATGTTACTGATCATCAAATTGATGGTTTAACTTCTGAAATTTTAGTATCTGAAGTTTTTACTGATGTTGGTTTTGATGGAACTTGCATAACTGAAGCTCAGATTTCATCAAACACATCTGATAATTCTTTAATAGATTGGTATCTTTCTAATGATAATGGAACTTACTGGGAACTTACAACATTAGATACAGTTCATACTTTTGCAACTATAATAATTCCAGTTCATAATTTTTCAAATCCAGCACTGTTTAACATTGGAGAATGGATACAAGGTTCCGTAAGTGGTAAGAGAGGTATAGTTTCATATGTATCAAGTACTATATTATTATTATCTAATGAAAGTGGTGCAGCTGCTTGGGTAAATGGAGAAACATTAACTGGTGATGATACACTATATACTTGTACAATTAATGGATCTACAACTGATAGAAATTATAATACTCAAATACAAGTCAAAGCTATGTTTAATGGATCAGCTTCTATATATGACTATGGTGTTTTATATGAAGTTGATACTACAAAAGATGAAACATCAGTAATAAATGAAAAAAATATAGAAACTTTATATGGTGATATTTATGAAGTTGCAACCTTAAATGGTGATGGTTTAAGATTATATCCATTCGCAGATTCAACTACTTTCCCAGTTTTAAATGTTATTCATGATACAGATACTATTACAAAAGCTTGCGGAAGGTTAGATAATGCAATAGCTAGTTCTGGAACTGGGGATGTTACAGGACCTGGATCAGCAATAAATAATGATATTGTTGTATTTGATGGTATATCTGGGAAAATTGTAAAAGATTCTGGTCTTAAAATAACTGACGTTTCAGCATCAGGACCAGCTACTGGTGATTTATCTGGAACTTATCCTAATCCTAGTGTTGTTAAAATTAATGGAGTGTTACTTTCAGGATTAACAACTGGATTATTAAAACTTACTTCTGGTATTCCTAGTACAGCAATATCAGGAACAGATGTTAAAACTATTAATTCTACTTCAATTTTAGGAAGCGGAAATATTCTTATAGATTCTTCTGTTGGTACAGTTCCGATTGGCGCTGTTGTTCCACATATGAATTCAGCTGTTCCTACAGGATATTTAGAATGTAATGGAGCAACTGTTACTACAGCATCTTATGCGGCTCTATTTGCAGTTATAGGATATAAATATGGTGGTAGTAGTGGTTCTTTTGTACTTCCTGATTTAAGAGGATATTTCTTAAGAGGATGGGACCATGCAAGAGGTATTGACCCAGATGCAGCAAGTAGAACAAATAGAGGTGATGGAACTACTGGGGATAATGTTGGTACAAAACAAGCAGATGATTATAAAGCGCATACTCATTCCTATACTCGTTATTCTAATGTTAGACCAAATTTTTCAATAGATGATACTCCTTATTATGTTTCTGATGGTACTGCTAGTGGGGTAACAGGTACAGCACCAGTAACAGGCGGAAATGAAACTAGACCAAAGAATATAAATGTAATGTTTATTATTAAATATTAAGAAAGGAATAGATAGAGAATTCATGAAAATTTTTAACTATGATCGAATGACGAGAGAGTATACAGGATTTGAAGAAGCCAGAGAAGATCCAGAAGAAACCAGAATTCAAGGAAAACCTATTTATCTTATACCTGCTCATGCAACTACAATTCCTATTCCTAAAGAACAAACAGGATATGCTATAATTTTTAATCAAAATAATGAATGGGAATTAGTAGAAGATTTAAGAGGTAAACTATATTATTCAAAAACTACAGGAGTCCCTTTTTTAGTAAATGATTTAAATCAAGATTTAACAGATTATACTAATCTTCCAATACCAGGATATTATTACATATGGAATGAAAACTTAAAATCTTGGATATTTAATAAAGAATCATGGCTTAATGATTTTATTAGACCTAAAAGAAATAGTCTTTTAGATGAGTGTGATATTAAATATTGTAACGCAGATAAATGGGAACTAATGTCTAACGATGAAAAAATATTATGGAGAAACTATAAGCAAAAACTTAGAAGTTTTACTTCTATAGTTGATCCTGATAATTTAGTGTGGCCAACAAATCCATTAGATAACAAATAAAAATTATAAGTAAGGAGTTTTAAAATGCCAAAAATTGATAAAACTAATGACAATATGTTTTCAAGAACCAATACAGGAGCAGATTTTAATAGAGCTTTAGGTGTTTTAAAAGATACTCTTGTAATTATTGATTCAGGAATGGTTTCCTCAAGAATAGTTCCTACAGGGTTTAAGTATATTATGGGAACTAATGAACTCGAAGTTTATCTAAATGGACTTCTATTAAGAAGAAATGAATCATTAAATGGAACTATATATGGTGATTATTCAGAGCATACAAATTTTTCAGTTCAATTTAATGATCCAGTACCTAGTGGATTTATAGTTGGATCTCAAATAAGATTTAGAATTACAGCTGCAAATTATAAAGTAAGTTCTATATCAGGAGCTGGTGGTATAGATCCTAGTGTAATTACTGTATTACAAAATGAAGTTGCTGTTCTAACAGGTCAAATGACTGGAGTTAATAATCTTATTCAACAAGTTGGACATGATACTTTTGGTGGAAGTTATGCTTTTCCAGGGACACCAACAGGGTCAACCAGAACTATTGGAACTATAAGTAATGGAGATACATCACCAGATTTAGCAGATTACAGAGTTTGGAAAACAAATAATAGTGGTATAACTTTAATTACTGGGTTTGATAATGGTGTTAGAGAAGATCAAAGATTAATTATAGTTGAAGATGATTTTACAACCTTTGTACATAGTTCAACTTTAATTATGGTAGATGCATTAAATATTACAGCAACAAATGGAGAAATATTCTTATTTGTTTATGATGGAACTGCTTGGAGACAATATGGTTCTTCTGCTGCAGGATTAACAAAATGGAAACAAACAATTGGAACTTTTACTCAAATTCCTCTTAGTACTTCTAGTTTAACAATGAGTACTGATTTAACTTCATATATTTCTACTGGAATAGCTTTAAAATATAAAATTTCTGGAACTTATTATTATGGAATTTGTAGTTCAATAGCTTCTAATCTTTTAGTTATTCAAGGTGCGCCATTTAGTGGAAATGTAACAGAATTATATTATGATGAAAGTTCAACAAAAGTTATAGAAATGGTAATTCCTGTTAATGGATATTATGAAGCTTCTACTGATACTGCTTTACTTTTAGATTATTGTAGTTATTATCTTCCTTGGACCAGACAGAAATCTTATCTAGTAAATTATTCATTTATTTCTAAAATAACTGATACAGGAGCTACAAAAGGAAAGGCAACAGTTTTAATTAATTCTGCAGATGTAAATTCAGTAGCAGGTGGGTTAACTTTAACAACAAGCGCAACAAAATATTCAACAGTGGTTGATATTAATACTTCCAACTATGATATTAATAATGGAGAGTATATAGAATTATCAGTAACAAAAGGTACTAATGGAGATGCATCAGATCTTACAGCAATTTTGACATTTGTATGTCCATAATATAAAGGAGATTTTTAATGTCTAATAAACTTCCTCATTGGAAATATCGTAGAAAATTTAATATAAATTCAAGTTCAAATGGAACTCAAACTAATTATCAATTAAATTTAATGGTAAATAGAATAGATTTAAGCGCTGGAACAGTAGCATATAGAATTATTTATGAAAATACTGGATCTAGTGGATTAAATGATAAAAATACTTATTCATATGATGATTTTTCTAGTATTACAGACTATGTAATTCAATCTGGTGATTATATAGAATATGATATTTTTTGGACTGATGTTACAAATAATATTTCTTTTGATTATTTTTGTAGTGATGGAATTACTAATTTAAGAAGTTCTTCCGCAGTAGATCAAAATGGACTTTCTATGAATCCAATTACAGATATTTCTTCTCGTTGTTTAAATACTTGGTATTCAAGAAAAGCTGCTCTTCCTGTTTCTCACGTTGGAAAAACTATTACACAATTTAATATAGCTATAGATAAAAGTAATTTAACATCTTCTTCTGCGTGGTATTCTACAGCTTATATAAAAAATATTCGTATAACAAATGGATCAGGGACAACAAGAAAACTAATATTATTAGGAACTGAATCAAGTACAACTACAACTAGTTCAATATATGGAATTGAATCTCATTTATCTGTAAATGATTTTACTAATATATCAACTACTGCAACACTTTCAATGTGCTTTCATCCAAATGGAGATATTTATGCTAATCACAATACAGCTAGTGGATGTATTTATAAACAAACCGGAGGAACTGGATCTTTTAATGTTGTTACAGGAACATCTTCTAAAGATTGGAGCGGAATAACTGTTTCTAAAATAACAGGAAATGTTTATGCTACATTATATGGTGGCGGAGTATATGTGCAACTTAATGGAAGTACGGGATTTTCATTACTAACAGGAAGTGTTACAAAAAACTGGAAAGGAATAGCTGTTTCCCCAATAACTGGAGCTATTTATGCAGCTGTCGTTGGTGGAAAAATATGGAAAAAAGATTCAGAAACTTCTGGAACATTTTATGAACTTACTACTCAATCTACAAATCAAAACTGGGGTGAAATTTCTATAGATCCGGATGGAAATGTTTATGCAGGAGTTCAACCTGGTTATCAATATAAACAAACAGGAGAAACTGGAAATTTTGTTAGTTTAACTGCTTCACCCAGCTGTACTTGGTCTGGTCAATATACTGCACCAAATGGAAATATTTACGCAATCAATGAAACTCTACCTGGATTATATATAAAACCAAGAGGTACAGATTTATTTACTATAGTAGATTGTCCACAATTTGTAGGACTAGGAACTAATAGTGTAGGGTTATGTATAACTAACACATGGGATTTTTATATTGGAACAACTACTACTATTTATAAATCAAAAATAAATGGAAATAGAAATTCTATAAAATATTTTACACCTTATCCACCAACAGAATCAAGTAATATAGCAAATGTTAGTAGTACTAAAGTTCTAAGTGATTTTAGTGATTTAAGATTTACAAGTTCTGATGGAGTTACTTTATTAAATCATTGGATAGAACATTATGATGTAAGTTCCAAATTTGCTATTGTGTGGATAAAGTTTCCATCAATTCCTTATACTGGAACAAAAACAATTGATGGTCTTTATACCGTAAGAACTTTTACCAAATCTGGCGTTTTTAATGTAAATGTAGCAGGAAATATTTCATATTTAGTAGTTGCTGGTGGTGGAGGATCTGGAGGGGATACTGCAAATCAATCATGGGAAGGCGGTGGTGGGGGTGGGCAAGTTGTACCAGGAACATTAGCTGTTAGTCCTTCTGTTTTAAATATTACAGTTGGTAGTGGGGGAACTAGTCAAGTTGGAAATACTTCACTTGCAGGAAGTTCTGGTGGAAATAGTTACCTTCAATCAATTACTGCAATCGGTGGTTATGGTGGTGGTCAAATAAGCGGAATTTTTAATCGTGGTAAAGGAGGTGCAAGTGGATCTGGATTTATAGGGGGTAATCCATATACTTCATCTGGGTATAATTGGTCAGGTGGAGGTGGAGCAGGAAATGCTCAAAATGGATTTTCTCCAGCTAGTAAAAGTATTGGTGGAACAGGAGGAATTGGAACTCCATCAACAATTACTGGAATTACTGTATATTATGGTGGTGGAGGAGCTGGAGGATCAGATTATACAATAGGTACTCCAGGATTAGGAACTTGTGGTGGAGGAGGAAATGGTGCATGTACAGGTACTAGTCCAACTAATGGAGCAGATGGTATAGTAATTATAAGATATCTTACTAGTGATGCACTTGAAAAAACTAATTATTCACAAGTTGATTTTTATATATACTATGGTAATTCTCAAGCAACTAGTACAAGCAGTATTGATAATACAATGGATACAGGATTAAGATACTGGTATTTTTCTTCTGCAGCAGGACCAGGTGTAAATGGGCAACCAGGTCCTACTAGAGCTATAGATCCAATTACTAGTTCTAGTTCTTATAAAGGAACTGATATAGATCTATCTATTAATCATTCTTGGACTTCCCCAGCTAAAATTATAATTAATCCAGCTAATAGTTGGGAAAATCAAAATCCTGCTCAAATAATATGGTATGGATGGATCAAAAATAGAGGAACAGGAACTCATATAATTTATTGTTCCGCAGATGACGGTCAAGAATTATCTATGAATGATTCTAATACAATTATAATAAATGATTGGACAGATCAAGCAGAAATAGAAAAAAATTATACAAGATCAATAACTTCTCCAGTTAGAGTAAAATATCAATATTATGCAAATAATGTTGCTGCGGAAGTAGCTAGACTTGGATGGACACCAGCAGATGGATCTGGAAAAGCTGTACCAATCCCATCAACTTACTTAAGATGCAGTAAGTATGTAACTTCTCCGCCATCATTTCAAAGTTTTGATAGAGAAGAATCATTATTTTCATTAGCACTATTAATTTTTTAAATGGAGAAAATAAAAAATGGCAATACAAGTAACTAGTATTGGAGAAACCTCTTTTTGGAAACATATTACATCTTTTGTTAATACTCCATTAAGTACATCAGAATTGAGTTTAACTTATGATGTTACAGATATGATTCAATCTGGAATGTCATTAAAATATGTAATAGAAAGCGTAACTTATTATGGAATTATTGAAGCTATAACTCCTACATCATTAACAATAAGTGGAGCTCCTTTTAGTGGAGTTGTAACTAGTCTTTTTTATGATGGTGGTGAAATATCTCAATTACAAACTATTATTCCATCTAGTTATGAATTTACAGATAGCACAGCATTAATTTCTTTAAAATTAAAATCATCTTTAGAATGGGATAAGAAAAAATCTTACCTTGTAAAATATAAGTTTTATTCTGATACAGTAGATAGTGGTAATGATGGAAAAGTTTCTATTAGAATAAACAATGTAGATGTATGCACAAATACAGATGGATTAATGTTGCAATCAAGTAAAATTTGGTACTCAACTGATATTAATATTGACACTTCAGTTTATGAAGTAAATCCTGATGATATAATAGAAATATCTTGTACTAAAGGAACTAATGGAGATGCTTCTGATCTAAGTTCTAAAATAATATTTGTTACACCATAAAATTAAAAAGAGGATACTAAATGGGAGTACCAATAGTAACAACATTACCTGCTACTAATATCACATCTACCAATTTTACGCCAAATGGTAATATTACAGATACTGGTGATTCAGATGTTACAGAAAGAGGGTTCTATTATATTAAAGGAGCAAATAGATATCCAGTTTTTCCAGGATCTCATCAAATGGCATATGAAAATGCTACAGCTTTTCCAGCTGAAGAATATAGTCTTGAGTTGTTTGATTCTCCTCTTTTACCAGTACCTGCAACTACTTATAGTGTTGTAGCTTATGCAACAAATTCTTCTGGGACTGGATATGGATATGTTGTTAACGTTACAACTTCTTCTGATGTTCCTACTGTCTTGACTAGTTCTATTACATCAAGAACTGATGTATCGTTTTTAGGAAATGGAAATATTACAAATTTATCAGGAAGATCTGTTACTAAACGGGGATTTTGTTATATTCCACTAGTAAGTAATAATTTTATTGATACTTGTGATAATTTAGATTATTTTAATGATGATTTTCCAGATGATCGCCCTATTATATTAAATGACCCGTCAGGTCAATTTAAGTTTTATTATAATGGTGATGGAAATTGGCCTTTTGGGGGATCTATAACATTAAAAGAGGAATTCATACCAACAGGATTTACTGATAGTTTAACTATCATATTAAGATCTAAATTTGATACATCTTTAGAAGCTGGAATATCATCTGGGCACGAGACTGTATTTTCTCTAAATGTTAGTAGTAGTCCTAACTGGTATTTTTATGTTTTGATTCATTCAGACGGTTTATATATAGAGTATGATGATTGGAATGGTTATTATAATAGAATTGGAAGAGGATCTGTAATATCTGGTTCAGGAGCAATATTTCAAAATTGGAAATTTATACTTAATTTTAACGATGGTACAGTAAATGTTCTACTTATGAATGATGGAGATTTTGTATATACATCTCTTGGAGTTGTTCCATTTGCTTTTAATAAAATTGGTAATCCAAACTGGGTCGCATTAGAGTCTCTTTCTAATCCTGGTCATCCCGCAACTCCTCAAGTTGTACATGTTGACTTAATAGAATTTGATGGTTGTTATAATATTCCAACTATATCAGATTCTACATCTTCTGAATCTTCTACAGGTTTTTCTTTAGGTCCTTATTCTTTATCAATACCAGAATTAACTCCTTCTACTTTTTATGCTATTAGATCTTATGCAACAAATTCAATGGGAACTGGTTATGGATATACTCTTACATCTGAAACAGCAGCAACTGGAGAATTACCAGGTGATATATCTGTACAAACAGATCCTGCAACTTCAATAACTAATACATCATTTACTGGTAATGGCGAAATTATTAATACCGCAGGATATAATGCCACTAATGTTGGAATTGTTTATTTAATTCATGAAGGAGTTCCTACAGTACCAACTCTATTTTTTTATCCATGTACTGATTTATCTGGGTGGACTATTAATGCACCTACTACTGGTACCGTAATAGTTGATGGTTATGATGGGTTTAAGTTGGATTCAGGAGCTTCTATAGGATCTGATATTGAGATTTATAGAACAGATGTAGGTTGGGAAGCTAATAGAATTCTTACTGTTAGAGTTAAAACATATTTTGATACTAACGAAGGAGCATCTGAACTTTATATACATTTTGATAGTACATCTTATGGAAGTATTCAAATAATTTTTAATATTTCAGATAATTTCATATCTGTTGGTAGTAATATAATTCCAGGAACTGGTGTTTTAAAATCAGGAGTATCTGCTGTAGATCAAACTTGGGAATTTAGAATTAACGCTACTGATGATATGGCAGTAACTTGTGAAGTTTACTTAGATAATGTATTTTTAGTTAGTTATGATTCTGACGTAGAAGATAGAATTCTAAGCAATCAAAACAATATATATTGGACCACTCACGGTTTAACAAATACTAATGTAATTCACCATCTTAAAGAGATTTCTTGTCAGTTAGGATTGGGAATGTCATCTATAACACACTATAATGTTGATTTGGGTGTTGAACCATTTAGTTTTCCAATAACAAATCTAATACTAAATACAGATTATATAGTAAGAGCTTATGGAATAAATCAGGAAGCTATTGCTTATGGTAATCCTATTACTGTTACAACATCAAATGATATAGTGGATAGATACTGGGTAGGTGGAACAGGAAGTACTAATGATACTGATCATTGGTCATTAACTAGTGGTGGAACTGGTGGTGCTGATGTACCTACCGCAGATGATAATGTTTATTTTGACGGTAGTTCATTTACAGGTACTGGGCAAACTGTTACGGTAGGTATTAGTTTTACAGTAAAATCAATAAATTTTTCTAATGTGTTATATACTCCAACATTTGATATTAGTTCTATAGAAATGTATGCAAATGGAGATATTACATTTGTACCTTCAATGGTTTTAACTATAGATGTTGATAGTAGAATTACTGTTTCGTCAGGAACTTGTAATTTAACTTCTGCAGGGTTGACTTTACCTCAAGTAAGTGTTGGAGTAGAGTTGTCTTTAAGTGATGATCTAACAGTTTTAAGATTACTTGCTTATAGTGTTGGTGCAGTATTTAATTCAAATGGGCACACAGTAAATATTTGTCAGTTTTCTGGAGAGTATAGCACTTTTAATTTTGATGGATCCACAGTTAATTTTACTGAAGTTCTTTCTCAATCTATATATTTTGAAGGAATCGGTGGTTTAACTATAAGTGGAATTGGAACTACTTTTAATATACCTTCAGGTTGTACTTTTAGAATGGATGAAAGTGATGATGAAGAGCAAAATACAATTTCTGGAAGTTCAGGTAGTAAATGTGTATTTGCTTTTGATCTTTCTTCAACAGTTGTTAGTCCAATAACAAATACTACTTTTACTAATGTAACTGTAACTGGACCAGAACTTACAGCTTTACTATCGGATAATAATGTTGATGGTGGAGGAAATACTGGGATTATTTTTAGTGAACCTGTTGGTAATAACAAATACTGGGTAGGAAATTCAGGTGATTGGGATGACACTTCACATTGGTCATTAACTTCTGGAGGAGCCAGTGGAGCTCATATTCCTACTCAATATGATAATGTTCACTTTGATATTAATTCATTCTCTATTGATAATCCAGTAATTACTGGTTATCTATCTGAATTTAATTCTGGAATAATAACTTCTGATTCTACAGGTAGTTTAATTATTAATATTTCTGGATTTTTAGTTTGTTATTCAGATTTAACTATTGATAAAATTGGATCAGAAATTCGAGGAATTCTTGGTCTAATTCCAAATACAGTTTTGTATGGTCCTGGAATAATAGAATTTATTTGGTGTTTTTCTGGAGTAAGAATATTTGGTGACAATATTATAAATACTTTAATTTTAGATACAAATTCAGATCCTACTGCAACTTTTAAGTTTGAATTTGGTAGTAATCAAACAATAGAAAATTTAATAGTAAATAATTCTTCAAGCTCTAGTCAAGCTTCTATTCATTGTTTAGAACCACCTCCAGTAATAATTTTTAATGGTGCAAATCCTGGTGTATATGGAGATCCTGTTACTTTAACATGGAACATAGAATATTCAACTTCTTGTTCTATTGATCAAGGAATTGGGCCTGTAGCATCTACAGGAAGTTTAGTAGTTTATCCTACAGAAAGAACATTATACACTTTTTCTGCAACTGGAGAGGGAGGAACATCTGAATCAAGTTTAGATATATATGCTGTACCAATAGTTAACTTTACTGCAGATCCAATAGATATTCTATCTGGTGATCCATCTACTTTAACATGGACAACAAGTAATGCAGATTATTGTATAATTGATCAAGAAATTGGTACTGTTTCCGCAAATGGTAGTTTAATAGTATATCCAACACATCCAACTATTTATAGTATAACAGCATTTGGGGATGGAGGAACTTATACAGAAAGTGTAGAAATATATATTATTCCTTCTGTTGAAATAACTGCAGATCCAGAAGAACTTATATCATATGGTGACCCATCTACTTTAACATGGGATTCTACTAATGCAACTTCTTGTTTTATTGACCAAGGAATTGGTATAGTTTCAACAAGTGGAAGTTTAATAGTTAATCCATTAATTCCAACTACTTACACTATAACAGCATCTGGTCCTGGAGGTACAAATTCAGCAAATGTAAGAATTCTAGCTGGAGCTTCTGTTGAAATATCTGCAGATCCAGAAATACTTACTTTATATGGTGATCCGTCTACTTTAACATGGTCATCAACTAATGCATCTTCTTGCTCTATTAACCAAGGAATTGGTGAAGTTTTAACAAGTGGAAGTTTAATTGTTAATCCATCTGAACTAACAGAATATATAATTACAGCAACTGGAGAGGGAGGAGATTCTACAGCTAGTATAATAGTTTATGCAATTCCTACAGTTAATATCTCTTCTAATCCTTCAACTATTATTTCATATGGAGATCCATCTACTTTAACATGGTCATCAACTAATGCTATTTCTTGTAGTATTGATCAAGGGATTGGAGATGTTGCTTTAAATGATAGTTTAGTTGTAACGCCATTATCAAGAACTATATATACAATAACAGCAACAGGTGATAGTGGTATAGTTACATCTAGCGCAAAAGTTATTGAAGTTTTAAAAGAATATAATAGTTATGTTAATACCTCTGAACCACTTTAGATTCAGGAGCATAT
>Ga0209777_10001496_pt1 | contig 33454 bp, 40 predicted proteins | sample FrelakmetHBP12HB_FD_187147 | JGI IMG/M metagenome (GOLD analysis project Ga0209777, IMG submission 187147) | Freshwater lake sediment microbial communities from the University of Notre Dame, USA, for methane emissions studies -HBP12 HB (SPAdes)... | ecosystem: Environmental > Aquatic >... | reverse complement strand
GGGTTTCTTTCGGTTCTTCCACTATCAGTGGAGAAGAATCCCCTCCGAACTCTCCAAATCTGCTTAAAGTCATCATGACACCACCAAGCATCGCAAGGATAATCACCAGTGGAATAAACTGAATCAGTTGAGAAATCAGTGCCTCAATCTGCCCTGCATCCATAACTCCCCTCTCCGTTACGATTACCTATGGTTCTACCGTCAATCTCCCTTGCAGGTCATCCAAAGGACTTGCTTTCTTTTTAGGCAGATGTGTTATATTCTCTGTTGCAGGTGCAGATTTCTGCATTGCGTCCCTGATGGCATCAGAGTAACTTGCATGTTGACCCTGTGCCTTCATCTTGTTCCGTGCCCTCCGCAGCATCTTCCACGCATGGTCATCCAGTTTCACCAGATGCCATGGGTTCTTCTTCACATCGACTTTATTATCATCCATCTTACTCTTTCTCTCCTTTCCCTTTATTCCTTGTTTTCAGTATCTTGTCTATCTGTTCCATCGCCTCTTTAGCGATGGCGATAGCATCAAAAATGCTGTCAGCATAGACCGTGAATCCGGAGCATAACCAGATTCCTTTTGCGTTCTGACTGAACTTAATATTGTTCGTCCCAAAATCTATCTCGTCCACTTTTTTTCACCCCTCAATATCTCTAACAATTCATCCATAGGATGCATATCTTTGTATAAACATCTTCTCCCTGGCTCATACGGCAAATCGAAATCAATCGGCAACGCAAGGACTTCCTCTTTCGAGAGCCATCCCATCAGGTCATCCTCGCAGACAGCGACATAGAAATCACAGTTCGTGAGGCATGACTGCGGTATCAAGAACTCCGTTGCCCCCGCTTGCCTTGACTTCACATCTATCGTCCAATGAGGCATCACCCAGAAGTCCCAGAACTGTTTCGTGTAATGATGCTGAATCTTCCAGTATTCAAACCTCAAGGCATAGAGCAACAGCCATCTTCCGAAAGCGTACTCCCCCCTCCGACAGATAACATCTTCCTCACCACGCTCCCAGAGTGGATTCTGAAACCCTTTCGTCCTCACCGGCGGAGTCTCATCTAACATTTTTTTACATCCCAATGACCATCTGATTCATCAATCCGCGGGTCCACCTTCTGCAAACTATGGAACTCATCCTCCAGGTAGAACTCATCACATGGTTTACAATACCAATATACAATCTGCAACTGCAACCCATTGACTGTCACCATCTCTTTGTTACAGATTGGATTCGGACATTTCATGGTCTTGTCTCATTTGTTTCCTTATGAAAACAGGTCATTGTATCGAAATTCTTCATAAGTCGAAGATTGCAGACCTTTCTTTTCCAGCAATCACTACAATTATCATCCATTGATTATTCCTCCTGTAGAATAAAATCAGATAGCGTCCCACCGCCATGCGTATAATAGCAGGTGGAACAATATGGTTTCCCGTCCTCACTGAATACGATATCCTCCAACAGTCCACAGTTAGAACACCGACCCATCATGGTTTCACCTTCGTGTCCACCACCGCAGAAGCATCCACCTTATATTCATGACCATCCCACCGCTGTATCAAAAACCGTGGCGCCCCATCAACCACAACCCGTTTCAGATACCCCCACTGCTCCAAAATCTCCATATAATGCCGCAACGTCTTTGCAGAATGCACGTTCATCCCCTGCATCAGCATCCCTTTCAAATCCTCAAGGGCAAGATATTTATTGTCGCTTTTACGGAGTTTCTCTCCAAATGCTTTTATTCCATAGAATGTCGTCATTTGTCTCATCTCCCATGCTTTCATATTAACAACATGTAAACCATAATGTAATTAAATAACTTGCTATTTCTATCAACTATAAGTAGCAACTCATAAATGAGTATGGAAAAATATTTAACAGGCGTTACCCTTCATTCCACTGGGGTTGCGAGAAGGGACCTGACAACTTTCATTCACATAGTTTTGTTTCCTTTACCAAATTGCCTTCCTGCAATCCCCACTTCTCGTTGATTGAATATGAAAACACTCACCATAGAACACCATCCCACCGACCCACGATACATCCGGTTCCTCAAAACAATACTCCCTTACCTTCCCTTATTGATTGCACCCGTCTATGCACTCTGGCTGATTATCTATCTCATTATATGTAGAATATCTTTCACGTATCGCCACATGCGAGAATGAAAAAAGAAAAATCATGGACTTACGCTCAATACTACATGCGCTATAATAAAAGGATTCTTCCCTTACCCCACCAACAATTGATTATCTACTCACAAATGAGTATATATCAGGCATTGGCTCTGCCAATAGCCAATATATTTTTTTAAGGAGAAAAAATTTAATAGGTTTCATGTAATGATTAATGCTTAACAACGATACAGTATAACACATGAGTATTTTAGAGAGTAAAAACAATACAAAAAATGAGACACAAAAAAACCATAGGTCTTGATACTACGTTTCCATGCGAAATGATGGGGGGAGAGGGTGAGATATTCATTACCCTTTGAGACTATGAGATTAAGTCTCATTTTTAGAGGTCAATGATACCATGAGATTTTATTAAAAAAATAGGGAGAGAAAAGGATAGTCTCACGAATTTCTCTATTCTTGAGACTTGATACTTTCCTCTATTAATTTATAGTTAATTTCTCGTTGCATTTCGTGTAACAAACTAACAGGGTTTCTATTGCTTATTTGTAATACATCTCTTGGTGTCGTTATTACACAAGAATACATCTCTTTATCTTGTGAGATTTTTATTACAAACAGCAATTCTTCTACCATGCTTTTTGTATTATTGCACTCACTTTCTGTAAGAACATCTTGATACCGATACCACACCATAGAACGAAAGTAAAATAGAATACATAAATCCCTAAATTATTTTCATTCCCACCTGCAACAAGAATTAAGAACACTTGCGAGAGAGGGTTACAAATCAACCATAGTTTCAATGAGAGGTTTTTTCTGTAATCCCTTTTTGTTTGTAACCGTTCTTCCCGTTCCTGCAATCGTTCTTCTCTTTCGTTAAGCATCTCGTCTTTTCTACCTATTATTTCTATTGTGCGTTGCTCTAAATCGTGTTTAACCTCATTCATCTCCCTCTCTTGCTCTTTGTATCGGTGTGCTATATCGGAAATGGTTTCGTTTTTTTCTTCAACCATAGGAATTAATCGTAACACGATTTCCTCTAATCGTAACACTTTTGTTTTTTCATGCGTTGGATTTGGTATCCCATTTTCTTCTTGCGATTTCTTCCTTAACCGTTCCAATTCATCATAGGTGAATGTATCGGGTTTCTCTAAAGTCTCTCTTGCTTTTTTCAGTAAATCTTTTTCATTTAATTTTTCTGTTTCCATTTTGTTTTTTCACCCCCTGAAAAGATGAAACAACTTTCATTCATTGGTAAACTATAACACATACATTTTTATAATGTTTTCTTCTGTATTTTTGTTTTTGTTTTTTATTGGAAAAAAACCAAATATTGACAATAATTATCACAATGTTTTTTGTTGTTATAACGACAAAAAATAGATTGGTTTTTCACTCGAAATAATGAACGATTTAAGCATGAGAAAATATATCATTTTTTGAGGTCTTAAAAGAGAGATTTCCCATTGAAAAAAAGCATAGTTTTTTAACTCGTTTTTCGTTGCTATTCTTGAGGTCAGGAGAGGTCAATTATTTTCCCATGAATTAACTCTCCTCACCACCTTCAAAAACTCTCCTGACCTCTCGTTATACTGTGCAAGTGTTACGTTCCAACCTTAACAGGAGAAAAACTCATTTTTTAACTGCTGGAAAATCGACCAATGCCTGATAAATAATAACATGATTCCTTGGTCAAAGAACCAACGCCTGAAAAAATAATTAGGGAGATGAGGAATGGCGAGAGAGTCTGACCAAACTCGCCATTCACAATGTAGTTGCACTCTGTATATCTCATTATATATATTTAAAGGTTATCTTACACGAACATATTGTCAAAAGAATCAAGTTTCGTCTGGCTCTTATGGAACCTTGAGAACGGGAAACTCACATACTCAATCATCTGCAACGCTTGAGAAACACGGAGAGAAGTCTTCTCAATACAGACCTCCACCCGCATCACATCCAGTTCCTCCTTATTGTAAACCTGCATATACGCATTCTCAAAATACTTCAATTTCAGTCTCTTTGCACCATCAAGTTGCATTCCAACGAAATCCTTATTCAGATGAATTTGAACAAGTTCCGCATCATCAATATTGTTCGCTATCGAGAGGAACCCTTTCAGAAATATAATCATCTCCTTAAATTCCATCCCATTCAACGGTTTATCAGAACAACTCAATGAAATCTCAATCGTCCCGCACTCATGGATGATGATATGAATCAACCGACCCTCCCACCACTTGTCCAAAACCCTTCTTTTCATCACAGACTCAGAAAAATAATTCAGGTCCATAAAACGGTCAATATTTTTGATTAACATTTGGGGGGTCCCTCGCCCCCCTTTTTGATAATTGCCAATGCCTCTCACGGTTGCTATGATTTTGATATAATGAAGGCAGGTCTGTGGCTGTTCGATGATGGGTCTTGTTTTCGTTGTTAATTTGATGCTGTAATAACCTGGCATATCACGTTTTATCAGCCCTCTTTTTTCCATCCGATTCAATGCGACTGCTATCTGTTGGATTGGTTTCTTTCGGTCCTTTGTGTTCTTCCTCATCCTGTGTATAAAAATCCTGTCTAAAACGATTGCAGTGTATTGCTGTTTAGGATGAAGTTTCATCTCGTCAAAAATCTTTTTCGTCAGACTCTTTTTCGCCATACATCTCTACCGCACCTACCAAGCAAAATTATCATTTCAGAGTGATAATCAATTTGATAATTTTGGAACGAAAAGAATCGCCTGTCGGTTAATGTATTTTGTGTTTTTTTCAACAACAGAAGAAACAACAGGGTTGTTTTTTCAAAGTGAATAATTATTAACCATCAAACCGATTACTCATACCCATGGGACTTGGATTCGATACACCGTATGTGGTGTCAGGTTGGATGCTGGTTGCTCTCGTTGTCTTGCCCTTTCTTTTTGGATTGCTCTACGGATTGCATGTCGCATCGAAACGCTTTCTTCTTCGTCTGGTGAGAGATGCTCGTAGTGAGAAACTTCAGGAACTGTTAGGTGATACACCAGTTGAGGAGGTGGAAGATGGAGACAAAAGACTTGACCCCTTTACTCCTTGATGTCTGCATCCAGTATCTTGATACACGTCCGATTGGGACGAAGTATCATCCACGGAAGAATGAATACATCATCGACACACGGTTGATGGCACGGGTCATCCGTCATGGCGGGAATCTGATGGCTCGTGTTGACCATTCGGAGAACGTGTTCTTTTCACAGTTACTTACTTATCTTATCAAGGAAAAGACTGTCCCGTCCTCGTTGCATATGGGGAAGTATTACTGCGAGAACATTGACGGGTATACTCGTCTACTTATCCGTATCAAGAAGTTGGGTATCTTCAATCATATTGAGGGATTCCCCCCGCTTCTTAATGATAATCAATTAACAGAGGAGAATGAGAAAGAATGGGCATTACCGACAGCATAACTTTAGGCAAGAATCAAATCGAGACTGTGAAGGCACAGTTGGAGATTGAGCAGTTTAACATCGCTGGTTTCGTCTGCCAGGATTTGAATGAGCAGGGACTTGACTGCAAGGTCATCAAGGATGGGATGCAGACGATGAGGGCGGGACTTCTCCCTGTCCGCATTGAGAGAATCAGGATTGTCCCGATGAGGAAGTTCACTCCCGCTGAACAGGAGAAGTTCGACAGTGAGAAAGACCGTCTTGCTGTCGAGTATGGGAAGCAACGTCAGGTTGTCTACAAGCAGGAGATGAAGGAACTGAAACAGAAGGAGAAAATGGAGAAACGTGCAACCAAGTGATGTCATACGAATCACGGAACATCTGCGGAAAAACAAATACCGATATAGCGTTGCTGTTGCTTTTCTACTCATCTCTTTTGGTTTTCTCTTTAACCTTTTTCTTGTTCCACCTGTAAAGGGAACCAGTGATATCTGCACGGTCAACTCGTTTGACAGCACCTACACCGACTGGATTACTAATGGGGCATCACCGTATCTGAATACAGTTGGTGGGGGAAAAATCTTTATTGCTGACATAGGATTCCAAGAAGGATGGTTCGGGTTCGCTGACACCACCGCATCATCAGGGACGGTCACTGCTACTCTAAAAATCTATACTACCACGAATTATGACCCCTATGATTATTCTGTATATGTTGATTACTCTGGTGGAGCAGGGACTGTATATTCATTGACAGCATTGACCAGTTGGGCATATCAGACGGTCAACCTCGGGTCGTTGACAGTTGCACAGGCAAATGCTTTACGGATATATCTTGTAAGTGGCTCTGATGAGGGAACTACCACGATTGACTATGCCTTCTGTTATTTCAACTACACAGCATCGCCTCCATCATATCATCCTCCTGTTATTGGAACACCATCTCCGGTGAATGGAACCACAGGACAACCCATCTCCTTCTCCTGGAGTGTCCCTATCACCGATGCAGGCGGGACGTTCGACTGGACCATCCAATGTAACAACACGCAGTCCTCATCTGCGAACGGGGCATCGAACGGGACGAAATCATTGTCGCTCACAGGGTTATCCTACAACCATCCGTATAAGGTTTGGGTGAATGCGACTGATGGCGTGAACACGACACGGAAATGGTTCACATTCACCACCGTTGCCGATACCACTCCACCGACATCCTCTGTCAATACGATATCCCCTTATTGGAAAACATCATCACCGTTGACTATCACAGCGACCGCATCTGATAGTGAATCTGGTGTCAAGAATGTCACGCTTTTCTATAGGTATGCTTCTGATAACTCTACATGGGGGAGTTGGACTTCCTACGGGGTCGATACTGCATCCCCATGGTCATGGAGTTTCACGTTCCCCTCTGGAGCAGGATATTACCAGTTCTACACACGAGCCCATGATAACTCCTCGAATTACGAGTCAGCGCCAGGGTCTGCTGACCAGATATGCGGGTATGATATAACTGCACCGGCATCATCGGTCAATGCCATCACACCCTATTGGAAATCATCATCTCCATTGACCATCATAGCGACAGCAACTGATAGCATAAGTGGTGTCAAGAATGTCACCCTTTTTTACCGATTTTCATCTAACAATGGTTCGTGGGGTAGTTGGACTTCTTTCGGGATTGATACTGCATCACCATGGTCATGGAGTTTCACGTTCCCAGGCGGAGTAGGATACTATCAATTCTACACACGAGCCTACGACAACGCAACGAACTACGAGGCAGCGCCAGGAAGCGCAGACCAGATATGCGGATATCTCGCCAGCATCACCATCACCCATCCATACCCAACAGGATTCATCAAAACAAGCACTACCGCAATCAATGGACGCATAAATTCTTCAGCAGGACTCAGGATGAACGTCTCACTCTGGAGCAACATCACCACCGGAGTCTGGCATAAGGTCGGCTACTACCCGACTGTTACGTTCCTCTGCGATTATAATCACGACACTGCATGGAACTCCGCTGATGTATCCGATTGGGTTACACATAACGGGTTTCAAAACAATGGAACATGGGCATATTATCTGAATGCAACGTCCTTCGGAACACTCAGCAATGGCATTAAATATTGGTATTCATTCAACGTCACCGATGGGATAATCTGGAAGAATCATACCTTTAATTTCACCGCAGATTTCTCTCCGCCAGTAACTACGGTGACTGCTCCGGCATCAGCGAACATGGAACATAAGAACAGTTGGCTCTGGATTAATGCGACCATCACTGACTTATCAGTCAAGAACGCATCATTAAGCGTCTGGGCTCCAATGACAATCCATTGGACTGATTTAGGGGCACCGACCTCATGGTCTGTAGTTGGGACAACCGCTTACGCAGGATGGAACACAACCTTTTATGTTGAAGGATACTCGTATGATTATCGCATCTATGCAATGGATACAGCAGGGAATGGTGCCTATACTTCCGGTGGAGTCCTCAATAATCATACCTGGGATGCGACACCGCCAATATCATCAGTTGATGCCATATCCTATTGGCATAGTCCTCCGACAACCATCACGGCGACTGCCTCCGATGTTTTGATTGGCGTGTATGATTCAGGAGTGAAGAACGTCACACTCTTTTACCGGTTCTCATCAAACAATATCTCATGGGGGAGTTGGACATCCTATGGAGTCGACCTCTCATCACCATGGAGTTGGTCATTCACATTTCCCAATGGAGCCGGATATTACCAGTTTTACACACGAGCCTATGATAATGTTGGTAATTATGAAACAGCACCAGGGTCTGCTGACCAGATATGCGGATACGATAATCTCCCCCCCACTACATCAATCAGCCACATCACACCTTATTGGCATGCAACCTATACCTGTTCCATCACTGTTACATATGCTGACAATGGACCAAGCGGCATGAATCAATACGACATTTATATGAGATATGCACCAGACAACAGCACCTGGGGAGCCTGGTATCTCGAATCAAGTTATGGTCCGACAACCTCTCCCACCATCATCACTGTTAACTTCATCTATGGCGTCTCTGGATATTATCAACTCTATAGCATCGGAACAGATAACTGCGGGAACATTGAATCAGCACCTGGCAGTGCTGATGCCATCGCTGGATGCTCCATCATAGACATCACCACCTCCAACCCTGCAAACAATAGCGCTATCCCCCTTGCCAACAATACTTGGTCGGTCTACATCCACTCTGCTATTGACCCTACATTCGACTGGACGATACAAGGAGCATGCCTCAACCCGCCACCAAGCACCCCCCCAGGATACAACTACTGGCATGGAAACACCAGTGGGATAAACGAGACAACAGGATGGAAGACATCAACATTCGGTGGATGGCAGACCTATAACAATTCTTTCATCGTCTGGGTGAATGCGACAGATGGAGTCGCATCAGCAAAAGCGATATACTATTTCCATGTAGAACCTAACTACCCTCCTGTTTTCATCACACCAACTCCTCTGAATAACTCAGTGAACAATTCCATCACACTCACCTGGACTGTTACTGTCTCTGACAGCAGTCCTCCTCTGCTATTCAACTGGTCGATAACTGTCTACAATGAAGCAACACACATCCTCTTTGATTCAGCAACCAGTGGATACGGTGTAATGAACCCCTCCATTGTCCTCTTTGGATTGACACAGACCACCTGGTATGACGTCTACGTCACGGTCACTGACTATGCCGATGGCTCAACGAGACATGCGATGTACCGTTTCCAGACCACCAACTATGGTGCCTATGCGGGATGGTGGGACAACGATTGGAAAGCAAAGAAACTCTTGAAATGGAATGTGAACGAAACAGAAGCGGAGAACCTTCAAGTCCACATCAACCTCTCCAAAGGAACCTATGGTGCATCCGATGATTACACCACTGACCCGCCATGCATCATCGTGAACAGCACGAACCTTGGAGAATGCAGATTCATCGCAACCTACTGGGATACCTCCACATCGACATGGGGATATACCGAACTAAACTATTTCGTTGAACTCTGGAAATACGGGATGACTATCTACTACGGCAGGGACTTCAACCTCCCCTATTCGACATCAAAGACATCATCCATCCTCAGTTCAGGAATCACAGACCGCTATGGAAACATCATCAAGACACAGAATGTCCCCTATCTCCATGTCTGGATAAAACTCCCACCAAGCATCGTGGGAACAAAACAATACAACCGGACTGCTGGAGAAATCTGGGTCTACTACAAGAACATGAATTATTATCCGAACCTCCCCTCAAACACCAATGCCCTTACCCTTGGTCGGTCATCAGGGAATGACACATTCATCTGGTATCGAGGATTCAATGAATGGATGAATCCATCAGAATGGTTCACACAAACCTACGGCGGTTTCCCTGCATCAGCATCAGGGAAATGGGTGACAAAGAACGTCCCTGCTCTTGGCGCAAACGCATCAGATTCTCTCATGGGGAAACGACTTGGTTTCGTCCAGACAGTACGGGATTGGGATTACGCTGACAATGTCCATTACCATGACTTGTTCTATGTCGGAAACGGGATTACCCTTGACCCTCTCAATGCACTACGGGTCAGACTCTCCGCTTATCAAAACGACATCGCTGGCTCAACAGGGATGGTTCCCTATACGACAACCATCCGTGTCTACTCAGACCCCACTTACAATGGGAAAGTCCAGCAGAACCAACCAACATATAACGCTGCATGGACAGCCGCAACAGGGACAGTCATCCATGCTGTTGACAACACCATAGGACAAGCAAAGGCGGGAAGCAATTATCATGTTTATCGCCCCATGCTTTATTTCGACACATCATCCATCCCTGTCGGTTCTACCATCAATAACGCAACACTTTATTGGAACACCTATGATGATTCCTCTGCCACTGATTTCAACATCGTTGTCACAAACGGACAACCGACCTATCCACATATTCCTCTTGAGACAGGTGATTACAATAAAGCATATTATTCCGGCAATGGCGGACAAGGAAGTACAACCGGACTTCGCATAGGAACCTGGAATGCTCTCTCATTGACTGACCTTTCCTATATCACACCACATTACTGGACGAAACTTGCATTACGCTCAAGCAGAGACATCTCAGGGACAGCACCAACAGGAGATGAATGGGTTGACATACGAAACGATGCAGGATATCTCCCTTACCTTGACATCACCTATACCTATATGGTTCCCAGTGTCACCAATCATTCACATATTATCACCATCACTGGAGATACCAATGATGGATTCATGACCTATGGAGGAAGCGGCTATGCATTTGTTAGAGACCATACGACAGGAACCGTCTATGACAGTATCCCCAGCACCGACCCCGATATTTATATCGGGCAAAGCGCGGGGTCATCAGGAAACTATTACATCCACCGTGGAATGCTTTTCTTCGACACCTATTCAATTCCCATTGGTTCCACCATCAACAGTGCAAGTCTGCATCTCTATGGATATAAAGATGACAGCATCACTGATTTCACTGTCACTGTCCAGAACGGACAACCAATCTATCCTCATTACCCAATGACCACTGGAGATTACTTACGGACCCAATATTCAGGGACAGGCGGGACTCTCGCAACAACAGGATTCATCCTCGGTGGATGGAACATCATCACACTGAATCCAACAGGACTTGGTTGGATAAACATGGGAGGAATGACAAAACTTTCCCTGCGTTCAAGCAGAGATATCTCGGGGACAGCACCAACGTATCCAAACACAGAATCAGTGGGATTCAGTTGCGCTGACTATGGATACAACCAACCCTACATCACCATCAACTACACTGCTCCCACACCAGGAGGATTAGGGACAGGACCACCAAAGATGTATGAACGACATAACACTGGTGGAGACATCCCCCCATGGTCACACCCCACAGAAATCTACGGGACAACCTCTGTCACACAAGAGGTTACGCCAGGGACAACAAGCGATGACCTCTCCATCATCGTCAACACCGTCAAACTCAATCTCTACAGACTTGGGAACCCAGGACTCCTCTCTATCTCCATCAGACAGATACGAGATGGACCAAACCTTGCTACAGAGACCATCAACGCAAACACCTTCACCACCTCAACATCAGGAGCATGGTATAATGTCTCTTTTACTTCTCCTGCTACGGTCGCACTCACCACCCATTTCTATATCGTCCTCACAGCGCCCACAGGCACACCGACAAACGAGGTCCTCTGGGTGACAGATGCAGGTTCACCAGGGACGATGTATGATGCGGCACAGATATGGAGAAACAATACGAAATGGGAGTATCACAACTCAGGCGATGACACCTACCGACCCGTCTATGGAGTCAACTGGTATGCACAAGAAGTCAACCCAGGGACCGTCTCCGCTGATACCAATGCAGTCTGCACGGTCACTAAAATCAGATTATTGCTCTATCGTGTCGGCAATCCAGGAACCATGACTGTTTATCTGCGGACCGATATCAACGGTGCGAATGTCGCAACAGCGACTATCAACGCAAACACCTTCACCACCTCAACATCAGGAGAATGGTATAACATCACCTTCACCATCCCATCAACGATGACTACAGCAAATTATTATATCGTCATCGGAGCACCAACAGGCACAGTAACAAACTATGTCGGATGGAGATGCGACACTGGTGCTTTCGGTGGAACAAATTACGATTCAATGTATTCCTACAAAAACAACTCAAAGACAGAGTTCTGGGGAGACTCAGGAGACATCGTCCCTGTCGATGATGATTACACAGAAGTCTACGGACCATTACAGATAGCACAAGAGGTCGCACCAGGAACAAAAACAGGGACCTATATGGCAATCACCGTGACACAAGTGATGCTCCATCTCTATCGAGTCGGCAGCCCAGGAACGCTCTACGTCTACATCAGAACAACCCCAACAGGACCAAACTATGGGACAGGCACGATAAACGGCAATACACTCTCAACCGACACTCATGGCGTTTGGTATAACATCAGCATCAGTTCAACACACACCGTTGGTCCTGCACATTACTACATTGTTCTCCAGGCGCCAACAGGAAGTCCTGGCAACTGTGTTGGCTGGTGTGTCGACAGCGATACCATCCCTGGCACACCCAATTATGATTCAGCGCATCTCTCACGGAGCCTCACGCTCTCCGAGCATTGGAACTACGGGACATGGGATGTGATAAACGGACCCGATACCTATACACCCATCTATGGAACAACAAATGTCCGTGCACAGGAAATCGTCCCAGGGACCACCTCTCCGAATATCCCTGTCGCAATCACCGCAGTAAAACTTCTTCTCTACAAACATGGGAGTCCAGGGAGCATCCAAGTCTCCATCAGACTCACCAAGACAGGTACTGACCTTGGCACTATCACCTACAATGCCAATGACCTCACCTCAAGCGTCAACGGACTCTGGTATTATTTCTTCTTATCCTCAACGGTCAACGTCCCTGCAACCACCCATTATTTCATCGTCATCAAAGTCCCCTCCGGTGACGCAAGCAACTATGTCGGATGGAACCTTGACACAGGCACATGGATGGTCGCAGACCCACATTATGCACCAGGGAACGGATGGCTCTGGAAATACGATGGAAGCACCTGGAGCGAATGGGACAATGGCGTCCCTATCTTCTATTCACATGGCACGGGAATGTTCGAGGTTCTTTACAACGGATTCCAAGTAGATACCTATTTCGGATTACTCGATAATGCTGGAGGGACGGCGCTGTTTCAAGTCTACTCAAGCAACTTCATCGCAGACAACACCTTCGGCTCTTTCCCCATCTACGGATACGGGACAGGGCTCTTTGAGGTCTACTCATCAACCTTCCTCCCTGAACGAGACTTCGGAGTATTCAGCAACTCCGATGGGACAGGACTCTTTGAAGTCTGGTCCACATCACAAGGAGGAGTCCCTGATGATACCCATGGGACGCTCTGGCTACAGGCATCACACAGTGGCATACCCTATAACAGCACAAAAGCAAGTATCACCATGACAACAGCAGTCAACAGTTTAGACACCGCCCATTTCTACAATCTTCTCTGGTTGAAGAATGGAATCCAAGGGACACAGTTCATCAAAGTAGCAAATGCACTTGATTCCTATGAGGAGATGACAACGGCATCACATTCATGGTCAACCGACTATGGGACCCTGAATACGTTAGGATTCCGCATGACCATCAACGAGACACTCGATATGGGATGCAGCCGTGACTGGGGATGGACACAAAAATACTCAAACGTCTCATCACTCTGGCAGGACAGCCAGGATTTCGACATCATCGGACATACAAGCAACATCGAAACAGATTACGCTTTCATCTATCTCGCTAAATACATCCCGAAGGACTGGTCAGGCTCAGGACAATATCTTGACCCACCGATGATACCATCCATCTCATTGGAACTCCCCTATTTCCTCGTTACTTATCCCACTGATGGAGCACACAACATCCCCATCAACCCGACACTCATCGGGAAAGCAATGGGTGGATTCGGAGGGCTCCTGAAAACCGACTGGCAATACCAGATTGTTGTCGGAGGAGTCCCTGTCGGATTCAACATCGCACAGACGAACTACTCCATGCCCAATGCGTTCATCACCTGGAATGGAACCAATGCTGGAGTCCCACTTTATACAGAATATGCTCATACCTATGTCTGGAGAGCAAACGTCAGCGATGTCTTCGGCAACACTTACCTTGTCCAATTCACATTCACAACAGAAGACATGATGATAGCGAACTTCACCTGGACCATCATCGACTACAATAACAGACATGTCCAGTTCAACGACACATCAACCTCTACATTGAAGATTGATTACTGGAACTGGATATTCGCCCATGGGACACAATCCAACAAACAGAATCCCTACCATACTTTCGGAACTGCTGGCAACTGGTCTGTTTCCCTTGAGATAGAAAACAAGACCACTCATCGAAGGGCATCAGTGACAAAATACGTGAACCTCACACAACCTGTTGTCCCGATTACCTATCTTATCAATCTCGATTGGGGAATGTTCGTCCCCTGGATGTACCTCATCATCGCAATCGTCCTCATCTACGTCATCTGCGCCTACATCCTCCGACTCACAAAAAAAGATGAAACCACCGGAACAAATAGTTTGTTCAGGAAAAGGAGGATGAGATAAATGAGAGCATTAAGCAGATTCCTGTTTGTCCTGGTCGTCCTATTCAATCTTGTAATCTCACAATTTGTTGTTGCCGCTGTCGCCATGAACGATGACTATGGGACGACCTACAAAGTCACCTATTATCAACTCCCCTATGGCAACGGAGTCGATGATAATGGCGATGGCGTCATAGATGACATGAACGAATCAGATGTCGTTTATGGTGAACGTAACATCACCCAATCAGATAGGGTCATTGATTCATGGAGCCAGAATTTTTCGTTCCCATCACCACATGAATATGGTGTAGAGATAGGTGGTTCTTTCGAGAGACTCTATGAAGTCTCCGTCAATGCTGTTGACCCCGCAAGCAGTGTCTCACCAACTCAATCCTGTTACTATGTCAACGAGACTGATAAAACATTGAATTACACCATTAAGACCAATGTGATAGATGCCCTTGACTTCTACATGCAACTTACCCCTGAAGGACTCATGAACGGCGCATCAGAGATATGGTATCGGTCTGCTCTCGTCTGGGACAATAAGACCTTCGACCAATATTACCTGAACATCTTCGAGGAGAACAAATCAGGAGGACCATCCACCCTTATCTATGCAACCACCGATAGCGGAACAATAACCACACCGCATCCGTATGTCATCTATGACCGGAGCAACCAAAGTCGCATCTATCAGAAACTCAATATTGATTTTAAGACAAACACCCGCTATATCTTCAGAGAATACATCCAGACAAAAGACAATATTCCTCTGAACTCTGTGAAACTTTTCTTCGCTGATTTCCAGGACATCGGAAAAGACAATGAGACATCCACCTATGTGTTCCAGGGTTCCCCCTATGCAAATAAGATTGTCCGTGAATGCTCCTGGAGCATGGTCCCCATCATCGGCATCGGACCAGCAGGAATCGAGATTCCCATCTGGAGCAATACTCATTTCAATGCAACCTATTATCCTCAGATACTGACAAGCAAAATTGTGGGAGGAAATAGTGAACTCAATGTGACTTCCGCTAATTTCACCATCCCCATGCGATGCACACAAAAAACTAACTTTACTATCTATGTAAAAACATGGAGCGGAACACATGAAAGTACTTGGATACTTGGATACAAAGGAACAACATATGGCTCGATAATCGTAGGAGTCAATGTCAGCGACCCCGACCCTACACAACCGAACATCTATCAACTTGCAATCCGATTCACCAATCTCAACACCAGCGACAATGCTGTCCTATTCAAAATATATCCCTCTGCTGGAAGCATCTGCGGCATCAATTACAACTCATCCTATACCGATGTCTATCATTTTGCATCCCATGTTGAACTCGTCACAGAAAGACATGTAAAAGTCATTGGCAATAAGAGCCCAGATTGGGCAGGCGTGCTCATCGGCATCGGCATTGTTCTCATCGGCGTAGGAATCCTTGTTCTCACTTGGGAGACAGCAGTTGGATTTGGTTTAGGTATTCAAACAATTATCGGTGGCGGCTCAGTCGCATACACCGCTTATTTAGCAGTAGGATTCACCGCAGGAATCCTTGTCGCTTATTATGGGACGCTCAGCACCTATGACGCAATCTTCCATACTAATCTCGCTAACGGATATGTTCGGGCATTGCTTTCATTCGTAGAAGGACTTTATGCCATCGGCAAAGCAGTATGGAATGTCCTCATCCAACTCATCGAGGCAATCAAATGGTTCATCAATGCAATCATGACCTGGGGTGGTGACATCCTCTGGGCAGTCGCAGAAGTCATCTATTTCGTTGCCTTTATCTTCGTCTTATCGCTCTGGGGCATCTTCCTTTCAACCATGCGATATATCGCTGTCGGAGACATAGAAGGCGCGTGGGCATCATTGAAAAAACCATTCCTCAAGAGTTACAGGTGGGTGAGGAAAAGACCTGTGTATAAAGTAGCGAGAACAGCGGCAACAACAGCCGTTACTAAAGGAGTGATTAAATAATGTACAAGGCAAGAATAACATTTGTGATGCTGACCTTATTTCTCCTCATATTCCCCATCGTTGTTTTCCCAGTTGTCGCTGATGAAATAGATATCACTAATGGATTCTACCGCATCCCCTATGGCAATGGCATTGATGACAATGGCGATGGCGTTGTTGATGACATCAATGAATCAGATGTTTTCCATGGCGGAGCAAATATTTCCGGTTCAGGAAACGTCATTATTGATACCTGGGCACCTGCCAGTAGTTTCACTTATCCTGTTGGCGGCATCCCACGAGGCGTCTGCCTTGGCGGTGTCTTCGAGGAACTCTGGAATATCCAATCAAGCAAAAACAGCACCAACCAACCAGCCATGGTCTATCCTACACAAACATGTCAATATCTCACTACTGATTATGATGGCGGAAACATGTCTTTTGCTACTGATACAAATTGTATCAATGTCTTGATGTTTTATGTCAATATCAGTCCGCAGTTCATCATGAATGGTGCATCACAACTCTGGTATCGAAGTCCTCTCTCCTGGGATAACCATACCTATCAAGGGACACAACATTACCTGAACATCTATGACAATGAGAACAATCTTGTCTATGCATCACCAAATAGCGATGCTTCCGGTATCACTGGTTTCTACAGTAGAATACCCGACCCGAAAATACTTGTCGACAGGTCAGGAAACTTCTCTGCATCACAGATGGCAAACATGACGCAATGGTATGCACCACATGAAGTGAGAGGTGGACGGTCTTATTGGAACAGAAGTTATTTCCAACTCAACATGAACTTCAAAACAGGGACACGATACCGTTTCGAGGAATACATCAAGACACAAGGAAACATCCCCATCAACAACATCACCTTGTTCATGGCACGACAACAAGATATCGCAGGCGATAACGAGACAACTACCTATATTTTCTGGGGAACACCTTATTCGCGGAACATCCCTGTCGAATGCAGTTGGGGTCTTGTTGCATCCATCGGAAAAGGTCGTGCTGGCTCAGAACTTCTCCTCCAAAGCAATCCATCCTATGGACTTCTCAATCATCCTGTCATCATCACAAATATCTTTGAAGGAAAAACATCAATCCATAATACAAAGTCGATACAGATTGTCCTCCCCATACGGACGAGCATGCCTCTGAACATTACTGTCTCCTATCGTTGTTGGAGTGGAACCGGAATGCAATCTTGGGTAGGAGTCCTTTCACTTGTCGGTGTCACTGGCACTCTGGTATTCACCATCAATATCAATGACCCTGATATCACCCAACCGAATTATTATCAACTCATGTTTGAGATTACCAATTTTAATACACTTGGAAATGCGATGACGGTTTCTATTTACCCTGCAATCAATCCTGTTTCTGGTCAGACAGAAACCTGCATGATTAACTATGGGTTATTTGATGAAACGGAACTCTACTATTTTGCCATGGATGTACAACTTAATGAAGAAACATCCGTGATTGGAAACATAAATCAAGGGACCAATCTCCCTGAGTATCTCCTTGGTGCTGCACTTATCATCTCATCAATACTTCTTGCATTCACGCTCATAGGAATCCCTGTCTCAGCGACTATCATCGCAGGGACATTGACCATCGGTGAGTTCACCGCACTCGCTGGAGCATCAATCGGTCTTGGCACACTTGGAACCCTGCTCATCATCCATTCATTGACAGGACAAGGATTGCAGAATTTCATGTCATGGGCTGCATCTGGTTTCCTCCGTGTCCTCCAATCAATCTATGAAGGGATACGTTGGTTCATCGCATCTGTCTGGGATGTCGGTGTCGCTATTGCTAATGCAGTGAAATATGTTGGTGAACAGATATTGAAATGGGGAAGCATCATCCTTGATGCCATCCTTCAGATAATCTGGTTCATCGCATTCATTGTTGTCCTGATGGTCTGGGGTGCCTTTCTCACCTCAATGAAATACATCGCCAAAGGAGATGTCGATGGAGCATTACGGGCGATGTTCAAACCAATAAAGAAACCATTGGTCTACTATGAGAGGAAAGGGATGCAGGTCGCCCGTGGAACGACCAAGACACAGAAATGGTATCGTAAAGTAAAAAAAGCAAGAGCAAAAAGAAAGGTAGCGTGATAAAAAATGTTGAATATAGCAATGGTTGTATTGACAACGCAAGGGCTCGCCTTCAAAGAAATACTCTGGGATGCAGGGTGGATATGGGTGCTGATGCTCGTCATGGGCATCGCATGGATATTCGATACCCTCCGACAAATCATGCGTGACGCAAAAGGACAACGCAGAGAAAAAGCAGATGAAGGACCACAAGGATTGAAACCATCCTATGAGATTCTCGTTCGTAGAAGGATAGAGTAGTTGTTGTTATAACAACAAAATATTGGAGGAAGAATAAATGGGATTCATGGATACCATCAACGCAGCCATGCCCATCATCATGGGCATCATCATGATAGTCGTTGTCTATGTCATGGTCAGACGGATGTTCGGAGGCATGGCGAAACGAACAGAGGAGATGACACCCTCAACAACAGGAGACAGGCTGAAACGATATCTTTTTAACGCACGGAAAGGAAACCCGAAGATAGCGAAACAAATCTGGATGAAACGAAGTCCATTCAACACCGGTGGATTCATCGGCTACTGCGTTGGAGTCCTTCCCACCCGTTACTGCACACGATTCATCTTCAAACGCAACTGGTGGCAACAATGGAACTTCCAACTCATGTACTGCCCGACCTCGATGCATACCTCATTGCATTCCAAAGACATCATGATAGCGGGGGTCGGACTTGACAATGCAGGAGGATTCTACTACCCCATCCCTGATGATACCAAAAGAAACTATGATGTCTTCAGAATCATCGCCAATGCCATCAAAATAGATTTAAAGAAAATGCAGATAGTTGACACAGCACAAGTCGAATACGACCAGGTGATGAGTGCTATCGCTGGAGAACGAGTCAGCGATGAGTTCATCGAGACAGCACCAGAACTCGTCCGTGAACGACCACCCACCGAATCACAATACGAGGAGGAACAATAAAATGTTTGATTTAGGATATTTCGACAAAGCATTCCTTGAACCCTGGCGGGTCGTCATCGTCAGCATACAGGCAGGAGGCAACAGCCAGGAAGCAGGCATCATCCTTGCGGTCATCCTCGTCATCCTCTGGGCGTTCATGTTCTGGATGCTGAAACTCATCATCTGGAACGTCATCTTCCCGAAGATACGGCTCATCGACCAATACGGGAACAGAATCAACACCGTCCGTGTCTATCTGCATACACGGGCGGCAAAACCAAGCATCACTGACATTCTTACGAGACATAAGCGTGAATACTGGTATGGAAAATTCAGGCTCATGCCGTTCCTTCAATTCTACCGCATCATGATTGACAAAGGTTCCTACCGCACACGAAGAACACCCTGGCATATCGACATCTTCACCGATGGGATGAACCTCCGATGGAACGAGAAAGAATCCTGCTATGTTGTCGATGAAAAGAACCTTGCTGACACTTTCGATGAGAAAGCACCCTACCTCTCCGATGCCCTTGAAGACGTGCAGACCGTAGGAGATATGGTGGTCGAAGGAGTCAAAGGAGACTTCGGACTCATCAAAAAGAAATTCAAACTTGGATTATCAGTCAAACGACTCACCGACCACAACATCAATGACAAAGAATTAGAGGAAGATTATGCAAATGAATAACCCGCCACAGCCACAAGTCGAAAATAAATTCTACGTTCCCTTCGATGAATACCTCTACCGGAAGATAACCGACCTCTGCCTCGATTTCGTCAACACCTACAAGGATTTAGAATCTGATGATGGATTCACTGTCACCAGACTTGAGAACACTTTCGAGTGCCTACTTGATTTCGCACAGAACTGCGACACGCTCCCAGAGAACCTCAAGAATCCCCCATTGCATAAATGGATGCTCTCACCCGATAATATCCACCCGAGACTTGCGATGAACTACGTGATGCGGCTCCTCAATGAACTCAAAAGACAGCAGGATAAACTTGGACGAGACCGGAACTACTATGTCAACGAATATCTGCGTGCAAGAAAAAAATCTGGTTACAGAGACGAGATTGAGACTAAACCACCCGATGTATTTAAACCCCGCATTTCCGAACCTGTTTAATATAGGGACCACAGTATAACACTTGCTCATAGGAGGTCTCGAAAAATGACGTCAAGTATCAACACTGACAGCATTATAGAGACCATCAACGCCTTCATACCAATCATCATCATATTGGCTATGCTGGGCGCTGTGATGGGCTCATTAACAAGATTCAAATTCTAAACCTGAAAACTGAAAAGGGGTCCATTTTCTTCCTCCAACAAAATCCTCTTTTCTTCTTTCCTTTTTAGAGTTTGATAGGTCAGTTCATTTTTTAAGACACTCCCCTAAAAGGAGACTAAAAAAATGAAAACGAAAACCGTTCCACTACTTCTGATAGTAGTAGGATTATTTTTAATGTTAGCGACCACCCCGATTCTCGTATCAGCAGGTGGGACGCACCCACCGCTTGTCTACAACCCAACTCCCTCTGACGGTGAACTTCTTGTCGTCCCTGACGGCTCTCTTGGTGTACATTGTTCTATTGATAGCCCCAATGGCTCAGCGATGATGGAACGATGCTGGACAAATGCATCAGGGAGTTTCGTGTGGAGCAACTGGGCGGGACCATTCACAAACACAACCATCAACTGGAACATTGATGCTTCTTCATATGCAACCACTTATTACTGGGGTGTATATGCGAACGATAGTTTTGGAGACAGCAGCAATACCACTTTCTCTTTTACGACCCGTGGGAATTATCCACCGGTTATCAGCAACCTTGGTATCCCTGATGCCTCCATAAACCAAGATGTCTATCTCGTCTGGAACTGCTCAATAAATGACACGGAAGGATTCTCATTCGACTGGAACATCTCATGCAGCAGTGGTGATTCTGTCATCGGCACCTATGACACCAATGGCACAAAGACCTGCGTGTTTCCTTTCTTAGCATATAACACGACCTATACCGTCTGGGTGAACGTCACGGAAGACATCGGAGGACTCTCTACCAATGAAGTCTATACATTCACGACTAAGAACGCACCTGTTCCACCTTCTCCTGATTCTGGTAGTCTTGCTGATGCAATCGTCCCTGCGATGTATGCTTTCATCGTCATCGTCTTCATCCTTGGTCTGGTAGGACTTGTCCTTAAATCATTTGAACGATGGGGTAGATAAAGGGGTAGATATGAAAAAAAGAACGCATCATAAAAAGAAGAAGAACCTCTGGATTCAGAAGGCACGCAACCCGAAGAAAAAAGGCGCTCTGCATCGTGAACTTGGCATTCCACATGGGAAACCAATCCCTGTCGGAACACTCCGCAAAATCGAGAAACAGAAGGTCGGGACACATATCCGTTCTGGTGGCAAAAGCAGGACTGTCACACCTCTCATGAAGAAACGTGCGAACTTCGCACTCAATGTCCGTAAAAGCAAACGGAGGTAAAACATGAAACGAAGACGTGGGAAAAAGAAACACAAACAGAAAAAGAACCGTCATCATGCTGGCGCTACATCTTCTGCGATGGCATCATTCATTGACCGTAAATTCAAATGAAAAAGAAATCATCGTTGACCATCAAAGGCGACAAAGCATACATCAGCAGACTCTCTAAACATCTCCGCAAGGAGCATCCATCCACACGGAGACGCATGAAGGTGAAACTATGACGAAACGGCATCATCGCATCAAACACAAGAAACACAAGCGTGGGAGACCACCACGAAAAGTTTTGAAACAGCGTGGCAAAAGCATCAGAAAAATTGATGAACGAAGACATGCGAAACCACCAGGGTGGCGCAAAAGCAAGACTGGACACTGGTATCACGAGACACGAAAGAACCTCTCTGACAAAAAAGGAAGTTGGGTCTAATGGGTGTCTTCTCATCCGTCCTCAACCGTTCCTATAAAAGCGGGAAACAAGTCGGCTCTCATCTCTATAGCGGCGGGAAGAAAGCAGGACACCGGTTCAGCAAAAGCGTCTCAAAAAAAGTGAACAACTATAAGAAGAAAAGAAAGAAAAACAAAAACCGTAGCCATATGGAGTAGAATGATTATGAAAACAAAATATATCCCGATATTAATGTTGGTTACGACAGCAATCCTTCTTTTAACCTGTATCAGTTGTGTCTCTGCGGTTTATGTACGCCTTGGAACACCAAACCTTACTTCTACATATATAGGGACACCCATCACTTTCAACAACATATATCTCATCATTCGAGGACCAGAGGCAATCCCCGTAAACTATCTGAACTTCACGGTTTTTGACATTGGCACTCATGCAGAGATTGCCTATGTGAAATTCAATATTGATGGGACAAAAATAACTGATTCCCCTCCTGGGCATTTTATTGTAAACAATATGACCAATACATCAAATTTGCCTTATCAAGCAAGCGGAGCATTTTATGGCTATGATGAACAAAGCGATGAGAATGTCACGTATGACCATGGATACGGATATGGCTCTGGTTCCACCGACCTGACAATCTACTACCGCATCACTTATGTGCCGACTACCGCAGGGATTTTTCGTGCAAAACTCTTTGTCGATTCATCAATACATTCATATACATCGGGCAGAGAAATATTTAGTGTTTTTCCACCAGTAACTTCCTCTGTTAACCCCATCACACCCTACAATCATAGCGATTCCTGCCTTCTTACTCTCTCAGTCCAGAATGAAACATATGCCTATGAAGTCGACATCTGGTACAATTACAGTTCTGATAATATCACCTGGACAGGATGGCAACCGGTCCTCAATGGAACACTGTTTTCTTCCCCGTGGGAATACATATTTGATGATTCAGTCGATGGACATGGACCAGGATATTACCAATTCTACAGCATCGCAAACTACAATGAACCAACACCAGTTATACCAGATGCCATCGTTTATCTTGACTCACCCACAGGTGGCACACCTGCGTTGACAGGACTTGATGCGATAGTCAACGTCCTTGGGGCATTCATCATGATAGTCCTCGTCCTCGCCCTTGCAGAAACCGCTGTCATCAAAATGCTTTTAGGGTTCCTCAAATGACGCTCAAGGTCAAATCCAAGAAGTTCATGGGACCATACATCGCTGTCCATGGTGGGATGCCGAAGAACGAACTCCCGAAACGGATGCGTAGAATCCCGAAGAAAGACATCTGGATACGCTCCGATGACTACCGCAACAAGAAACGCAGGGAACGAGTCCTTGCCCATGAACACCGAGAAATCAACTACATGAACAAAGGGATGAAATATAAACCTGCTCATCGCAAAGCAAACAGAATGGGACACCGGTTCCCTCATCACCATAAGGGTTAAAACAATGTCTTCCGCAGATATAGGCAGGTGCTGACAAGGAGGATGCAGAAAAAGACTCACTCTGCATCACTCCTATACCGCTAAAGATAAGGAGCGAATTATGAAGAAGAAAACACAACCATTCAAACACAAAAAATCTCAACCGTTCAAATCAATGAAAGGGAAGAAACCATTCAAATCATTGAAAGGAAAGAAACACAATCCATTCAATTCAATGAAAGGGAAAAAACCTTTCAAACGCAAATAGAACAATGGGCATTGGGGGCAACACCAGAGTGAACACCCCTCAACCCCACGTAATGATACTTTCCTTTTTTGGCACTACCAAAAATTGACAGTATCATCATTCTATAGTGTCGAACTCCTATATAAAATGCGTGTTAACGAGGGACATTGCTATAATTTTGATATTCTCTCCAATCAATACCTCAACCTCGCAAAGATAGCGATAGCAAAATTCACAAGGACAAGTGCCACCATTAATGTCCCAAAAGTTGATAACGAATCCTCCAATCTCGTATTCTGATTCTGAACCACTGCATTCTCTGATGATGGAGGCAAATCATCAGAAGAAGATGGCGGCATCATATCGTTCTTATTAGGAGGAGGATTCGTATCGTTCTGTGGTTGCGTATCATTCTCATCCGGTGGCTGTGTTACATTCTCAGGAGGAACATAGATACCTGCGATATGCACCGTCCCATTATATAACTCACGAGCCACATACCCCGTTTCATTTGTCACACCGACTCCATAAATACCCACCGTGGCGTTTCCTGGGGCTATGGCGTTGAAAACTATCGTCAGCAAGTGTCCAGCCTCGCTCACGTTCCCCTGCCCTAAAACGAGCCCGTATGCATTGATTATCGTTCCATTCACGTTATCAATGAGACCATTCATGGCAAACGTCTGGTATCCATCGAAGAAATCCCCCTGAGAAATATTTATTACTTGAAGCAACTCAGGTGGAAATGATACTTTCAGTTCCCATGCTTTTATCGGTTCTGTCGGGAAACAACTGATATTCAAAGCAAAATGGTCTCCCTCCGTGACATACGCATTTTCCATAGCGACCAGCGTTGCTTTTGATGTCATAACACCGAAACAGCACACGATGAACAAAACAATGATGCAAACAAGAGAGTTTACTCGAAGAAATGCCCTACCTCGATAGGTTTCATTTATATACCCTCACCTCAAACATGATTTTTGAGTAATCCTCAAAGAACATATCTGACGATGCAATATAATTTTATCTGCCATTGATTTAAAAGTCATAGGACGCACCCGAGGTTCATACAACACAATCCCCTGCTTGACCTTACTGATATACCGTGGCTCATCATCCAAGAACGATACAAAACAATTCAGAAGACCCTGCTTCTGCGCTTCTTTTGCTATCATCTGAAAGAGACTGAAATCCATTTTTTCATTTCCCCAATACATACCTGTGTTTTTTTGATTTGTTCACATCTTCCTTTGTTTTTTTCTTATGACATTCTATGCATAGGATTTGCAGATTAGCAACATCCCACATGTCGCCACCATTCACCAACGCTATCTTATGGTCAACCTCGAAATGAACAAACTCTGGGAGACTTACTTCAAACCCACGGTCAATATCCCATAACTGATGGTCGAGAATCCATTTATCATCCATGAGGTCCTTATATCGTTCATCCCAACTCCGGCTCCATTCAACAAGAAGTTCATCGCGTTTCTGCTCAATCAACTCACGATTCTTTGGGTCGGAGAGCCATTGATTCCGCAGTTTATCAAGTAGTTCCCCACGCTTTTTCTTATGTTCTTCTCTGGTTATTCCGCAACAATCACAGATTTCTCCGTGGTCACGGAGGAACTTATCTTTGACATTCGACCAATGAGTGAACTTCCGTGCATACTCATCCCTGCATTTCACCGAACAATAGACCCGCATCCCCTTATCGAACTCCGGTGATGTCTTCCCACAGACCGGACATAATCCTGCTTTTGCTCGTTGTCTCCAGAGAAGCGGAACCTCGTTTTTTATCTGCTCACGGTTCAACATTATTTTTTTCTCCAGTGAAGTTTATCATTCGCCCACAGCCACACCAAACCAAGCAACCCGAATGCGCCCATGAACTCAAGAATCTGTTCAATCGTCATTCAGTAATTTCGATGAACTCAGTTTTTTTCCCACAAAGCGAGCACATGATGTCTCCGTCATCGGTGATTGCGTGGATGGTAAGTTTATCACAGTCTCCACAGAATGTTTTGAAGACGATGAATCGGGCACCCAACGTCTTTTCTTCATGATGAACCATCTTCACTAATCGTTTCCATTGACTCTGCAACTTTTCCAGTGTTGTCATTCACTGTTCCATTCCTTCGATGCGTTTCTGAATCTTCTCCAAATCCTTTTGCTTCCACAGTTCTTCCGCTGATTCGTCATCCACCTGAGCAAATGTTTTGTTTCCTTCCGTCCAGACCGTCATCGTATGATTTCCATATCTCCATATTTGTGTCTCGCCTTTATCCAAATCCCCTTTCTGCTCCTGTTTCCAATCAAGGGTATCCTCATAATCCTCTGGGACTTCCTCTTGAGGCGGTGGCGTCCTCCTAACCGGTGCTGTCCGTGGTGCTTGTTTCACTGGTGGTATCGCATCAACCTTTTCCTTGAGACGATAATATTTCTGCTCCCATGTCTCCTGCGGAACAACCTTTACAGGAACTTCCTCTCGCACTGGGTCAGGAACGATGATAGAACGCATCTGCACACGCAATGCCTCTATTTCCCGATACACAGGACCAATCTGCCTCTTTACCTCCTCATCAACGATGAGTCTTATTTCGTCTTCAATCATTTTTCTTTACCTCCTTTTCGTGTCTCTCAACAAGGATGGTCTTCCATTTCATATAATCGAACCATCCTATAATAAATAAACCTACCGCAATAAAATAACCGAAAATCATCGCAATCCAACAGAACCATGGATATTGCTCCATCGGGTTCACATGGTATGCATCCTCCCCTGTTTTCCCTATCATGGGATTTATCCAATCATCACCAGGGGAAAGAGAGAAATCAACCGTCCCTGACCGTGTATCAATCGTCACACCGAACATCGCTGTCAATAAAATAAACACCATTCCAGAGACAGCCAGGACCATGCAAGGTAATCGCCATTCACTGAACGGTCTTTCAGAAAAGAATTTCTTTTTCCTTCGTTCAACAAAATGGTCTGCTTTCTCTTGTAATTTCATTTGCATTCCTCTGGGAAATTCAATGATGCAAATTCACCATAGAGTTCTATTGCCTTTTTATCATACGCACGAGCAGCATCTTCAGGATTTGTAAAAAGTCCAAGATATATTCGTGGTTTTGATGATATTTGAGCATGCCATTTTTCCTTATTTTTATTCCAATAAACTCCTCTGAATCCTGATGAATTATCTATTCTAATATTTGCATTTGCTCCATTTTCTTTATAATTGCATAATCGTAAATTACATCTCCTATTGTCAAATCCATTCCTATTTATATGGTCAATTTGTTCATTTTCCTTCAGTTTTCTTCCAAGGATACTCTCCATTATTTCTCGATGCATCAAAATCATTTTTACTTTTTTCCTATTATAATCTTTTACTTCTGATTTTTTCTGATGTCTTATTGCTGCTCTATTGTTTAGATTAAAATATTTATGTTCTTTCAAATTCTCAAAATCACAATCATCTATCAGAACAATTTTGTTTTTATTTAACAGAATTTCTTTTGTCATTTTCTCACCTGAAACATAAGAGGGTGAATTTGTTTCACCCTCTGTTCAGAGAAGAATTTATCTCTCCTCGTCATTATCCACCTCTCCATTCTCTCCTGTAATTTCTTCCTCTGAACTCGAATCTTCTTCACCATCTATTTCCTCCTTCCGTTTCAAAAAAGCGATATAAGACCTGACCGTATCAGGCGATACTTTCATCTCCTCCGCTATCTGCTGATACGCACGCATCTTCGTCATCCCCTTCTGAATCAACTGATTGAACCGCATGGTCGCCTGGATTGCTTTTTCCTCTGCCCTTTTCTGTGCAATATGTTCATCCTTCGGGTCTTTCTTATGTTCCTCTATCCAACGAAGGATAGCGTTACGCTGTTCTTCACGGTCAGCGCCTTTCTCCGTCTGAATATCAGACAGCAAATCACGGATGCTCACATCAAACTTCAAAGAAGTAATATCCTCTGTGATGAACGAGAGATTACAGTCAGGAATATTTGAAATCATCCTGTTCATACGCAGACCCCCTGGTTTATTCAGGATAGCAATCATCGAGGTCAACTCGACCTTCCGATACTGTTCACTCATCCAAGACTGAAGGATAGGAGGCACATCACGAGCCATATCGTGAGTAATCATTATCAATCGACCACCAAGTTTCCCTATAAATCGTCCCAGGTTCTCGAAGTCCACGTTCTCTGTCGATAAGGCACGTTTTTTACCTACGAACGTCCCTGTCTCATCAAGAATGCATACCCACCCATTATACGTTGCCATCTGTTTCACAAGTTCAGAGAGCGTGTTACAGAGATGAATCTGTTCCATGTCTTCTTTGACTACGATGTTCGATAGGATATGAAATTGTGTATCAGCGATGAACAATTCAATGAAATTAACTGCAAGTGATGTCTTCCCTGTCCGTGGCAATCCATGAATACAACCATAAGTCCCACCTTTCCTGAAATTCTGAAGAAGCACTGATGGAAACCGCATATCCCAGAAAGTGTTTTCACTGGGTATTGAAGGTGATGCTCCTCCAAGTAAAAGTCTTGATGTAGGGTCCAATCTTTCACGCATGAATGCAAACTCTCGCACTGAATCCGCTTTGAAGTTCTTCCGTTCCTTTTCATTGAGGAATGTCTCGTAGTTCGATTGCTTTAAATCCAACAGTTCCGTCCAGGAGATAATCACATCCTCATTGACAAAGAATTGCCCCATCAACTCATAGCACTGCTGAACCGTAATCTGTTGCTGAGACATCATTGTAAGATATGCTTTGTTTAATTGTCCGGCTGCCGACCTTTTCATGCGGAAGGTATGGTTCCCCCAGATACCAATTACGATACCTGGGGGAAACCAAAGACGGTCAAATCTTCATCCATTGACCATACCACCTCCTTCATTCGCAGTTGACTGCTTATATTCTTCTGGGAAATTCAATCTTGCGTCCCTAATGTGAATTGTTAAAGCAGGGGTTTTATCATACACTCTATGCTGTACCTTAGAAAAAGACATACCATCTCTGTCTTTTCTCCAGTGTATATTGTTTCTTTTGTACCATTCTTTCAGAACGCTATTTTTACCTGATTTCCCTCTCTTATAATCTTCAACCAGAGCAACAACATCCCATTCTGCGTTAATAGATGGCACTGCTCCATATTTTTTGTTCATATCTTCTATTGCATTAAGCAGTATCTTTTTCTCAATCAGATGCCCATCAATTCTAATATAACTGCTATGTAACCAATCTTTTTGATATAATTCCTTTTCATTTTCAATTTTATACAAACAACCTACTGTCTCTAAGGCACATCTCCATATCTGTTGTTCAAGAGTCAAAAACGGGAACTTCTTATTTTTTACTTCGATAAATTCTATATCGGTCATTGTTCCCCAATCTTTATTTACTTTAAATATCAAAAAATCAGGAGGACCACAATGAACAACAGTATAACCCAATGCTTCATATCTTTTCCTGACTATATCTTCAGTTCCGTTCACTGTTATCACCGTATCAACCACAATATGACATACATGATGCCGAACCCGATGATGAACCCTGCAATGAACCAGGAGATGATACGCACCCTGGCGAAGTTCATCCAGACGAATCCTTTCATGGCAGACATTCTCTCAAGGTTTCCTTCGCCTCAATCATTCCCCAGAACAATTTCCAGAATGTGTCCTGTTGTTCTTTCGTCATGTAAGTCTTGATGTCATCAAGTTTCATCACCACGTATTTTAGTTCAAGATTCGTCTCGTCTTTCATTTGTCTCCATCCTATTTTTCAATGCTTTTACTGCTGAATCAATAGATTCAAATCTTCCAACACAGATTATTTTTTCTCCTTTTTTCCTTATTTGAACCATCCATTTATTTCTGTTTTTATCCCACCATATTCCAGGAATACCGCTTGTTGAAGGAAGTCTTTTTAAATTATTAATTCGTCCATCATCATTCATGTGACAAGACCGACATAACCATTCAAAATCATTGATGTCTCTTTTGTATTCTCCTGAAATATTTGCTACATCGTATGGAGGGGTTTTATTGCATCTTTCACATAAGTCTACTTTTGGTTTATGTTCTCTAATCCATTGATGTAGTGAAGTAAATCCAACATCATCTGCTTTCCATTGAGGATTCCTATCACCATGTTTGCATATTGGTTGATTACAAATTGGGCAATGTTTCACATGGACCAACTGCTCATCTGCCTGTTTCTCCCAATCAAGCATGACATCTTTTTTCATTGTTTCAATCTCTTTCATAATACTCTCCCAACAACTCACGTTTTCAATCCCAATCCAACCAGAAAATGAATAATCGAGTTCACGATAGAGAAGAACGTGTTCACAATCCAAGCGAACGCACCAGGAATAAGGATACAACAAGCAATCACAATCCCCACGATAACCCACAGGATTCTGCTCATAGGTGATGCCTCTTTAGAAACTCGTTCCCATCATAGACCATCTGCTTCTGCTCCTTCAACGGTGTCCATATCCCACGATAAAAAATATCAATGCAGATGCAGGTGACAGCGATGTAAATCAAATCATAGATTCCCGTTATAACAACCATGATAAAGGCGGTTACAGACCCGCAGATGACCAGCAACAGACCATAATCCTTCTTCATATTTTCCCTCATGTCTTTAGATACTGTTTCCCGTTCCTGAAAATCCAGACAATGAATAATATCAGAGCAAAGATTGTTGCCAATGGATACGGTGATTTCAGAAACATATCGAGAATCATTCCTATCACATACCCGATGGCACAATAAATCGAGAGAGACAAAATAATCTTCTTTATCTTCTCAAAAAAAGGTATCTGCCCCTGAGCAAGTTTCACGGTCTGCATCCCTAATGCTTGGGACATATGCTGAAAAATATTCATTTTCTCTTTTTCTTCTGTAACAGGAGGGTCAGGTGTTTTCTTCACTGCTTTTTTCTTTGTTTTCGTTGCTACCTTCACCACCTGACTTGGAGTCGCCATCTGATTTACCTCTTGAACCGCATCTTTGTTTTCTCACGTTTCTTCCGACCCATCGCCTTAATGACCAGCAACGCACCAATCAAGGCGGTAGCAGGACCATAGATGTTCATATACGTCTGCACAATAGAAACTGGCATCAACCCAGGAATGAAAAAGAACACCAATGATTGAATGAAAATAAGCAACCCTATAATAAGAAGCAGTTTCCTTCCTCTTTTTTCAGGTTCAGGTGCAGGTGGTCGGTACTGTTTCGCACGATTTCTCCGTTCCAGTTCTGTTTCTTTTGTTAGCCAGTCATCAGAGGCATCTCTGATATGGATTTGTTGAGAAGGAGAGGAGGGCATCTAACTGCCCCCCTTTTTCCTTTGCAATACCTCTCGCATGTAGGTCTCTATCTCCGCAAAGAGAATAATGCTCCCTGCGAGCAGAGATACCGTTCCTACCATCGTATAGGAGTTCATCCCCCAATATACGAACAATGCGGCAAGAAATGGTATGCTCACGAGGTATGCCACATAGGTCTTTCGTCTATTCCATTGGATTTCCATATTTCTTCCTCCTTTTATGGTTCCTTGTCTAACTATAGTCATTCTCTCCCCCTGTTTGATTCACAGTCAGGGTTCTCACATTTACCATCGGTAATCATCAACCAGCCCACCATTTATATTGATTTAATTCATCATAGTCTTTATCATCAACGATTGCAACCTTCCCTTGAGTCAATGGAATTTCTTTCATTGGAATGCCTTGTCGATGACCTCGATTTTATAGTCCCAGGATAATCCCCCATAGTTCTCTGTCACGGTTTTCTGATGCCCAAGATACTCTTTGATGAGTTCATCATCCATCTGACGGTTCTTCCGCATCCAATCCTTCACACAGTTCGTGAAGAAATGCCTTGAACGATGCGTAGACCATGGAATCTCTGCATCCTCGTAGATTTTGTTCACATTACGAGGGACAAATACCTTTGTCTTGTCACCTTTGTGCCTTTTGAGCACGTAAACCTGGGACTTATCAATGTAACTTATGAGAAGTTGATATAATGATGTGTTGATTGGGATTTCACGCTGTCGCATCTCGAAATTCCGTTGTTTGTGCTTTCCCCGACCTTGTTTATACCCTCTACGGACTTTTTTAGCGACCTCAATCCATATTCCACGTTTGTTCATGCGGTCAATATCAGTGACTTTGATATTCACAAGTTCAAGTCGAGAGACACCCAATTCACATCCCATTCGCACAGCAACGAGGGCATCGAGATTCTTTTCTTCGGTCAATCGTGCTAATGTTTGATGGTATTCTTCACGGGTCGGGATATGCGTCCTTTTCTGCATCACCGTTCACAACTAAATAGGAATGTGAACAGTATTCTTATATTTTTCTGTTTTGTCAACAGGAAAGGATTTTCCCATTCAACAGAAGCATTTATAGTTTCCTATAAAGAAAGTGAATAATCATTGATACCTAAAAATACTTAAAAATACCTGCAAATACTTCAAAACGCAGTATGTTTCCCCAGTTCATGCTAATTGTTTGCAATTCACTGTCTTACAACTTGTCTTACACATCAAAAAAATATTGTCTTACATTTTGTCTTACAAAGAGGAATGGGCAGGGTAGAGGGAAAATGGGTAAAGGCGAGAAGCAACATTAAACTCACCTTTTTGGCATTTGGATTTTAACTCCACCCCGCCATATCATAATTTCTGTCCACAGATGGGGCAATATTTCCAATTCGGATGCGCTTTCATACAATACCAATGATTCAATTCATTGCACATTGTTACAGCCTTGCCATCGCACTTGTATATTCTACTTCAGTTATCTCCCCACGAGCAAACCGGTCCATCAGAATCCTCTCTGCTTCCTCACGAGGGGTTTCTTTCGGTTCTTCCACTATCAGTGGAGAAGAATCCCCTCCGAACTCTCCAAATCTGCTTAAAGTCATCATGACACCACCAAGCATCGCAAGGATAATCACCAGTGGAATAAACTGAATCAG
>Ga0209777_10001495_pt1 | contig 33469 bp, 32 predicted proteins | sample FrelakmetHBP12HB_FD_187147 | JGI IMG/M metagenome (GOLD analysis project Ga0209777, IMG submission 187147) | Freshwater lake sediment microbial communities from the University of Notre Dame, USA, for methane emissions studies -HBP12 HB (SPAdes)... | ecosystem: Environmental > Aquatic >... | reverse complement strand
TACACCAACCCCAACTAGAGCACCCACAGCAACACCAACACCTACACCAACCCCAACTAGAGCACCCACAGCAACACCAACACCTACACCAACCCCAACTAGAGCACCCACAGCAACACCAACACCAACGCCACAGCCAACAACTCCTCCTAACGGAAACAACCTAGCTATTTTAGGTTCTAATTGGTGTAGCTTCTCAAATATAGTTTGGGACACATCAATTAAACGCAATGAGGCTGGTAGCATTCGTTTAGACCCTGTTGATTCAAGCGGTAACGCTGGAAGGCAAGCATACGATTCTAACCCTGATAGAGTTTATCCTGTTCATCCAGGGGACCACGTTTATGTCTCTTGTTATATTCGGGTTGGTGCAAGTTCAGTTGGCGATGCCAGTCCATATTCAGGTGCAAGAATGGGGTTGGATATTAGAAGTTGGCAGCCTGGAGTGGGAAGATATTTATTAGTAACGTTAGAGTCGTCAGTTTTTCAAGATAATTACCCAAGTTCCAGTTTAGATACTACTCAAGGCATCCAAAATAATTATGTGAATTGGGGAAGTACAGGTGCAACATGGGTTCAGCGAACTTTTGATTTTGTGATTCCTTCCCATTATTATAGCAAGGATTGGTACACTGGAAACTCTATTTCGCCAGTTCAAATAAATGAGGTAGCTCTTTGGTTCCAAATATGGGGAGTTCAACCAAATGAAGATGTTTCTGAAAGGGGTATAGCTTGGTTTGCTGATGCTCAATTATACATTAATCCCTAAAATACTATGAAAACCATTTTCTTTTCTTTTTTGTTTGCTTTGCATAGCTTCTTATGTTTAATGCTGAATGCTGACGGTATTTTTTCTTGGCACTTCGGGCAAACAGTATATCCTGGGTGAGTAGGTATAAGCAAATCTGTTGTAGTCATTTTTATCTCCAAAAGAAAAACATCTCATAATGCTGTTTATAGGTAGTTTATTTTCGAACATATTGTTTTTACCACAAATTATAAATACTGAGTATAACATAGTATAACCAAGTAAACCAAACAGTTAAACGATTAACTGAATATTTAGGAAGGTATGAAAGTAATGATAAAAGCAGAATCAACCACCAGAACAGAACTGCAAAAAGTGGCTGGTGAGGTTCAAGCTGTTCGAGGCGGTAATGTTTCTCTTTCAGAAGCTATAGACTTTTTAATTCAGTTCTATCGAGAACATAAAAAGGAGGCTTAAGCATGGCAAACATTAAAGTTTCTGGGAAATTAAAAAGAGGCGATAAAGTAAAAATCCATAACACAACCTCAGAAGGAAAAGAGTTTCTCGAAGGCACCGCTACCTTAGAACAAAAATTATTACCTGAGAAATTCCAAGAATACTGGAGAGTACGCTTTGATGATGGAACAGGCGTTATGCGGTGGGTTAGAGCTGAAGATTTAGTGGAGGCAAAGAAAAAGTGATAAAACTTGGTTATGAAGTTGGTTCGGGTCAAGAAGTCAACATAAATCTTTCTCGCTTGATCGCTACTGGAATTACTCAGTTAAGCGGCAAAACTACATCTGAAGAGGCCTTGATTGAAAGAAGTGGCAAACAAGCTATAGTTTTCAAGACTAAGATTGGTTAGAAACAGGTTTCGGAAGTTTTCCGTATATAGAAAGAACAAATGGTCATGCTTATTGCAATAATTCCGTATCTTTAGTGCGAGACATAAACAGTTCAAGGTTAAACTGCAAAAGGTTGGTTTGCAAGAACTGAATTATATATGAATTCTTAGGTCATAAGAAAAGTAGTTCGGTCAATTTTTCCCTTTTTTGAAACATAACAATCATTTTTTAGTCTTCTTTATGAGATGTGAAGCAATAGGAAAAACTTCTCGATTGAACGCAGTATTGTCACAATTGAATAAAACTATGGCGATTTCGAGTATGAAACTAATAACTATCCTTTTAAAATGTCTAAATAACCCTAAATATCCAGTTTTTTTCCTATTGACGATTTTGTCATTTTCGCGGCCTTTTATTGAATCTTACCCGAGCGTCTGTATTCCTAATTTTAATACCTATTTTAAGTGTACTGGGAACTTTTTTAAAGATGCACCTTTTTTATTTGTTCCTTAATCTCACGTCGAATCTGAACATATTCCTCTAGAAAAGAAGATGCAAAATTCACCTATTGCGTTTTTTTCCTGCTTTGAGGGTAGCGCATATCTAACAGTTTTTCCAATATCTTTAACGGTATTTCTATAAGTTTTGAGATTAAGCCCAAACTGGAAAACATTGTTCTAAGGTTTTTGATGTCTATTTGGTTGATTGCTCCAACTATCGGAGCAGAAATTAGGTAGACAACCAGAAAAATAATTGACCCCAAAACTAACTGAACCCAAAAGGCAGCGGTAAAAAAGATGAAGAACGCATAAACCGTTAATGCTGCAAGAGCGGCTGCGAAAAAAATTTTCGCAGAAGAAAGAAAGTCAGTTTTGACACCATAACGTTTCCATGAAAAATAAAGTCCTATAAACATAATTGGAAAACCTGAGACTTGGGTCCCGATTATTAATCCTAATATTCCGAGTGGGGGAATTAGGATAAAGGCGAGAGGAATAGATACACCAAAACCCAGCAAATTCATGTACATTAAAAGTTTCGTTTCTCCTACTGCGGGTAAGAGGGCATTCATGCTCCGCCAACCGATAAGCACAAAGAAGTTATAAATACTGCTTACAGCTAGAAAAAATGGAGCATCGGGCCATTTGTTTCCGTAAAGAGTGCCAATAAGTGGTTTTGAAAGCACAATTAGTGCTAACGTGGCAGGGATGACAATTAGAACTGTATACTTGACAGAAGTGGAGAAAAGATTTTTGAGAAGATTTTTCTCTTTTTGTGGATCAATCTTTGAGAATGCTGGGAATAGAACTGTGGAAATTGGAATAATAAGAAGAGTTAATAGAGAACTGAAATTACCTGCGATTTTGAAATCTCCTATCAGTGTGTTGCTGACATAGTGAGCCATTAGAAAAGAGTAAATCGGAGACGACAATCCGCCTAAGATGCCGCCTATTGATAGAGGTATTCCATACTTTAGTAATGGCTTTAGTGTTTTATACATGCTCGACTTGTTTGTTGTGGAGTGGGGTAGTTTTCTGTAAATTGATGAATAAAGTGCAACCAATGAAAATGCCGAACTAGCCACCGAAGACAGAGTATAGCCAATTACGGCACCCATTGCTCCATACCCAAAATAGACTAGTAGTGGCGATACCAAACTAAATGTTATTGCTGTAACAACGGCCGAGTAACTACTGAGCTTCATCCGCTCAAAACCTACAAATATGCTACCAGTTGCCGTGTTTATGGCTGTCATAAGAATAGTTGTAGACGAGACGACGATCAAGAATGCTGATTCGGGCTTGCCAAAAACCGTATATGCTATAAAGTTAGCCAACAATATTGAGACTATTGTCAATGCTGCGCCGGTTGCAATTTCGAATACTAGTCCAGCAATTATTATTTTCCGCTGTTGTCCCGCCTCGTTTGTACTCCTATATTTAGCGCAATACCTTGTAAGAGCTGTACTTACTCCCCAATCTTGAAATAAGAGAAATGTTGTTGCAGGGACCAAGGCAACGGCATATAATCCATAGTCTCCTTCGCTGATGAATAGCCCAATTATTATTGTTCCGACCGCCAGTATAACTGTTGAAAACGATCTGCCTAGAAACAATTGCAGACTACCAACAGCTGAAGTTTTACCAATTTCAGTTGCTTTCTCCATAATTTCGCCTCATAATCTACGCAGATAAAATTCATCTTTTTGCTTTCGACATGGTTTCTTATGTTTTTTACTTAAAAAAAGCAAGTTCACTTAAAAAGGTTATTGCACTTTATTCTCTATCAATTGGAGCAAAAGAATTCAAATATTCAGAGAAAAGTTAATACTGCAATTTCGTTCGAAATCCCACTTGTTGATTCATTTTCTTGGATGGTTACTGAAAAAAGAGGGTGTGCGCGCTCTGATAATCTTATTCTTTCTTGCGCTCTTTGGGATAACACTACGTGTTGAGTTAAGACATAATGCAATGTCCTTGACCCTTTTTTTATCCACATCAGCAAATCGACTTTGTAGCAATTTATATTACTTTGTCTTGCCTAGCCTTTAGTTTAACGAAAATTAGTTTGCCAAATCTTGCGCTTCCAAAAATAGGCTTAAAGAGCTTCATAAAATCTAACCAGTTACCCAAAAGGGCAAACCAGCATATGGGAACATTATTGGGCGTTTTATTACTCGCCAAAGTTTTTAATTATAGCTCAAGCTATATGCGTGTAAGACCGCTATTTGATAGAGTTCCCTACAACAAAAAATAAGTTTATTGGAGTTTATGTTCATACCTTTTGCCTTCTATCAAGCCAATTAGCTGAACAAGGCAAAATGCTGGGTAATAATATAGTACAAATGGGTCCTTTGTTCTCTTCAGGAGGCTAATGGATTTTGAAGGAGACTTTACAAATCTGTACATAAACGCTTTTGTGTTGATCTCGGGGGGTAAAGGAAGTTTGTTTAAAGTAAATATTTCTCTAAAAGCTCCTGCATACCATCTTTGACATTTCAGTTCATGCATATAGCTATTTGATTTCAGATGAACTGAGATAACGTTATAATTAACTGCCCAGAGATATTTTTTGTTTTCCACCACTTTAAGAGACATGCTGGAATCTTGACCACAATTGCTTTCCATGTAATCAAAGCCGCCTACGCTTTTGACGAAGTTAGTTCTATAAACGGTATTGTCTAGAGTTTTGCCATGAGTAGTAATCCTTAATGATTCCTTTGATAATTTTGAAAGGTAGGTAATCATATCATTATGTCCTGCAAGCTTTATTTTTCTTACGGCTGAAGGTCTATTTGGAAACCTCATACCCGATGCTATTACAACATTTTCTTTGAATATTAGTGGATATACTTCATTGAACCATTTACTTGACAACAAGAGATCTTGCTCAAATGAACAGAATATTGATGTTTCGACATGTTTAAAAGCGGTGTTCGCAGCATCACTTATTCCATTGCCCTCATTATCAAAAACAATCCAACCGTGATTAAGTCCTATTAATCTAGTAGAATCTGTGCTGTGATCATCAATCATTATTTTTTTGTTTACAGCTTTTCTTGGGATTACTCTATCTATTTGTGTTAGAACAACTTCAAGAGTTGATTCCCCATTTTTCGTCCACATTACAAGGTCTATCAATAAACCACCTGGTTACTTGTTTAGGTCCACAACAAGTCAATGGTTGTGAGTTACTCTTTCCGCTCTCTTTAGGAAAGGGAAGTTTTTAGTTTGCTAAAATTGAGAAGAGCTTTTAATAAAAGTATATGCTTTCTTAAGTAGAAAATCATGATTTGTTTTTATATCTCATTAAACTCTTTTGATGTTATTTCTATCTTTACTCTACGAAATTTAATTGACGTATGATAGCGAGTCTTTGTTTATTCTTTCAAAGTGATTTTTAGGAAATCTTGAAAGTATGGTAAGTAAGATACTAAAAAGTCAGCATTCAACCATTTTTTACCGACTCTGTTGGACCGAAGATATGGAAATGCAAGTGCGCGTGCAAAACCTTTGTATCCAAAACGTCTGTAAGCTTCTAACGGGTTTGACACCCATGAACTAACTGCAATGGTAACCCCTAAGATTCCAACAATTTGATAGAATTTGAGCCTGGAGTGAATATCGCCGTGAAAGGTCTTCGAATATTCTGAGACAAAGCGTTCAGCAGCTTTCTCTCCCGAGTTTGGGTTTTTAACATCATACATAAGCTTAACCATGTGATACGCATAACCAACATCAAACGCGGGATCACCTATTTTTACCCCTTCCCAATCTATTACTTCCAATTTATTATCAATCGTTATTAAGGTGTGACCGGGGTGGTATTCACCGTGAATCAAACAATATTGGGGACATTTGTTATCTGCGAGACTCGACTCAAGCCAACTAATTGCATAATCAAAATCTTTTTTAAGGCTTCGATAATGCCTACTTTCATTTAGAAAGTACTTCAAGCAAATTAAATAATCCCTAGCGAATGCTGAATCATTTTTTGGAAATTTAAGAGATTTTATTTCGAGTTTATCCACTTCCAAATTATGGAGGCGCGCGAGAGTAGAAGCGAAACTATCCAATTTGTTAATGCTTTCCTGAGTAACTTCTTCTTTACGCATTATTACAAACGGATAACCAAGAAAAAATGAATCACACTCGCAGAGATATACGTGGGGCACAGGAAAACCTGCTTGCTCAAGACTTCTTAGCGCCTGAAATTCTCTAACGTATGGTCTAACGTCTTCTTCTGGGTGACAGATTTTAAACCACAAACCAATATTCTCGCTATAAGCTTTTAAGACAAGACCAAAACTTTGCTCAAATCCTTTCTTCGTAAATGTCAAAAGGAAGGAATACGTTTTGTTATTAATTCCTCCTGAAAGTTTTTTGATATTCGAAACTCTAACGTTGCCAGCACCCTCGGGCAGTAAGCTAAAACCGCCATAACGCGATGTTAACTGTAAATAGTTTTCGAGCCTTTTTGAGCCCAACATTTTTTCCGACAATCCAAAACAACTCTTTGCCATACTTTTTTGTTTAAAAGTTTGAAAAGACCAATTTATTATTCTTTTGTTATTCTCTTCAAATCGCGGATTTATCTCTCTCGTAGAGAAAAAAGACGTGTAACTCATGAAGTACTTTTTTATCTTTATCGATAACCCATTTTGGTTTCTCTTATAAATCTTGCTGGATTTCCTGCCACAATGCTGTTAGGAGGAACGGACTTAGAAACCACTGATCCTGCACCTACTATAGCGTTATCCCCTATTGTTACACCTTCAAGTATCATGGCTCTGAAACCGATCCAAACATGTCGTCCAATTCTTACAGGTCTCTCTTGGGCGGGTTGGTCGTCGATTCCGTGAAAATCTGAGTCAAAAATCATGACTTGCCCAGCTATCATTGTATTATCGCCTATCGTTATAAGTCCTTGCGCACCTATGAAAGTTCGACCCCCTATAAGAACGTCGTTACCTATACGTATCACAGCTTGAGGCGTAAACGTACTGAGAACTACGTTTTTATCAAGATGAAGATTTCTACCGGCAGTTACCTTCCCTAAACCAGCAATTCCCAAAGACCCATCGACTCTTAGACCATCGCCTATGCTGTAAAACTTGCGTTTGTATCGGGTTCCTCTGACTTTAGATTGTAAAAGCTTATACCGGGCTATCAACTGGTATAATTTCTCTCTGGTTTTCACAGAATTCACCCTTCTAAAGGTTTTTTACTAGAGGTTTCTGTTTCATTAATATTTATCAAACCATAATCTCTTTTAGATTTTAGATTTTTATCTAGCCTAATGCAATATCTAAAATTATTTTTTTCCTCATTTTGTCCTGTTAGGGGTCACCGCTTGACGTTTTAACAAAAAATGAGCCCCGAGCTCAAAAATAAATATTATCAAATTTAAGGACAAACAAACCGCATGTTCCATACAACGTTAAAAAATATATTAATGTAAATATTAATAATTTTAATAATATGCCTAATGCATTTATACAGTCAATATGCTAAATACTAAATCCATCAACAATTATAGCAAAAGTCAAAAAAAGAGCGATCGTCTGCTAAAGACGTTTCCGTTACTTAAGCCATAAAACTGAAAAGTTGCTATTAGAAAAAAATTAAAAGAGGTCTTGATAACGATGAAGTTTCGCCATGCATTAAGCTTCGTATTAGATCATTTATTGGATCGACAATTTGCTTTTGGGTGGTATGTTTTTAGATCTGGTGTTAGCACGCAAATCAGAAAGAGAAAGCGATGGCAAATTTTACTTCAGAACAAGGTTGATGGTTGCACAGCGTTTTGCATTGTTCACTGGAATGCGCCTGACTTTCTTCTTCTTACGGTTGCACAAATAGAATTATTGTATCCTAATAGCAAAATATACATATTCGATAATTCATCAGAGCAGGTTCATCTAGCTGCAATTAAAGCTGAATTGAGGAAATTCAATAATGTGACATTGTTTGCTTTGCTAAGCCCTCCAAAATGGGCGAAGACCCTTCATTTTGACAAGTTATTTGCTTGGCAAAGCCATACAGCGGGTTTACAATTCTTGCTGAACTATTCAGCCAAACAATCAGATGAATTTGCAGTTTTCATAGATCAGGACTGCATAATATCTCAGCCTATTGATGAGCTTTTTTCCAAATTCAACAAAGATATTATTCTGATTGGAGCAAGACAATTATACAGTCCGGGTAACACTATATCTCGACTCATCCATCCTTCATTCATGATTTTGCAGCCTGTCAGGATCAATAAGCTTTTTGGTGATTCCGTTTTTTACGACAGGAGAACAGAGAAAGCAGAAGCTTTCTGTGATCCTTTTCAAGGACTCTCATTCAGAGTCTTAGAAAGAGGAGGAATGTTATACTTAGAACCCCACATGCATAGTACCATTCCGCTTCTCACGAGTTATGAATATAATGGAATCAAATATGCGTGGCATGCCTGGTATAGTTCAAGGACAATTGGGATTGGTAATGATTCATCAATTGATGGTCTGCATGTGGCATGGCTCCAAAATGTTCGTAAAATTGAGTTTGACTTCATGACACAAGTGCACAGAAATACTGCTAAAGGGCTACAAAACATTAATAATATATAATCGCTTTCTGCAATTTCTGCCTGTGTCTTTAATAATTTGCCATATTTGCGAAAAAAACAACCCATCGTCATCTTTAAAAAACTTCTTTTTTTGGAACATATTTACTAATCATTTACCCTTTGAAGGTAACAGAATACTCTATAAAAAAAATGAAAAGTCGATGAACATTTTATCCTCAATTAACCAGATAACGGTCTCAAGTATCCGGGTTTTTTGCGAACCTTTTTTGCGCCAGAAATGAAGCCTTTGTATAAGGCAAACCGAATTAATGGAATAATATAAATCAATTGAGCATCATCCAGCCTAAGTGCGAAGCTCAAGGCAGTCTTAGGGCTAAAGATAAACCTATTCAGGAAGTCTCTAGCAACCGCATGCTTGCCGAAAAGGTAAGGAAGCAAAAAAGGATATTGCGCGCCGTACCACTGGAAATGTCGCAGCTCATCACATAACCCCTTTCGCAAATGCAAAGACCTGACACTATATTCAACCTTCCATTTAAAGCCTGAATCATAGAGACGTTTAGCTAGCACATTGTCCACGCAAGCGTCCAAAGTTATTCGAGGAAAACCTCCAATCTTCCTGATAATGTCAGTTTTGTATATTGTATTGTCAAGAGTTTTAGCAAAATGAAAGAAATCTCCATCCTCTAAATCTCTTGAATAAGTTTCTAGGTCATATTCCAAAAGTTTACGTAGTGCCAGAGGCTGACTAGGAAATCTTGAACCAGAAGCTACAGCCGTATCTTTTCCAATCAAGAGATTCGGAACGTTAGGCCACCAATAAGGGGAAAGTAAAATATCCTGTTCAAAGCTTACGAAAACCTCAGATTCTACAAGCTTTAAAGCCGTATTGGCCCCATCGCTAATCCCTTTACCATCATTGTAATGAACTATCCAACCATGTCCACGTGCTATCTTTGCTGTATCATCAGAGCTTCTATCATCAACTATAATCTTGTTTGCAATTGCCGACTTCGGAATAACGCGTTCTATCTGAAGCAAGACAAAAGGTAATGTTCTAGCGCCATTCTTTGTCCACATCACTAAATCGATCTTATCGTTAATCACCCTGCGTCAACCCGCCTTTTCAAATCTTAATTTTAAGAAACAAGATGTTCTTACGCTGATAGATATTAATAACCGCTAAGGGATAAAAAGTAATAACTTTGTTTTTGGAAAAATATTTCTTAAAATCTTCTTCGCATTTTATTATAGTGATGCAGATCCACTTTCATAGAAAATGTGATTTCAAAGAAGAGTTGATCATTGTTGACTTCTGACTTCGTCTAGAAGATTTACGTAATTGATAGTCATCTGTTCTAGACTGAATTTTTCTTCGGCGAGCTTTCTTGCATTACGTCCCATCTTTGTAGCAAGCTCCTCATCGAGGAGCAGTGTCCTAACATGTGATGTTAGTTGCTCAATATTTCCCCATTCAGCGAGTAGACCATTTTTACCGTGGATTATACCTTCGCTGTTTGCACCAACATCGTATGCGATAACTGGTTTTCCTGTAGCCATTGCTTGTATAACCGAGTAACTCATTGCTTCTGGCCACAAAGATGGCAATAGAAGCAAATAACTGGATTTGAAAATCTCTTGCAATTCTTGGTCGTTCCTAACATAACCCAGGGTTTCAAAGGTGTCGCCGGTTAACTCCGTTTGACCGACCCAAAGAAATCGGACATCTGGGAACTCTGGCTTAAGATTTTCCGAAAGCTCCACGAAATGGTAGACACCTTTTTGCCTATTTATTTGGTTAGAAAGAAAAAGGATTGTTTTTTGTTTTTTAAAGTAGAACGTTGGCTTGATGACATTCAAATCAACTCCGTTGTATATCACGTGAACCTTACTAGTATCGTAATTAAACTTCGCCATCATTGTTTTCAGAAATTGACTGTCGCTGACTATCGCCGAAGCATGATTAAGTTTTGATCTAATATTATTAATTTTCATCATTGATAGTTGCGTAAAAGGTAAACATGCGATAGACGGCACGGCGGCAGGTATTTCCCCGATAAACTTTGCCCGCTTTGCCAGGCACAGACCACAACTCTTGCTTGGGCCATCGCACGGAGACTCGGTGATTTCATTAAAAAGGCAACTAAGATTGCAGACAGGCCAGAGAATCTGAGCTTGAGGGACAGTTGGTATTCCTGATAATACACCGGCCCAGAAAGCCGAGAGATCAAAATCATACCAGGTCATAACGACATCTGGTTTGATTTTCTCTATGTGTCGTCTGTATAAATCAACGATTCTAGGATTGATTGTAGATTGTGCAGTCCAAGGTTTCGCAATGCTCCATTTCCGCGGTCGTTCACGCGGCAAGAAACATTTTAAGATATTCATACCATGTGATGAGAGTAATTGAGCCACTAGCCGGGCAGCCCGAGGCTCACCGCCAGGCCAAGATGGGTCTAATATAATACCGATGAAAAGAACCTTCATTTTCTAGCCCGTTCCATGATAACCCTTTTTTGGCAAAATTTCCATCCTATTATATTGGGACGACTAACTGACAAGTTTCAATTCGTGGAAATCGGATGACGATCAAAATTTGTTGTTTTCTAAACCTCACCACAAAACTTTTTTCCTATTTTAACGTGGACCCCGCTTTTAATGTCCGAATTATCTTTTGAAACTCTCTATCAGTCATGAAAGGAAACATTGGAAGCGAAAGTATTTTTGAATATAATTCTTCTGCGCACGGAAAATCTCCTCGTCGGTATTTTGTTGTCTTTCGATAGTAGGAAAACAAGTGTAAAGGGGGATAATGCACTCCAGTGGTTATGCCTTCTTTTTTCAGAAAAAGATAGAGTTTGTCTCTGTTTAAGGGATATTGTTTTTCAATTTTTACTTCTAATAAATGAAAAACTCCTTGCTTATAATTATCAGATTCTGGATCGTGAAGCATTTCAATTCCGTCGATCTTTTCCAACTCTTCTTTGTATCGTTTTGCTATTTCCCGTCTGGATTCTATAATAAGGTCAAGTTTTTCCATCTGTTTTAGTCCGATTGCCGCTTCAATTTCACTCATTCTAAAATTGAAACCTAAATTAGTAACGTCATAACGCCAATGTGCGAACTTCTCCTTAGGAGTTTTGCTTTGTCCATGATTTCTCATAAGAATAGCGTCTTTTTCTACTTCTGCGCTATTTGTAACAAGCATTCCTCCTTCTCCTGTCGTTATATTTTTCGTTGCATAAAAACTGAAACACCCAGCATCGCCAAAACCGCCAACCTTTTTGTCCCCAAACTTTGCACCTACAGACTGGGCGCAGTCTTCCACCATTCTAATGTCATATTCCTTAACCAATCGGCAAATCTGCTTCATGTTGCATGAGAACCCATAAAGATGTACAGGTATAATGCATCGGATTTTATTGTCGGTTTTGAGAAGGGTTTCCAATTTTGTTACGTCAATTTCGCCGTCCTCTGCTGAGTCGCAAAACAAGACTTCAGCTCCTAACAATCGAACCACGTTCGCAGTCGCAACGAAAGTATTTACTGGAACCACTACTGAAGTACCAGGCTTAATTCCAACGCCTTTTAAAGCTAAGTATAACGCTGAAGTACAAGAATCAGTAGCCAAACCATATTTGGTTCCTGTGTATTCAGCAAAAACCTTTTCAAACTCTATTGTTTTGGGACCCATAGTCAGCCACCCAGATTCGAGAACTTCTCGAATTGCCTCAAGTACCTCCGCGCCAACCGTATTTTGAGGCTTGTACAGCGGAATCAGGTCTGGCAAATTCTAAAACCTCGGTCAACAATTATCTTCAAGTTCATGTCTTACAGCTCTTATTTGTAACTTCCAACGTATACAATTCAAGTTAACTTGATAATATCCTAAGTTAATTTGGAAGATGAATTAATTCTTTCTTGCTTTTTTAATTTACACCTAACAACACTTGCAAGTAGGTTTCTAATCTGAATTTTTTAGGCAACAATTCACTCGCCCTAACTTAACAAAAACAAATCTCAATTATAAGAAACATGTTATACAGCGAACTCTTTTAAGACGCGTTTTTCCGCGCCTTAAGTCCCACTACGACTTCGAAATCTCGATCACAATAATTAAGTTCACTGGATTTTAGTTCTCTAGCCGATATTCCATGCATAACACAAATTGCAGCAAGTACATTGCCATATGTCTTTACTTCAATATTTTCTGGCAAAAACACTTCTTCAAAAAGAAGACGTAAAGAGAGAGAAGTAAAATGCCAATATTCTCCCCATTTGTCCATGTTGCCTCTACTAATTCTATTAATTCCATTATTCGTGACTAACAAAACTCCACCAGGTTTAAGGATACGATGAAGAGTTCGAATGGCTGCCTTTACATCATAAATATGCTGAAGAGTATGAGTAAAAATTATGCAATCAAATGAATTCGATGGAATCTTATCAGCAGAAGAATTAGTCAAATCTGCAACAATTGTGGCCTTAGGATTATCCGGCCAAACATGTAAAATGTCACTTTTTAAAACCTTATTTCCACCAAATTTTTTCGTGCAAGTGTTATCCTCAATTTCTAAAACACGGCCCTTAATGTCATCGCTATGTTGACTAAGAAACTCGTAAATGTAATATCGTACTACAGCTATCCCTCTGGAGGCTGAATGCCGACTTATCGGTTCTAATCGTCTCAATTCGCCAAACCTAACCCACCCTACCGGTGGAAATTTCCAAATATTCAGCTTACAATAAGCTTTAATAACAAATTCCCAAAGGCTCTTCTTCACTGGAGAATTTCCCCTACTATACCAAGCTTCCATGGAATTTTAACTTTCAATAAGTTTTAAGAATTTGGTTGAAGCAAGGATCAATATCGTTATTATTCAAGAATAGTATCTACTCTTTTTGTCCTAAGAGGGCTATTTGTTGTTATTGAGGAGATTGCCCATTTGTGTATATTGTTGCGTTTTTCTTGGCTCTTTCGTTCACATCTTCCACCGCTCCCAGGATGATTGAATTTGGCGTCGAGTTTCTCAATTCTGCGGTGTCTTTGGGCAAACAATATCCGCCATACGGCGCTCGATTCGGATAAGCGTACTCCGAACCACATCGTTTATCGAATCTCAAGATCTCCATCACTTTCTTTTTCATCGGCTCCGTGAATTTTGCAAGTTCTTTCGATCTCATTCACAAAAGAAATTTTAGTTGCAGCAAAAGCGTTCATTGCTAGCTTAGTAATCTCGGTTGTTTTGTCATCTGCAATGTGAAATCTTTCAAAAGGGACCCAGTTAAGCACTCGTCTATATTCATCTATGTCTTGTTCAAGTCCTGAGCACAACAAACAAGGGGGGGATTAACCATCTCTTCTTTGGCTGTTTTTTCGTGAGCAAATTCCGGGTTATAAAGAATTCTTAGATTATACTCCTTTGCTTTTCTGAGATAACCGACTGGCAATGTGCTCTTTATGACAACGAGCCCCTTGTAGTTATTTGCTTCAAGTTTTGCAGGTATTCTGTCAATAAAGAGACGTTCAATCTGCCTTCGCTGCCAAGCGGAGTAGGTAAGGCCAAGAAGACAACATCAGCTTCGAAAATTTCGCTCAATTTATTGATGCTTTTTTCAGGGTCAACATCGTAACCCTTCACATCTGGATGAAAATCTTTTAAGACTTTGTATATTGATCCACCAACAACACCTAAACCAATAACCCCAATTTTCATGCCTCTTCCTCCTGTTTTTATCATTCTTGTGGGACACATAGGATTTATATTTTATAAGTGGAATGGATATATTACAATCAAGAAATATTTTTGAGTTTACTATCGAAGCCACTCAATCGTTTCTGCAGCATTGTACACCCTAAAGGCTTTCAGCTCGTTTGTACGAGTGTTAAGTTCTTCCTCGGTAAATTACTTCGTCATAAACTACTTCTATTTCCTTTGCAGCCTGTTCTATGGACTTGACGGGGCATGTTGCTTTCAAGTTGACGCAAAAGGATAGGGTTTTCAACAATTTTGAGCATCTTTCTTGCTAAATCACTCGAGTTGCCTACCTCAAAAAGCAATCCGTTTTTTATGTGTACAACAGATTCATTCAAGGCACCAATGTTGGATGCTATTACAGGCGTCTTTGTGGCAAAGGCTTCCTGAACAACTATTCCATAACCTTCGAACGTGATAGAAGGAACAATTATAACATCAATATTAGAATATGGTTCTCCAACATCTTTGAAAGCTCCCATGAATCTTATTTTGGGGTTATTTTTGCATTTTTCCAATAGGCTTTTAGCACGCGGGCTATCTAGTTTAGTACCTCCATATATTCTCAATTCAGCGTTTATATCTGCTAGTTTATTGAAGGCTTCAATCAAAATAATTAATCCTTTGCGTTCCGAAAAAGTGCCTATGTAGCCAAATCTGATTAGGTTAGAAGGCTTTTTTCTTACTTCGGTCAGGGCGGAAGCATTTGCTCCGTGACGTAGGAGAACAACTTTGCCGTCGCTTAGATCCCCATCACTAATAAATCTGTTCTCAACGAATTTTCTAATTATAGTTTCTGAAGATACAATTAGCTTGTCAGCAACCTTCAAAGATTGCTTAAAACAAATGGTTCTGTTTGCAATTTTGCTGATGCCATACGCTTGATTCACCTTCAAGATGCGACGATTAATCAGAGGGTGCAAACTAACTCGCACGTGCTTGCATGCAAAATTACACCATTCCGCTGAGAGGCACTTCCAACAATTTTTCGGGAACGGTTTGCTGCAAATCTCTCTGTCAGAATTGAGAAAATGTGTCGTCAGACAAATTGGTCAATAATCTGCTAAACTTATGACTACTCGGCAATGTTTTTTCGCAATTAGGGGAAGATCAATTGATAACCCAATTAAATGTTGAAAATGAACTATATCTGGTTTGATCACTTCGAGACATTCTTCGAACTCGATCGTTCTTATATGATAAGTCCAGTAAATCAAATTTTAGTAATCGCTTGCACCAATCCAATTTGTTTTCCTTTATTCTTAATTCGTGAATCGTGATTCTCTTATCTATATCTTTGTATGATTTGACGTAACACTAACTTGACCCCTCAAGATAATGGAGGTAAAATACGTGAACCTCATGCCTCTTTGCCATTGCTCTAGCCAGATTGCTGGTTCTCACTTCTACTCCTCCAACATTTTGAGGAGGAAAGCCATGAACAACTTGAAGTATTCTCAATTTTCACATTTCCTAATTTGTTTAGATTGGGGAATGACCAAACAATATATTTCATACGCTTTGTTTTTGGCCTTGGAATATTCCATTGGTTAAGGCGAAACGGTAATTTCAAAGCTATTATGTCCAGATATGTTATTGAGATAAATCCTTAGCAATCCCATTTTTTCTATTTCATAAAATAACTTTAAGCAGGTTCCAACTCTCACTGATTGAGATTCAAGAGACTCTTTCGATACTGGTCAGTTTCACTTTTAAAATACAGATGCCACAATCTTGGGACAAGATAAAGAGAACTCTGAATATGTATTTTAATCATTTTAGATCTGAGTGTTCTTTCGTCAATTACTGCTTTGCTCCAATATTTCAACCTGTTGCTCCATATGTATTTGAAGTTTTTCAGGATCCAAATTGATCCAGATATGCTTCCCCAAAACCCAGTAATTCTTCGATGCTGTACGATTTCCGATATTAACTCGTAAACATAAGAGCGCACAGAAAAAATGAATAAGCCTTTCGTTAAATCCAACAAGTCAAAATAAATATCAAAAATAAGGGATGCACTACCGATTACTCCATGGTAGAATTCGAAAAATTCATTAGACCCAATCTTGTTGGTTCCGCCCAGAAAGTGACGTACCTTAGAACCAGAAACTGTCACAACACGCTTACCAGCCAGCCAAGTTCTAAAAGAAAGGTAATCATCATCATAATAATAGAAATATTTTGGATCAAATAGACCTATCTGCTTCAGGAATTCTCGTTTAGCTATCATCGCAGCTCCTATTACGGACGATATCTCGAAAACCCTGGGATAATTTTCCTTGATTCTCATGTTTCCCTTGCCAATCCAGTAGCCTGATCCCGAGCGCATCCAAACATCACACTTCAGAATCCCAGCTGCTTGGATTGTTTGACCGCCCATATTAAGAACCAAGCTTGAGGCCAAACCTATTGTTCCATCATTCTCTAACGCCTCAACCAAGGTTGCCAACCATTCAGATTCCACTGAAGTGTCGTTGTTCAGAAAGACTATGTAGTCCCCTTTTGATTGCTTGAAACCGACATTGTTAGCTGGGCCATAACCCAAATTCCTATTGTTCTTTATTATTTTCAGATTTTTGTTTTTTGCGAACAATTTACTGACTAAGTCTAAGCTTTTGTCAGTAGAAGCATTGTCAACAAGAATAACTTCAAAGTTGGGATATTTTGATCCGAGAACAGCAGAAAGGCACTCGTTCAAAAAGCGTTTTCCATTAAAGTTTACGATGATTATGGAAACTAACGGTCTTTTCATAAATCATCACTCACAATTTAAAAGATTCGCGAGTTTCTCGCTACCCTGAAATATGAATAAGAATATTTTTCACATCTCAGGATGTTATCCAGAATAACTGGTTCAAGGTTTCACTGTTTCATCTAAGAAGTTTTCAAAATATCTTAACCAATATATATCGCTTAAAGCGCCCAGTTTTTGTGCGATGTAAGGCCGTGTAATAAAGGGAAATCCGAGAAATATGATTGGCCCACTAAGAAATGGAATTGAAAATAATACTTGTCGCTGATGATACGTATACGCCTTGGTGAAACTCGATAAGCCCGAACTATAATAAATGGATGGACCTAGGATTCCAACGATTTTGTAGAATTCAATTCTTCGATTAATGTCTCCGTGAAAGTTCCTATTATATTCTGAGATAAATCTTTCCGCAGCTCTCTCCGCCGAATTTGGATTTTGAGGTTCACTAAAAAATTTAATGTAGTGATAGGCATAACCAACATCGAATGCTGGATCTCCTATTTCGACCGATTCCCAATCTAACACAATCGATTTAGAGTCTTTAGTCGAGTAGACGTTAGCTGGATGATAATCGCCATGAATTAAACAGTACTGTGGACAGTATATGTTGGGTGCAGTTGAATTTAGCCATTGAATGGCGAGATCAAATTTTTTTTTAAGTCGTTTGTCATGTTTTGTTTCAAGATTCAGATAATGCTTGAAGTGAATAGGCCAACGCCTAGCGAACGCGTACTCGTCTTTAGGAGATTTTAAAACGGGTATTCCGAGCTCAGAAACTCTGAGATTATGGAGATGAGCGAGGGTTGCAGCAAAAGAATCCAAATCAGTAGTGCTTTTTTGCGCCACTTCTTCCCTTTGCATTATTACAAAGGGACAACCAAGAAAACTAGAATCACTCTCACAAAGATAGACTTCTGGGACAGGGAAACCAACACGCCTAAGACTTCTCAGAGTCTGGAATTCTCTCACGTATCTCCTGAGATCTTCATTGTGAATGTACGCTTTCAGAACGGGATCGATGTTCTGGGAGCGGTAAGTTTTCAAGACAAGATTTTTTTGTCGAGTGGTTCCTCCATCGGTAAAAGTAAGCGTCATAGAGTACACATTTTGTGACATTACTCCGCCTATATTGATGACATTTGAAACCCTTATTGTATTGGCATACTTGGGTATCAGGTTCGAAGTACTGTTGTGCGAGATGGCTCGAAGATAATCCTCAAGTTTTGAGCTAAGTGTTCTTCCCGAACGGGTACGCGCGTTGTACCGCAGCGTATTTACAATTGTTTTCCCAAACATCAAAGAATCCCAGCAAGAGCAGAAAGTGTCTTAGTTGGAGGATAAGCAATAATATCAAGATTGTTTATTGCAGTGATTCGCCATTATTTAGGCTATAGTTGGATTGCCTATCTTTAATTTGGCATATTTAGTTGGAAAAACTGGGTGAAGTGGCTATGAAGGAATTTGGGCTTGTACCCATATCCTTCTGCCCAATTAATGCTTTGTTTATAGCTTTTTTCCGCGTCCTTTAATGTTGGAAACAAAGTCCTGTTAGTTGGGGTTGGTTTGGAAGTGACTTTCAAGAGATGCATTTTCTGAAGGGTCTCGAGGTGTCTCAGTAATAAGTCAAATTTTCTAAATATTGATGCAACTTCATTAGGAGTTCTTGCAGGAAGTCTATCGAGATTTGCAGGATTAAGTTTACCTTTATTGAATTTAGGATAGTAAATTAAGTCCCACTCAAGTTGGTTTACCATTGTGCTAGGGTGAATGGTTAAGACTGAAACTTCACGTATAAGAGAAAAACGTTGAATTCGTAAGTGTTCAAGGACTCGGCCATTCCAATTATTAAGCTGTATCGTAAAGGGATAAAATGTAGTTTCACGATAGCTAATCGGTTCGATGCAGATATCAGTTGAGAAATCGCAAGTTATGCCGAGAGTTTTAAGTGCATCCAGGTGAGGCGGGGTCCAGCAGTACCCAGGAGCCCGAAATGCAACGATTTTTTTTTCGGGAAAAAGAGCCCGAAGTGCATAAATCCCACCGATTCCTTCTATTTCTCCAGTTAAAGGATTGATATGGCTAGTCTCTCGAATAAGCGATGTCTGATAGGCTTCGTAATAGCTTTCAATGTCAGTGAATTCAAAGAGAGCAGGATGAACAGAATGACTTGAAGAGTGATAGCCAATTTGATGCTCATTAAGTAAGTCTACCGTCTCTGGAAAATTAGCGAGCTTTTCGGCCATGTGTCCAGTTATGAAAAATAAGGCTTGAAGCTCATGTTTTTTCAGGAGCTCTAAGATATTATGCAAGCCTGGAACCGAGTTTTCGCTAATAAAGTCTTCCGTATCGAAGGTCAAAAAAAACCGATGCAGAGTTCTTTACCCCTTTGGAGATTCAAATTGTTTAGCTGGGATCAATTTTCGGAGAATCTCGGATCAACATATTCTCGTATTTTAAACATTCATTGTTGTAGACAGAATTTCTCAGTTTGGACGGAATTACACAAAGCGGAAAGGGTAGTCTTATTCGTATGAATTTTTCAAGCAACATTTTGGTAGAGATTTTCGCATTGCTCCAATGTTCAAGCCGATTCTTCCATACGTGCTTAAAATTTTGTAGTACCCAGACTAAGGCTTGAATATTGGCAGAAGCTTCTAGGAGGTTTTTCTTCTTCATTAAGAACATTGATTGTATTGCAACAAAAGAATAAAGAATGAACAGAGCCTTTATCAAATCCTTAAAATTGGAATATACATCAAAAATTAAACAAGTTTTGGCCCGCAAAAGGGAAAAAGTTACAGCATAGTTATTCCAATATTTTTTAGTGGTTGCTCCGCTAACGTGAAGTATTCTTGAGCTTGAAACCGTCACCACACGTTTGCCAGCGAGCCATGTCTTCAAACCCAGTAAAGTATCATCATAATTATAAGGTATTTCAGGATCAAATAATCCTATTTCCTCAAGAAACTCTTTTTTAGCAATCATTGAGCATCCCGACGCAAACGACACTTCAATCGTGGGGAGAAACTTAAAATCGCCTCTTCTTCCAGCACCTATCGGGTAAAGAAAGAGAAGATAATCACTCCAAAGTCCGCCAGCGCCTCGAAGTTTCTTGCCGTCGATCGATAATATTGTACTTCCAGCCAGTCCGATGTTTAGGTCTTTTTCCATTGCATCAACTAAGGCGGCCAACCAATAGGGATCTGCAATTGTGTCATTGTTCAAGAAAACAATGTAGTCACCTCTTGCTTGATGAAAACCAAAATTATTCCCGGCACTAAAGCCTATGTTTTTATTACTCTTGAAAATTCTCAGTCGTTTGTCATTTCCGAAGGCTTTTTCAACTATGTTCAAGCTTGAATCAGTGGATGCGTTATCTACAAATATTACCTCGAAATTTGGGTATTTTGTATTGAAAACAGAAAAAAGGCACCGCTCCAAGTAATTTTCGCCATTAAAATTCAAAATTATTACTGATGCAAAAGGAGCATTCTTCTGAACAAACAACTTTTTGGCCTCAATCAATGTTTATATCGCTATAATGGTCCTATGGTTTCTGTTTTTAGGTTTGCCTTTGTCAATTTATTCATTTAACCCCGAGTTGCCAATTTTTGGAAGGTGAAAGGAGACACTTCATTTTTAGGAAACGAACCACAATTAGACGATTTAACTACGAACAAATGTCACTAACAGATTTAGAATCTTTATGAACAAGAACACCAAGAACCTCTACTATCCTTATTATTTCGAAGTTTGCGTTAGTGAGAAGAAACCGCATTTCTTAATTTTTAAGCAATTACAAATCTGCCTTAATTTGAGGATTTTCGAATAAAAGCGATATCTAAAGTAATGATTTGTAAATGTTAGAAATGGAAGGCGCAATTGATCTAATATCGTGTTTCTTCAGTGCCTGCGAACCGTTTGATATAATCGTTGTCCGAAGGTCTTTGTTTTTCATTAGATTTATCATTGCAAAGGCTAACTGATCGATATTTCCTGGAGCCACTAGCAATCCATTTTCACCATCAGAAATTACTTCTTTCATTATTCCAATATTGGGTGCAATAACAGCAAGACCAGCGGCCCAAGCTTCAAGTGTGGCGATATAGCTCCCCCTTGTTCCAATAAAGATATCATTATTCCACAAAGAGCTTCTGACATCTGACTTCATGCCAACCAAGGTAACCGAACCAGTAAGATTAAGGTCTTGAATCAATTTATTTGCGTACTCGTAAAGTGGACCATATCCCACAATTTCAAGAGTTGCTTCAGGCATCTCCTTCTTAACCCGAGCAAAAGCTCTAATTGGAGTAATTGGGTCTTTGCCTTGACTAAGTCTAGATACCATTACAACCCTATTTCCAGAACCGATGCTACTTGAGCTTGGACGACTAAATAATTTTGCATCAACAAAATTAGGCACCAACATACCTTTTTTGCCTAGACCTAATTCCTGCAGAACGCCCAGAGTTTTCTTAGAATATGTAGTTATGACATCAGCTTGCTTGAGCACATTAAGTGTAATTGGAGACCGAATGGGCATCGAGTAAGGATCATTCATATCGATAGAGTCTCCATGAAGCGTAATTACCAATGGGCGATGAAAATGATGCCTCAACATCAATCCAATTGTAGGATAAACGGGTTGCCAAAATCCATGAACATGAAAAATGTCAACCTTGTCGATTCCGCGAATTTTGACAGCCTGTCTAAAGAGGTTCACCGTCAATAAGTCTTCCAAGATTTTGAACTTTCGATGAATCAACTTGAAAGATGCTTTTCCAAGAATACTTGAAAAGTTAGGTCCTAGTCTATGGACTTCTAAGCTGCTAATTCTTTCACTTTTAAGTATTCTATGGGCTTTCCAGAAATTGACACTACATCGGTCTGTAAGCAAAAGAAAGCGCATACTTTGATCTTGCTCATACAGAAAGTCTGACAAGTTCAATACATAACGTTCTACACCGGCTATATCAAATGGAAAGAAGATAGGCCAAATATGACAAACAATCATTAGCAGTTACCCTCAATTCTTTAGTTTAGAGCCTGGGGTGTCGAATGATTATATAAATGAACACTAATAAACATGAATTGGTTGAGTTAATAATTTTAAATTGGATTGCTCACAAAGATAAGCAAATATTTTGCCCTCTTAATTCAAAATAACTGACGTTAAATTATTATGCCGATCGATTCGGCCATGGTAGCCACCTGAAGTATTCTTGTCGATTTCGTAGATTTTGTAAAGGGATCGAGCAACTTTATCATGGCTTTAAAGAATAAAGGGAAAGCGCCCACCCGCCAGCGGGCAACTATGAGTTTATTAGATCCCAATTCGATTCTTTGACTTTTTCCATGATTGTAAGACCATCGGATAATATACCTTAGAGTTAATCTTTGAGAGCTAACCAAATGAAAAACCTTAGCGTTGGGCAAAAATAAAAGTTTAAAACTCTTTTCTGCCCTGGAAATCAGGTTTGAGTCTTCAAAGGCTAAGAGTTTACCTTTTTGTCTGCCGATATTTGGATTAAAAACTCCAACTTTCTGAAAAACCTCTTTTTTGAAAACCATGTTAGCGCCCCAAATTTCTCGTTTTTCTGAATTGCCTACCCCCACGAAATAACCGAGGTCCTTTTCATTCCACCATTTCGGGGGATTTGCCCGAAATATTGGTCTAAGCGGACCTCCTAATATTTCTCCTCCTGCCATAATCCCGTTTAAAATTTCTTCGATCCATTGTTTACTAGCCATAGCATCATCATCCATAAAAGCTACGTATTCTCCCCTCGCAATACTTATTCCATAATTTCTCGCTGCGCTTAAACCAACTTCCTTATCAAATCTTATCAGCTTAATTTTTGAGTCATTCATTTTCATCGTTAAAGGAGATTTGGAAGCGTCATCTATTATTATGATTTCAAATGGCTCCATTGATTGGTTTAGCAGGCTTTGAACTGCCCCTTTCACTTCGAGTGGTCTATTGTAGTTAACTATTACTACACTAATTCTTTTTTGCATCTACAACAGCTCCAATTATTTGTGCTCTCTTGTTATAGCTTATTAGGGTTAAATTTTCCTGGCAAGAACATATGAAGACCCAACCAAAATAAGTGCTTTGTTCAATCCGATTTTATGACCCGCTCTTTACCCAATTTTCTTGAAATACTTGATAAAATAAGCTTCTTAAGTAAGGCTTTGTTTTATTCATCTATATTAAGAAAATTCTCTCTCTTACACACATGTCCCAAAAGTTAAGGCGTTCATTTAATAATTGTATATAAATAAAGGGGAACAAAGCAAAGTCTTCCTTGGTTTTATATCTATTTTTGAAAAAACTACCAAAAATCAGCGGAGGAAAAAGAATTGTCACCAAATGCATTGGATACAGTATTCGCCAAATAAAATAATCTTTATCATGGAATTTTTTGCGAATCAAAACACGGTTTCTTACTTCATTTGCTTTCTGGACAAACTCTCGCGGTGTAACGGTTTTTTTCTGGTGATAAACTATCATGTTAGGACTGAAACCTATTCTTCCGAGCCTTTTTGCTCTCAATGCGAGATCTCTGTCCTCCATGTAAGTATATCTTTCATCGAAACCACCGATATCGTTCAAAACACTTTTTTTGTAGGCAATATTGCAGGTCGGATACTCACCGCCATTTTTGTTTTCAACAACATTGTCTGACCTTGTTGGCGCGTATTCCTTAGAGACATAGTAGGTTTTTCCTTCTACACCTATGTAATTCTTTTCCAAAAGAGAGAACAGTCCTTGTTGGATCCAGTCGGGGGATGCAACACAATCGTCATCTGTGAAAAAGATGTATTTCCCTTCTGCAAGTTCCAAGCACTTATTTCTGGTACTTGAAATCCCAAGCCGTGTTTGGTTTCTGAAATATTTTATTCTCTTGTCCTTGAATGAGGCAACAATGTGTTTGGTCTGATCATAAGGTGGATCCTCAACTACCAAAACTTCAAAGTTATTTGCAGTTTGAGTCAAAATAGATTTCAGGCATGACCCGATATGTTCTTCCGCGTTGTAAACTGATAACGCAACAGTTACGTCAGTTTTCATTTAAGTTCTCCTCTAAGCAAAGCAGTAAAGACCCGCGAAATCCAATAAGTCCCTTCCTTATAAACCTCAACCGAAGGAAAGTTGTTCATAGATCAGAGTGAGCTTTCCTCACATAGCCATTTTCAATTTGAAAGCATGCATGTATTGATATGTCGTTGGAACAGTTGGACTCGTGAACGCTTACTATAATACTATTGGTTTTTACATAGCTTGAATTGTTGAATAGGAGTTTTTGAAATGGCCAACCGAGTTGAAAACAAAATCTAAATAATCAATAGAGTAAACACCAACTCAACGTTTAGAAAGCTATAATGACTATTTAATTGAGCATAAGTAAATGACCTTTTAAACTAGAGAATATCGTCAATCGGTTTAATAAACTCAAAAGATGGCCTCATCTCTGTTGTTATATCCCTTCATAAAAAGTAGCGCTCTTTAACCATTCACGCGCATCTAGTTGTTCAGGATTTATTAATGTGAGCGCCTGCTAGATTCATTTCGCAAAATCTCTGTGGCCCGAAGCCAACAGTTCCGCGAACTTTTGTCTGATATTTTCTTTGCTGGACAACCTGCAATTGTAATGTCAGGATCCTTAAAAGATTTGTTAACGTACGAGTTTGCTCCGATGGCTATACCATTTGCAATTTCAATAGCTCCATCTATAACCACGCCCGGTCCAATATAGACGTTGTTTCCTATTATCGGAGCAGCAGCGGGCCAATGAATACTTCCAATTGAAACACACCGATCTATCCTGCAGTTTTCCCCAACAATAGCTTTTGAATGCACTATTATTGGACCTCCATGAGCAATTGACAAGCCAGGCCCAAACACGTTACGAGCTATCACAAACCCTAATTTCATGCTTAATTTTTGAAGATTATATCTTGCCTGCAAACAAACAAACTTATCTAATGGATTATTTCTGCAATTCTCCAAATATTCGACTTTGCGTAGTAACCGTTGGAATCTCCAAGTTTCATCTTGAAGATTCGGTGGGGGCAATATCCGGGGCCGCTTATGCCTAATCGCTAATGCAATTCGATCAGCCGCCAAATAGAATTCATAGTCTTCTTTGGATTTAATCACTTATTCTCAACCGATCCGATACCTTTAAAATTTGAAAGAAAAATTTCGTTTCACCCTATGTTACTGCCTTTAATAATATTATTCTTCTGCAGTTACCTCTATCGCTCTAATCTTTTGCTTAATTTCTGTTAATCAAATAAACTAGTGTTTTCTTGTAATAATATGTTTCATACTTGCACTCAGATAATAGAAAAACAGTGCTTGCTGGATAATTTCATCAAACTTCTCAAGTTTTGTTAAGTTAAATTTGCAAAACTTTCTCTAAACTTGACAATTAACGCAATTCAATTTCTCATAAAGATTTAAAGCGGATCAAATCCTAAGATGGTTTCAATTTAAAGGAGAGGTAAAAATGCAAAAATTAAAGAAAATGCAATATACGATAAACCTTGGAAAAGTCAAAAAACCAGCTGCTCTATGCATCAGCGTACTCTTCATCATAAGCATGTTATCAGTTTTATCGATAACCGCAGTTCAAGCCGCAACTTCTACTTTTGGGAACACAGTAATCACCAACAACGTGGATACAAATGATGCGAATGCTCAATCTGTTTCATATTTCCAATGCTCAACCGCTCAATCTGTTACAGACATCAAAGCCTACATCTCCGGAACATCGTCGGGAAACTGTATAGCAGCACTATACGCAGGCAACGGAAACTCAGCCGGAACACTACTAGCACAATCCAACCCTGTAAGCATAGGCACAACATTCACATGGGTAGACTTCCAACTATCAACACCCTACACCATAACCGCAGGAACCACCTACGGACTCGCCATAATGGGCAACGTACCAGTAAACGTCATGATAGTAAGCGGAACAGGCCAAAGAGACCACAACGCCGTAAGTTCCTATACAAAAGGCTTTGCAAACCCATTCGGATCCATATGGGGAACCGACAACAACGGAGCCATGAGCATATACGCAACAGGAACCAACACACCAACACCAACAGCTACACCCACACCAACACCAACAGCTACACCAACTCCGACACCTTCTGCAACACCCAAACCAACTATACCTCCCTCGTCTGCATCTTCAAATTTGGCGTCTATTCCAAGTGCTTGGTATATTGGTGATGGGAGCGGGAACTTGAGGAATGGGCACCCGTACATTTATCAGGATAGTTCAGTAGAACATACACCTGGTATTCCGTCAATAAGACTTGATTCTGATGGCTATTATTGTCGTGATGTGTATTTGCCTCAATGGACTATAAGTGCGAATCCTGGTGACCGCATTGTGTTCAAATGCTGGATAAAAACTGGTGATGCAGGAACAAATAACGGCAATCTTATCTATGGTCGAGCGCGCATCGGAATAGACCTTTTCATCCAAGAAGGTTCAAGTTGGTATGATACGGCGTGGCATCCTGATGCTACTGATGATTTTGCTCACTCAGTTCCTTATGGGCGAGATTGGACTCAAATGACTTGGGATCTAATTATTCCTGTTACTTATACAGGAAACGATTATTCAACTGGTTTACAGCATTCTGGTCTTCCAATCTCCATCGGACCTTGGCTACAAGCATTACCGTATTCAGGTGCCCCTTCAGTTTGGTTTGCTGACGCAGAACTATACATTAACCCTTAAAATCCAATCTACAAATCTTTTTTCTATTATGAAACTACAATATTGTATTCAATTGCATCTACCTTTTCGTTTCTCCTTACTTAATAGCATTACAGCCAAGCTAAACTGATGGGTTCTTCAACAAGTGCTCTAATTCATCTTAATCGTAACACTTTTGTTCTGATCAAACGCGCCATAAAGCCTGCTGGCTTTTTTGTTAAGAGCTAAAGCAGCCAAATTTGATTGGTAAAAAAGAATTTCCATACATTGCTATTATTATTTTTCTCACTGGTTGCTCCTCTAAAATCTTCTGAAGATATACTTCTGAAAGATAGGTAAAATGACCTTTGCAAATAGATTTAGGGTTAAAGCATCGTCAAATCGGGAATGATTCATACTTTATTTTCATCATAGAACTGTTAACAGTATTTTGTATAAGTTATCACCTACGACGTCTGCTTTTCTTTTTTCATATTCTGTATAACCATTTGTTTGAAGTTCCCGGTAGAGTTTGGAGTCCTCGCAAAGACGATTGATATTCGCAATAAAATCATTTTCGTTTATTGCGACTAACGCATTTAAGTTATTGGTTACATAGTTATCGTTGTGCGTCATTACGATAGGAGTTCTCATACTCCAACAATCACCAATGAAACCCCATCCACCAATTTTTACAGGCGAATAAGCATAATAACTATTTGATATCATTTTAAGTGCTTCAGTTCTTGATAAATGGTCAATGTACCGCAAAGCTTCACCATATTGCTTTTCGAGTTTCTTTATTATGGGAACATGGGGACCAGTTCCGACTATAACAAATTGCCGGGTTTTAGTCTTTTCTAATATTAATGGTAAAGTTTTCTCGAATTCTTGCGTATTCTTAAACGGATAAAGCGATCCTATGTATATGCCTCTATCATTTTCCCTTGAGGATTCAAACTCAAACTCGCTTGGTATGTGAGACGGCCAAGGCAAATAGAATACTGGTCTATTGTGTTTTGATAACAGTCCAAGAATTTCCTGATCTCTTGGACTACATGTAATTAAAACGTTAGCTTTTTCACATAGCCAGAACCAGAACTTAGAACCAGTAGGTATTCCAAAAAAATTCATAATACCCTTCATCTTGCGACTGTTATAACTTTCTCCTGAAAAAATTCTACCTGCATCCTCTACGAGTAATACTATGGGTTTTTTAAGATACTTTTGAATCAAAAGAGCTAACCGCATATTGAGTTCTTGGTCGCATAATATCAAGTCAGGTTTCAGATCTTTTGCTATTTCCAAAATTCTGCTTAATCTTTTTCTTGGAAAAAGGAACATTTCACGGGAATTTTCATAAAGCCTGTATATGTGAATATCATTCATGTTTTCGAACGTTGGAAGATTACCTTCTCCCTTTAGACCCATGGACTTGCAAGCAACAATTTCCATTCTCACACCTTTGTCGCGGAGCCTAATGAGCATGAAAGCATTATCGTTTAATTGCTTGCTCATTCCAGGGAATATGCTTAATATATTCAAACTTTCACCAAAACTTTTGAGGTATATCTCTGAACGAACATAAACAAGATTTTTTCTTTGTACACGCGAGCTATCGTATCGTATTTATTTTAATGTTGACCGTTAATTAACACATAGGAAAAACCGTCATTGTATACTAAGGTTAACTTTTCCCCCTGAGAAAAACTTTCCATAGAACTATAATTCCCTAAATTTGTACCTACGAACTGTGGAGAATATAGAATTGCGTCCGGTTTTTCATCTATCTGCAATCCAGATTGGATATACTCAGTAACACTCAGTTTTGATACCAAGTATGTGTTAGTCCTGAAGTCGGAGACAACTAAGCCCGGGTTTTTCCAATTGTAATGCTCTATGAAAAAGTTGTCTGCTATATAGGCTTCTCTTGTTTGGAATTGTATTTCAGTATTAAAAGTTTGATGGAGTGGGACAAATAGAAACAATATTGACAAGATCAACAAAAAACCTATGAAATATCGCCTGAATCGGTTTTTGACTAGATATGCTGCTCCCAACGAGAGAGGGACAAAAAGTATTGGTATACCGCGCTCGCCTAGAGTATTCAGAACAACTCCAAAAATGGTATAAAATGCTCCGGTTGAGAAAATGGCTTTTTCAAGGTTCCCCATTTTTCTTTTTATTAGTAAGAAAACGGAACCGGCAATGCACATAACCACTACGGCGACTGTTATAGTTCTGGAAAAGAATTGAGCAACGTTGTTGATTGCAATTGGAACTGCAGCTCCCGTTGCCGCCGCGGCCATATTAGAATACGACATGGGTGTTTTTGTAAGGTTTACAATTAATTGTCCAAAAGAAAATCTTGCTATAGTGATTTGTACCAGGAAGTAACTGACCAAAGCAAGTAGAAAGAATCCTCTATAGAAACTTCTATTTTGTCTTTGTCTATCAAGTAGGGCGCGGAACATTAAATATAAGACATAAAATAGAGGCACAAAAAAATGCGTAATCAAAAGACCTGCAAACAACACAATCTTTATTATTATCAAGCTAGCGCTCTTTTGCAAGGTTTCCAGCACTAATAAGAGAAAGAGAAGTCCGAGAGCGAGCGAATAGGGCACAGCTTGGTAGTCAATGAAATAATAAATGGACATGAAGAAGACGGCTACCACTATGAAGCCAGACAGGTTGTGTTTCTTTGAAGCAAAGAGATATAGACCTGTAGTTAGCAAAACAGCAATAATGGTATAAATCAGAAATTCGTAATTCGCTAGAGGTAACCCACTTATCGAAGTTACAACGTCCGCTAAAATGAAAAAAGCTGGCCATTGGTAATAGTTATGAATAAGTTGAGAAGAATCCAAATTTTTTGTTGATATAAAGTATTCAGTTAATCCTCTGAAGTATTGTGAATCTCCTGTTGGCATCATATAGTAGAAGTAGAACAGTGAAAAAAAAGTTAGCACAATTCCTATTGAGAGCAGCCACTTCAAAAAGTTGCTTTTGGTTGTTACAGCGATTAGAAACATGGATGCAACCAATAACGGCAAGCTAAACCAATACAAAATAGAAATATGGTTAAAGACATAGTCGTTTGCAGAGATAGACGTTATGGGATAGCTTAGGTACCACGAATACCCCATAAGTAATAAACCTGCTAGAAAAGGAATAATTAGTAATCTATTTTTTTCCATTGTGCAAACCTTAAAAATAGTCTATTGAAAAAACATGGCAAGCAAGACTTAATCAGAATTTACCGTCAAAATTCTTGTTAAATTCTCTATTAATCTGACAATCTCCATTTTTGTTGCATTTTTTCAGTTTCACCTTTTAACGTCCCATTACACAGTATTTATGGGATTAAAAGGAACTTCACTCTAATCCAAAACAAAAGTGAACTCTAAGTTCTCATTGTAAGATGTGAACATATGTGGAAAACAAATGATTCAATTACTTCAAATTACATTCTTTGAAACTATTTTTTGGTCGTTTATGAGTCTCTCTCCACATTGTTCATTTCTAAAGATTGAATGTTATCCAATTTTTTAGAATTTTTTGTCTTTGCAATTCGATTACTGGTTTGGTAGAAATCGAGCGACCGAGTTGACAAATAAAATTACTTTTTCAACATTTCATTTCCAAATTGAATATTCAAGCATAATAATAAAATATTCACCGATTTTTTCATTTAATAGGAGATAGAATAGAGATAGGAAATCGGTTATCCTTACAAGCATCGCGCCTTTGAATTACCCCATATACACTCCTAACGCTACAAATTTCTTGACTAAAGATTCAAGTGCTGAGTATGCCTATGCCAAAACCTTTTTGGTCAGGATTACCGATTATTTCTTTATAGTTATAAGCTAATTTTATCTTGTTCCAGAATCTGTCAACTTCACCCACTAATTCCGGAGGACCACTGCAAATATCGTGAAAAGCGATTAAGCCACCTTTATTAACAAGTGAGCTATATGATCGAAAATCCAGTTTTACGCCTTCATAAGTATGATCTCCATCTATGAAGAGAAAATCTAACTCATGTCCATCTAAAACCCTTTTGACCAGGTCAACGGTTGAAGATGCATGAGAGTCTTCGCGAATGAGATGGATTCTTTGATGGTTTATTGCAAATGATTTGTAAAAAGGGGTTTTCCAATCAGGATAAAACACACCGCCAAATTCTCCTTGTGGGAGATCAATGCTGATTATTACTGCATCAGGACTTGAAATTCTCGTTAACAGAAACAATGTTCCACCTCTTGATGTGCCTATCTCCAGGACAAAAATGGGTTTCCTCTTTGCCAAAATTTCAATGAGTTCAGCTATCTCTTTTTTTACTTGATAAGGTGCTATGCTTAATAAAAAAGAGTTCGTAAAACTGAAGGCCAAATTCACATAATCCCTAATGCTGTCGCATCTTTTCGCCTCTTGCTGCAACTTAATTCCAGCGCTGACTGCAAGGCTTGCAAAAAAGGGTTGAAGGATTGATAAGCAAAGAATATTGTTAATAACCTTTCTCAGCCATGGCCTATTCGCCGAGATGCCATTGAAATTTTCAAGAATGTTCATTGTCAATTCACGCATTTATTTTAATTATCCACTTGAAGGTTATGAGAGTAGATTGTCATATGTCTCGATATATTTGGTTGTCACTTTATCTATATCATAGACATTTCGAGCAAACCCTCGGATATCATGACTTAATTTGCTTAAAGATTGAGTGTTTTGCAGTGTAATTAACCGATTGGTTAGACTTTCTATTCCGTCACCAAGTATTCCGTATTTTCCTCCTTCTGTAAGTTCTGAAGAAAACGGAAGATTTAACATCAATGGAATCTTCCCAAGACACATGCTTTCTAGAAGTATCATCGGACAGGCCTCATAGGTGCTTGGTATGGCGACAAATTTGCAACGTCGCATGCTCTGGATCAGTTGTGCTTTTGTCGTGAACCCCTTAAGTTCTATGTTATTTAATCTCAATGATCTTATGTAATGATGCATTTTATCTGAGAGTGGACCAGTTCCATGTACAATTATCTTGAATTTTGTCTTGTTCTTTTGCAACAAGTAGGCCATTTTTATTATGTTTAAAGCACCTTTTCGCCAAAATAGGCGCCCCGCAAAGAGTATTGTTTCTTCTGAATCTGAAACGCCCGGTTCAACCTTTTCATATTCTCTGTCAAGGGAAGGGAGGTCGACGCCATTATATATGTAACGTATTTTTTCCGCATATTTTTCGCCCATCTCTGATATAAGCTCAGATTTCAAAGCCTTTGAAACAGTGACCGCAACATCTGAGTACTGAAGCTCTTTTCGGTAAAAGAAAGAATATGAAGGATAACCAATAAAAGATGTCCAGAAGTCTTTAAGGCTTCCTCCGCGAAGAACAGAATTCACAACTGCTATTTTATCCATCTTTGGGCTTCCATGAAAAGTGACGAGGACCGGTGCGTTCAATTTTAGATTCATGATCGCTGGGTACGTACATCCACTTTGACCATGGATAATGTCCACATCGAGATTTTGGATGATTTTCATAATCTTTTTAAAATTCCACAATTGAAAAACTGTATGCCTTGGAGGAATACTAGGGTAAGGAAGCCTTTGAACATCTATGTCGTCTTCTAAGCTACGCTTAAAACCAAAACTGCCCAAGGAATTGATTGGTTCGGGGTACCCAGTAATTACATGAACTTTGATACCTTTGCGCAACAGACCTTTGGCGAGTTCATGCATGAACGTGCCAATTCCACCAAAAATAAATGGGGGATAATCATTATTTATTAGTACGACTTCCATCGTGCATGACCTCAAATTGAATTAAAATCTACACAAAACAAGTTCTTATTTTGGAAAGATTTACAGCAGTTCAAAATATTCAAACGCAAGTTTTTTCCGGAGATAATCAACCGATACCAAGAGTTATTGACTACAAATATCCGCGGGTGGAAATCTTTGGTTGAAAGAAGCTACGAATAATTATCTTTTTCTAAAATTGCAGTAGCGTTGCTAGGAATTATTCCTGGATATGGTTTCCATAAAGCAACCTGTTCAAAGTAGCAGATTTAAGTGCTAATATCAAAAGGAACTTCCAGCCCTTAGTTCTCTTGCTTGTTTTTATTTGACTTCTTGTTTGGCAATACAATTAACAAATTCAATAAATGCATTAATTGTCTTCTCAGCAGAATATTTCTTTTGGTAGATTTCATATGCTTCCTCATTTGGCCCTCTATCTGTTTTGTTTTCCAGAGCTTCTATTCTATTCTTCAGGTCATCTGCATCTTTCTTGAAATAAATCGCTGAATCTTCTGCAACTTCTCTTGTAAAAGGAACATCTAGTGACAGTATAGTATTACGACAGCTTAATGCCTCCACCAAAGAGGGATTTGTACCACCCATCTCGTGTCCATGTATGTATGCGAAGCAATTGCAACGTAAAGTTCTTTGGAGATTTGGTTGGTATATTCCGCCTATGAAGAGTATTCGGTCAGTTTTTTCACGTAAAAGTCTTCTAACATAGCTGTTTCTATTTAATGGAAACAGCTATGTTA